>Ga0208459_1000225_pt1 | contig 72610 bp, 72 predicted proteins | sample AD_UKC087_MetaG_FD_184433 | JGI IMG/M metagenome (GOLD analysis project Ga0208459, IMG submission 184433) | Active sludge microbial communities of municipal wastewater-treating anaerobic digesters from USA - AD_UKC087_MetaG (SPAdes) (version 2) | ecosystem: Engineered > Bioreactor > Anaerobic >... | reverse complement strand
ATTCACGGCTCGACGACCGCCACCCTGTCCATGGGGGAAAACGACAACTGCTACGGCTGGATGGTGGGAGAAGCGGAAGTGAAAGATGGCAGAGGTCTCGGTGTTTATCCGCCGACGGGACGGGTGCGCATTGCCGCCCCGCTGAAGATGAATGAAGATGCCATCCGGCTTTTTGCCATTTCCAAATTGGGCTGGATAAAACGGCACCGGCAGAAATTTGCAGGCCAGGAAAGAATTGCGCCACGGGAATATAAACAGAGAGAAAGCCACTACTTTCGGGGCAGAAGGTATTTATTGAACATTGTTGAAGCACAAGCCCCGCCGAAAGTTGTCATCCGAAGCAAGACGTATCTTGACCTCTATATAAGGCCGGGAACCTCTACCCCAAAACGGCACGAGATTATGACGGAGTGGTATCGCGCCGAGCTTAAAAAGCAAATTCCCGCCATCATTGAAAAATGGGAGAAGATTTTAAAGGTCAAGGTTAACGGCTGGCAGGTAAAGCAGATGAAAACCAAATGGGGTTCCTGCAATAGAGAAAAGAAAAGGGTTTGGATTAATCTTGAACTGGCGAAGAAACCGGAACGCTGCCTGGAATATATTATCGTACATGAAATGGTTCACTTTCTCGAACGTCATCACAAAGATACATTCCTCTATTACATGGACACGTATCTGCCGAGCTGGAAGAAATTGAAAACCGAGCTGAATAAATTACCGGCAGGCCATGCGGATTGGAATTATTGATAAAACAGTTATTGCCTCAAAGCGGAGTTGCGTTAATGAATGAGCATTCAGTATCATTGATAGAAGAACCGTTGCCTTATGAATTAGATGAACTTCATAAATGGCAAAGCAATGATGATAACTGTATTGATATTTTACTTAAATCGAATGCACCCCTCTCAATTAAACGCACTGTGGGGTATAAAAAAGGTTTTATCATAGATGAAAGCGGTAAGCGGCTTGGCAGAAGAAAAGATAATCCATGCCCCAGGGGAACGATGCACTTTGATGTAGCAAAGACTGTGGTTGATAATTTAGATAATATTAAATTGGGTTGGTATGGTTCCTACGATTGGTTAAAAAGTCCCGGCTGGATAGTGAAGCCAAGCTCTTTTGTGCCGACCAGTAGCGATAATTACTCTAAAGAATTTGAGAGAATTTATCAGAAGGCACTCATTGAATATATTGGTATTCCTAATTTAAAAAAATTACAGGGGAAAGCTAAAATGTTTGATGACATTGCCGAGCCTGATCTTTGGTTTATCAAAAAAGATGGAACATTCCTGTTTATTGAAGCAAAAATTAACAAAAGAACTGTCGATGATTCCCAGATTGCGGGATTGGCGCTACTGAAAAAGATATTGGATGCTGACGTTAAAATTATTAGAGTTTACGAAAAAGGCAAAAATGTAAAAATTAATGGTTGGTCAAATAAGTTCAGTTATTATTACAATTTGCTTTAGAAACTCATTCTTTTTTTTAGGCTTCTTTAGATTTTCAAGCGCCCGTGCTTTTCCTTCCTCGGTTCGCGGCCCGGTGGATAATCCGCCATGATTTTTACAGCGCCCGTTTTTATAAAGCCGGGTATTCTTACACGGTGTCCCTTGTCGCGTTTTAGCCCCACACATTTTTTTTATACTATTCATATCGAACCCCATGACGTGCGCACGTGCGCGTGCGTATTGGTGTAAAAACTCTCTCTGGTGCGTATTACTCGCTACATTCATTATGCTGGCGTCTGTTTTCTTGGCCGTCCCCGTGGCCGCTTTGGTTCTTTACGCCACTCACGTGCTAACTCATTCATACGACTCTTAACATCTTGCCATGATGCATTTAGACCACCAGCCATTGCTTTACATAGGTTGTCAATACGATGATTTTCAACGCAACTTTCATATGTTAGATTATGACAAGTCCTGCAAGCAATTTCACCATATTTAAAGTGAAGGGTTCTCATACGTTTGCCACAAACAGGACATATAAAGAAATAACGACGACCACCAAAGCCTGGCGAATACCAGGACAGCTTAACTTTTACGTCTGGATGTGGTTTATCATCGTATTTGTAAGAAAAACTTATTGAATCATCTGTGTTATCAATATTAGTATAAACCCAACATGATCCTGTTTCCATTCCATTGCGTGTCCATCTCGTAATACCGCCTCTTCCGCCTGGCTTGAAATATCCCCACCGAGAAAAGCTGTTTGCATCAATAGAACGGCAATTTTCGACCTTTTCTTTAGCGCTTCTCCAATATTTTATACCTGAACCGTAACCGCCCATAAATTTCTTTTACCTAAATGATAAGCTATTTAAAATATCCCAACATTCTGAGATAGCGATTTAACGCATTTATTTTCCTACGGTTCTCTTTAACTTGCGCTGAATAATCGCCGTGCCTTAGACGGGCATATTTCGACAACTTTTTTCCCCTTTCCGTTTTTGCCCCTGTGCTCTTGCCGCCGTGCAGATAACAGACCCGTTTACCTTTGACAGCAACATTCTTGCATGGCTTACCGGTGCTTTTTGCCTTGGCCTGACACTTCGGCATATTCCGAAAATCAGGTCTTCCGGGTTTGCTTCCATGAGGTAGATCGCGTTTTGTAAAGGATTCGTGTGCTTTGTTCTTTAAAGTCATAATTACGCACCTCTCTTTTTCTTACACGCCAACGGATAAGCCTTCCGTGCTTCTGCTTCCGTAACGCACCGCCCGTAAACGCTGTCGAACGGAAACGGATTTTCAGTCTCTTCTTCTATCCGCCGCTGATAGGCTTTCAACGGCTGTTCGTTCTGATCTATTTCCAGCAGCAAAGCCCCCCCGGCGATATGCTTCGTCAAGTAGAGCATCCCATTGGCCGGGTGACATAGTGATTATTAACTTGCAGGTCTTTGCGCTCTCGAGCTCAACTTCATTTAATACTGGTCGTTTCATTTTTTACTTTCTCCATTTTTCTGATATTTGTTTAATTGCTTCATGGTCTGATAGTCCGCCGTCAATGGTTTGAATGCAGAAGCGCTCAAAATTCTCTTCTGACCGGAATATGCCAGCAATAACCCAGGTCCGCAAATCAAGGCCGTTGATTCTTGCTTCTGATGGATCCTTGCCGCCTCGATTGCCCCAATAGCGGATAGTCTGTCTGTAAGTTTCCGGCCAGAATGACCATGCCGCCGTTTGTCCTGCATCATCTGCGTCCAATGATAGAAGCACAACCGGCAATGACTTGATAAGGTCGTGGGTCTGTTTGTCTGGTTTGGTTGACGCGCTGCCAAGCGCAATGCAATAAGCTAGGTCGCCCGCTTCTTGACATAGCAGGATTGCGTCGAGCTCCGATTCCACTATAACCGCCGCGCCTTTGTCGGTTCCCAATACCATTGGAATTTTGGCCGTTGAACCTGTGACGTTCTTGTAACGATCATGCTCCCCCGGATTGTCGCTCCTAATTCGTAACCGGACAAGGTTTTCGCCCTGCAAGGTAGGAATAACAAGTCCCTCCGATAAATGCACAATATCATCGCCGGCAAGCCCCCATATTGTCCCGGATTGGCTGAAATACTTTGGATTGAACCCTAGCCTTGCCTTGCGGATTGTCTCGTCAGAAAGCCCTTTTTGCTCGTGTAGCCATTCGCGTATGGTCGCGCCCTGATCTTCCCAGAGATTCACAACTGACCAATCAAGGAAAGATCGCGCTGTTTCCTGCCATGCAGCCGATGGTGTTTCCGGTATTTCCGGAACCCATGCCGGCGGTGCCGTCGGGCGCGCTGGCCGTCGCGGAGTAACCGTGGTCTTTTTACCTGTCAAAGAAGCTGCTTCCGGAAAAGACAGCCCCCGATAGTCCCGGAGATACTGGATTGCATCACCAGACTTTCCACAGACCCGGCACCAATAACGATCCCTTTTCGGCCAGACACGGAAACGATCATGGCCAGAGCAATAAGGACAGCTTCCGGCATATTCGCCGCCGTTGGTCGTGGCAACTTTTTTCATTTGAAAATTATCTTGTTCCAATAAGGAAAGCATCATCTTTAAATCTCTTTAAAAAAATCAGGGTTACAGGCTACAAGGCACACCGTGTGTTGACACACACGGATGTAGCTGTCGCTACTTGTAGCCAGTGACAACCGGTGACATAAGGCGACAAATGTAGTCTTTTGTCGCTTCTTGTAGCCACTTGTCGATTAAGCAGTACGCCAAAAATATCCGTCATATGTATCAAATTTTCCCTTGGCCACGAGGCCTTCCTTTGCCCGGCGAACGGCTGTCTGCCGTGATTTATCCTTTTCCGCCATTGATATTCCAATTTTCAGCATATGTTCATCCCAATCTTTTTCGTGGAGAACTTTTGTCTCGGGAGTCACTGCAATTCTTCGCGCCATATAATTTGCAACTTCTTCAGGTGGTGGCACGCCCTTATCCGATAGCATTTCATCAAACGCCCTTGATGCAGTTACGTAACTCTTACATAACCCTTTGACTTTTTTGTTTGCGATAGCTTCACTTTTATCATCGGCCTCTTTCTTTTGAGACGCGTCCATGTCCAGGATGGGCACCAGTGAATCGTATTCATCACCGTCAGCGTCGAAAATGCTTGTATTGACGGGCACCATGCTGAAAACAATCGGCTTATTTTTTGCCTGATCTTTTTGTCGGTAGCAGTTCATAGTGATTTCACGTTTTTCACCACTGTCATTATACGAGATTTCAAACATAGTATCGGTGGCACCAGTCAGGGCAATCGCACCACGTGGCCCTTTCTTTTGATTTTTACCGGTATGGTGGATTGGAATTATTTGCGCTCCGATTTCGCGCCCCAGCTTATCGCAGGCATTAACAAAGGCATTCATATCTCGGGTGCTATTTTCGTCTCCCGTCATGGAGCGGGCAACCGTGTCAAGAAATACAACCTCTGGGAGCGGTTCAAGTTCCTTAATTGCATTAAACGCTTGTGCGTATGTTTTCTCGTCATCAATCAGAATAGGCCTAGTCAAAATATGAAAGCCGTCCAGTTCATCTGAACTGAGTTCATGATAGACCTGCCAGGCCCGGACTCTAATCAGCACTCCCGTCGAACCTTCAGCAGCGACATAGAGTACAGATTTTTTCTTGACACGCATTCCGTGATACGCGCGTCCGGTGGCAATGGACAACCCCATATCAATGCAAGTAAAGCTCTTTCCGCCGCCAGGGGCACCGTATATGACAATAAGACGGGCAGTTTCCGGTAATAATGGTTTTATCGTATAAGAAAGCCTTGATAGTTTCCGGGTCGCGTCATCAATTTCTTTGCCGCCGGACAGCATATCCCTGACAAAAGGATTTGTAGAATGTTCCTTTTTCTTCTGATCGGCTTCTTCCTGGCCGACGTTGTTCATTTCGTCTATTGACATTTTAGCTGATTCCATCTTTTATATCCCAGTCCAAACCCCTTATTTTTCGTCCTAAAAAACTCAATAAAATCAATTATTCAAGTGTACGAAAATCACGCCCCCTGTGTGTTTGTATGAGTGTTCGTACAGTCAGCGTATTTTGCCAGTACCCATCGCGGGAAATTGTCAGTCTTGAACCAATACTGAACAGAACTCGGTTGAGTGTCCAGCTCACGCGCAACCTTACGGATACCCCGGCGCTTTATGTGCGACACAAGGTTCTTTTGAATGGTGTCATTATCTTTCAGCCGCTTATCGAATCCCAACAAAGAAGCCTGCACGCAGTAAGGGCACGTTATGGTGTCGTTACATTCGCAAGGTGAGGGTGATCCGTTTATTGAAATGGCCTTTGGTGCAATGAACTTAATGAACCTGACTTCATTCATTTCGCCACCCCACCAAAAACGGCCTGTATGGTTTCCGTGAGTTTGTTGAAAAGCTGATTCCGTTCCCGTCCGGTGACTACTTTGGTATGAAACAGCGCGTTTTCCTGAATCTCAACCAGTTCCGGCGCGTGTTTTGTGGAGCAGGCCTTACAAACGAACTTGTCCATGTTCTCAAGCAAGAAATCGAAACCGGTGAACTCGATCTTGTTGCCGCAGAGAAAGCATATTTGTTCTGATTCCATTTCATATTTCCAAAATTCATCATTCTCTATTAGTGTAATTCTATTTCTTGTTTCTGGCATAGTCAGTCCCCCCCCCCTTAGTTTTCAAAAGTGATTCTGGTTTTTTCCATGAACTTGATCACGTCCGTTAGCCGATACCTGATTGATCGTTGCCCAACTACCGCATACGGGATTCCCCGGCGCATATGGCGTGAATTTCGCAGGGTACTCAAGGCCAACCCGGTAATTGCCGCTACCTCTTTTTCTGACAGATAAGGTTTTGTCATGAGTTCATTAAATTCCATGTTCGTTTTTCTCCTTTGTAGTTATTTCAGTTACGGGAATAAAAAAACCCGTAAGCTGTATGCTGTACGGGTATATTTTAAGATCGGAATGTATTTAAGTCACTGAACTCCAAATTTGGACTTCAGTTTCGTTTATTATTTCTTAATTTATTCAGTATTTTATAAACTTGACGATCATCCTTAAATTGTACCGCTTTCGCAATTTCGTCAATAACCTTCCCTTTTTTTCCACGAGGCAAGTTATCATAACCTTTGATTCCACCACATTTTTGTAGAACGTCCTTTGCTATATTTATTGTACATTGGCCTACCTCAAGACTATTCTGACCTTGAGAATTTACATAGGACATTCTTGTTTTCAATTTGGGCTTCCAATATCCAATGACTTCATGCGATTTTTTGGAAATTGTGGTGTCAAAAAAGTCTATTACTTTTAATAATTCAAAGTCGTCCTCATCTTCCGCGTAATAATTGCAGTACATGATAGCAATTAAAAAACACATATCAGCGAAATTCCACAAACACCTTGGATTGCTTATATCGTAATAATAAGTATCATATGAACCATCTTGTGCGCTGCCGATTTCACCACTGAGGATCAGTTCTCTGTTTCTGGTAAACTCGTCAATACGTTCTTGTTCAGTCCATTCGGCAAAGAATTTAATTTTGGATTTGTGTTTTTTGTTTGTTAATTGATTGATTGCAGATAGAATCTTACTTCTGACTTCTTCATCCGTCAGCAGAGGTTTCTTGTGATAGGCATTGTCGTACATTAGGAGCTGACAGCCTAGCTGAATTACATTATCCAGTCTCAACCCAATGCTTTGTTTAATAAAATCATAACTGTTCAGCTTCACGGCTTTCCCTCTCACAAGCCCCCTTAGTTTTGCCGGGAAAACAGAAAAGGGGTTCTTTCTGCTTATCGGGTGCGCTCCCTATTCCCGGCTTTTTTCTTACGCCTGTTCTTCTTTGTCCATTTCAGCCACGTTTGTTTGCATTGCCGCGTCTATGATCTGTCCGGCCAATGTTGAAGCGTTCCTCAATGCCTCGTCCCGTAGGTGTGCATACCTTTGCGTCATAACCGGTGACTTATGCGTTAAGAGTTTTTGCAAGGTGTATAGATCAACCTTGCCGCTGGAAGCCAACATGGAAGCGTAAGTGTGCCTTAGTCCGTGCAATGGCCGGAAGTCCGCCGGAAGTCCAGCCGCTTCTTTTATTGGATTGATACGCCGCCGAATATCCGTGAAAGGTTCATTATCTGGCCTTAAAAATACATGATCATAATATTCAGGATTATCCTTATCCTTGTTTTTTTGTCTTTTGGGGTGATGCTCTAACACCGCCCGTGCCTGTTCATTCAATGGAATTTTCTGACTGACACCACCCTTTGGATTTCTGATTGAAATAAAACCGCGCTGGAAGTCTATGTCATTCCACTTCAGCTTGAACATTTCACCACGCCGCATACCAGTAAATAGAGCAAGCCGCATGATATTGGCCGCTTCCATGTCCGTTGAATCGTCAATGGCCTTCAATAGGCTCTTCAACTGTTCAGGTGTTAAGTCTTCCGTCTTCTGATTATCCACCTTGACGGCTTCAACCTCAAAATTCAGGTTCTGGCATAATTGCCGCGCAACCCCAAAATGAACAATGCGCTTAAGAAGTCCTAAGATATGTTTGACTGTCTGTGGTTTTAGTTTCTTTGATAAGGTTACACGCAACCGATCAACGTCAAGCCTTATGATCTCATGAGGTTCTTTAGTTCCGAATGAAGGTGACAAGTATTTCTCGAATCGTCCCTTGTCCGTATTGATTGACTTAGAATCAGGTTTATTTTCCTCATATTCTTTCCATAGCTTGTCAAGTATCCACTTTTCGGCTTCTGCTAACTTTGCGGCCTTTTTGTCCTCTCTGATCTCTTTCCGGGATTGCCGCCGCCCCTCGATGCGTTCAGAACGCGCCCTTGAGGCTTTTGCCGCTGTCGTTTTGTCTGCATATTGACGGCCAATCTTTTCTTCATAGACTTTGCCGTCTTTCTTAAAGACAATGTAGAATATTTTTTCCTTACCACTTCCGCCGATCCTATCGGCTTCCCGGTAGTATACGCCTTTATATCCTGTCTTGTGTCTTTTCATGGCCGCCCCCTATCATAAGGCAGAAACAATTTTTACTTCCAACCGTCCGTTTTTATGAAAGCCGGCTTTTCTATTTCCAACCTCATTTCCAACCTTCAGCTTCAATATAATCATATCTGAAAGTAAGTCAAGATAAATCGTGTTAGCCTTGTCAGTATTGAGTTTCATGAGATTAAACGACTTGAAAGTAAACTATCATAAAACAATGAAAAAGGCTAAAATTCGGCCTCTCACGCCGGAAACCGGGGTTCAAGTCCCCGTGGGACTACCAGTGACACTGTTTGAGTATCAGCAAACGTTATGCCCTCTCGTACAGTATTGATCGTATCACTGGACAAACCGCAAAGATGTTTAATGTTTTATCAGTGATTGCCTTTGCATCTTGATTGTGCGGTCTGTTACTGTGTGATATTTAGTATTTTATTCTTCTGCCATTATCAAACCGCTCATGAAGTTTGAGCTTAGAACTCTTTTACCCATTAAACGATAGCGCTTATCTGCATTCCGGATTTTACCCTGTGTGTTTCTGAAAGAAAAAAAGGATTGATATCAAAAAAAATTTTCTACCATTTTCCTGAACTGCACTGCATGGTTATGCAATGTTGCGTGATTAATCCGTTGTTCAAGAATGTTTTTTAAATCCTTAAAAAGCAGGGGGTATTAAAAAGTGATTTGGTGCCTGGGGCGGGAATTGAACCCGCACAGCCTCAAGGACCGAGGGATTTTAAGTCCCTTGCGTCTACCAGTTCCGCCACCCAGGCGTGAAAATAAAGAATACGAAGGCCGGCTAGGCTTATATTATTTTTGAGTTTTACTGTCAAGGATTTGCTTATTAAATAGATGTTTCTGTGGAAAATTCCGGTTCCCGGGAATTTTTCAGATAAATCAAATTTTTTATAATCTTTCTTCTGTCACGATCCATTATCGCCGGTAAGGAAAACAATCCGATTCTGATGAAAGATCATGTACAATATCATCATGTTCAAGCTTATTGTCTGAACAATATTTCATTGACAAATGCGGGGTAGCAGTTATATTCTAATAAAAGTAACTAATTTTTTAAACACGCAACAGTACTGGTATATTAATCATAACGGAGGTTTAAATTAATATGGAAAATAAAAACAGAAAAACATTCTTTATGTTTTTAATGGCGTTTTTAATCGCCTTTTTTATTGTTTCTTTTGTAGAGGTATTGAGATCTTCTTTTCTGGCTTCGGGAGCCCCGGAAATTCCGACTGCGTCCGCTATTGAAGGAATAACGCCGGGTTCTTTTTCCGATCTTGCAGAACGCGTCAAGCCGGCTGTTGTCAATATCAGCACAACAAAAGTACTAAAGGGCAGAAGCCTCGGGTCACCGTTTGGCCGATCACCGTTCGGCGGACCTTTTGGAGATGATTTCTTTGAACGTTTTTTCGGTGATATTCCCGAACGTGATTTCAAACAAAGAAGTCTTGGATCAGGATTTATAATCAGTAACGATGGATATATTTTTACCAATAATCATGTTGTTGAAAACACGGATAAAATCCTTGTAAAAATATCCGATGGGAAAGAATACGAAGCAAAAATTATCGGCACGGATGCAAAAACGGACATCGCTTTAATAAAAATCAAACCTGATAACGGTCTGCCCATAGTGGATATAGGAGACTCGGATGCTGTAAGAGTGGGAGAATGGGTTATTGCCATCGGCAATCCGTTTGGACTTGAACAAACCGTTACCGCAGGCATTGTCAGCGCCAAAGGTCGCGTTATCGGTGCGGGAGCTTATGACAATTTCATCCAAACAGACGCTTCCATTAATCCCGGCAACAGCGGAGGACCATTATTCAATATGCAGGGAAAAGTCATCGGTATAAATACGGCTATTGTTGCCCAGGGCCAGGGTATTGGTTTCGCTATTCCCATCAACATGGCCAAAAACATTTTGAATGATTTAAAAACAAAAGGGAAAGTTACCCGCGGGTGGTTAGGTGTATCGATCCAGAATATTTCCGACGACATTGCAAAAAGTATGAATTATAAAAACAAGAACGGTGTGTTGATCTCCGATGTTTTCAAAGGTGATCCGGCAGATCGGGCTGGAATTAAAGTTGGCGATATTATTACAGAAATTAACGGAAAGAGCATCAAAGATACGCATGAACTGCTGATCACCACTGCCGGTCTGCATGTGGGAGAAAAAGCTATTATCAAAGTCGTTCGTGACGGTAAAGAAATGATTTTTCAGATCATCGTTGCGGAACGGAAAGATAAACCGGAAATGGTTTTGTCTCAAAAAACAGGGGGGTATTTTGGTATCCATGTTCAGGAAATAACAAAAGATATGGCCAAGCAACTGGGAATTGCTCAAAATATGGGTGTAATAGTCACCGATGTTGATGAGGGCAGTCCGGCAGATAATGTTGGAATCCAGGCCCATGATATCATTGTCCAGGTCAACAAGGTAAAAATATTATCCTTCAAACAATATTTAGCGGAAATAGGAAAGGCCGCTGAGAAGAAAAATGCAATTCTCCTGGTCAAGCGGGGAAATGCAAATTTCTTTGTCGGGATGAGCATGGAATAGTATATCCATGATAAAATAAAAAAAGACAGGCCAATCAGCCTGTCTTTTTTTATTAGCGTTCTCTCTCAATTGCTATATCGTCCCAGTGATGCCGTTGATATCCGAGGAATAATTCAATCACCAATTCCCGGCGTGTCTGAGGAGACTCCATACCCTCAAATCCCTTTCCCTGTGTCATTCGGCTATTCGCTTCTAAAGATGATGTTCATTAGAATGTTTCACGTGAAACATTTCTGATTAAAGAAAGGTTAACCATTCAACCATTGCGAATATTGATTCATCTTGGCCAGGGATTTAACCGCTTTCTCCGGAGTAATGAAATTGACTCCTTTGTACTTGCAGCCATTGACATCGGTAACCGTTTGCGTTTTATCATCGCTCAGCAAGTAAACCCCTATAATCGGCTTGTTGTATTTTTCCATTAATTTTACAGTTTGTTCCACGGTCTGTTTTTCGAAGCTTTCCACATATTGCAAAGAACCTTCTACAAAATTGGAATCGTATTTATTATCTACCGCGACGGTGGATTCCATTATAGATCTTATCATAACTTTTCTGCCGATGATGCCCATGTGGATAATGGCGTCACATCCCGGCCACCGGCTAAGCTCTTCCAGAATTTTCATATAGGTCTCGGTATTCATATCACCGACGACATCTACCGGATTAGCATGACTCCAGAAAGGAGGCAGCAATGGATTAATCTTAGAAATTACATCGTCTGGTAATCCGGGCACAGTCAAACCGTTTTCCTCGCATAGATCGGATGCGACGACGCCCCATCCTCCTCCCAAGGTTAAAAGAGCGACATTGCTTCCTTTGGGCAACGGCAATGAAGAGAATGCCGCTGAAAGGTCAAGTAAATCCATAGGACTTTCGGCTTGGATGATGCCGGCTTGTTTGCAGGCGGCTGTGAACACTTTTATATCGGAAGCCATGGCTCCGGTATGGCTCGCTGCAGCGCTGGAACCAGCTTTTGTACGTCCTCCCTTTAAAACAATCACCGGCTTATGCTTACCGACACGCCTGGCGGTTTCTAGAAATCTTTGGCCGTTTTTGATGCTTTCAATATATAAGACAACGTTTTTTGTTTTCTCGTCAACTTCAAATCCATCCATATAGTCTTCAATGGTCAGCATGGCTTCGTTTCCGGAACCGCAATAGGCTCTTATTCCAATATCCTCTTTTGCGGCAAAAGCCAGCAATTGCGTTCCCAGATTACCGGATTGAGCCAGCAACGAAGTCCCTCCCGCGGGCGGGCGCACATGCGAACCTATACAATAAAATGATATATACGGATTGCAGATGCCCATTGTATTTGGCCCAACAATGACTATTCCGGCCTCGCGCGCCTTCTCCACCAATTCTTCTTCCAGAATCTTCCCTTCGGAACCTACTTCACTGAACCCCGAGGTAATGATTAAAACATTCTTTATGCCTTTTTCCTTAAATTGCGGAATCAGAGATAAAATCTTATCAGCAGGAACGGTAACCACGGCAAGATCAACGGGATCGGGAATTTCCGTGACCGACGTATAAACCTTTCTGCCGGCAATCTCCCCTCCTGTGGCATTAACGAGATATACGGCTCCCTGATATTTTCCCGCAATAACACCGGCATACATGATATGCCCCCATTTGCTGATAGTCGAAGAAGCGCCCACAAAGGCAATCGATCTGGGATGGAATAATTTCCAGATATGTTTTAAATCGACTTGGCGAACCAGTTCCTTCTTCTCCTCAGGTTTCCCTAAAACGATTAACGCATCAACGGCGGTAACTTTACCGTCTGCAGAAATTAACAACGGATTAATATCTATTTCCTTGATTTCCGGTATTTCCAAACCGATACGTGACAAACCGACCAGTGTTTTCACGAGAGCATCTTGATCCGGAGCGTTTTCTCCCCGAAAAGATCCGAGCAATTTCCGCGTCTTTAACTCATTAATCATTTTCAGCGCCTCTTTTTCATCAAACGGTGCGACGCGAAAAACAACATCACCGAGTGCTTCTGTAAAAATCCCTCCCAAGCCAAACATTACTGTTGGTCCAAATTGCTCATCCCGAAAAAGTCCGGCGACAAATTCTCTTTTTCCATCCAGCATCGGCTGAACCAAAAAGCCTTCCAAGTCCTTTCCGGCCGCTTCCTTTATATATAAGGATGCTGATTGAACATCTTCTTTGTTTTTCAGATTCAGCTTGACCAGCCCTTTTTCTGTTTTATGTGTAAGTTTTGATCCCAATCCTTTCACAACAACAGGGTATGTTATGTTTTCTGCCGTTGTCAGAACTTCTTCTATGGTTTTGACGACTTTTTCAACCACGACAGGAACACCATATTGTTTCAATACCTCCTTTGATTCCGCCTCCGTTAATGTATTTCTTTTTTCAGCTTTTGCTTTTTCGATAATATCTATTTTTGCCATGCTCCCCCCATATCAACAGATGATTATTATATTTTAACTAATTTTATTAAGAGCTTATCGGAGTTACAATTTTCCAGAAGAAATCAAAGAACTGGTTTATCGAGTCTGCCAGTTTCCATTTCATACCATGAACATACCAGTCTTGTATGTGTCTTTGCGTAATCATCATATAAAGATCTGCGAAATAATGGTTTTCGATTTCAGATATAACAGCGCCTCGTTTTTTCGCCTTTTCCACAACGCCATTCAAGATATCTATTTCCGATTCTCTTTTATATGATTTGCTGGCCATGAAACTTTTTGACGGAACCGTTATAAAAGCAGTAACGGCCAGATCAGGATTATTATCGAAAAAATTCATCGTTACCCAGAAAAGCTTTCGAAACATTTCGCGGATATCTTCCGTTCCTTCAAGATGCATCCTTAATAAGGATGCCAAAACAAGTAATTTTTCGTCTATAATAGAAAAAAGCAGATCTTCCTTGGAAGAAAAATATTTATAAATTGTACCGGTGCTGATCCCGCTTTCCCTGGAAATGTCGCGGATATTCACGGCATGGAAATCTTTCCTGGAAAATTGTTTTAACACCACCGGGTAAAGGCGCTCTTTTAATTTTTCAGGCATTACCGGCTTTTCTGTCGTCATAAAACCTTTATTAATATGATTGAGTTGCAGAACCAATATAAAACAATGTTTCAAATGTCAAGAACAATTTGAAACATTGTTTTATTTTAATACAATATATTAGTAATATTTAATACTTGAACATATCACTGTTGCGCTGATTCTCTGATGATGAATCGTACATTAAACATCATACAACGTCTTAACAAATTTAGAAAAAATTTATTCATTGACTAAAAATATATAACTGAAAAAAATATCTGTGATTTATGACCGGAAACGAAAATGCCCGGATTGAGGCATTCAATGCATTAATGTTATGCTCGACCATCCGCAGCAGATGATCAGCTTTTGATAGAAAGCAATGTCAACAACGGCTTCTTTTTGTCATGGCATTCTTGAACAAGTCATCCATGTGAATTCCACCAGCCGTTTACCGACATAGCGTTGTTGAATTATTTTCGACGCCTGATTTTACATAATATGTTCAGGCACATTATTTTTGGCAACCGGGGCAATAAAATGTGCTTCGCCCTCCCTGCTTGATCCGGCAAATGGTGCCACCGCAAAGTGTGCAGCATTTCTTTTCACGACCGTATGCTTTTAGTTCACGCTGGTTTTCTCCCGGGCGGCCATACAAGTCGCGCCAGTCCGAAATGGATGTGCCTCTTTTCTCGATACCCTTTTTTAAAATTTTTCGCGCAACGGTAAATATCCTCTTCCACTCCTGCCTGGAGAGAGCTGAAGCTATGCGTAACGGCGATATACCGGCGCCTTTCAAAATTTCACAGGCGTAAATATTACCGATGCCGGCAACAGCCTTCGGATCCATCAGCAGGGTCTTAATGGTAACCTTGCGCCCGGCGTGCATTGCTAAAAATATCTTTTCATCAAAGCCGGTAATAAAGTCGTTTTGAATGTTACCCTGGACTGTCTTCATCACCCTGACGGTCGCAAAGCGTCTTGGGTCAACGAGAAAAACATTGCCCGTTTTGAAACGCATGCGCCAGCGGCTGTACGTTGGTTTTACCGCGCTTTCCTGCCATAAAAGTCGGCCTGTCATTCGCAAATGGATCGATAGTGAATTACCATCTGCAAGGTTTATGCAGATCGTTTTCCCTTGACGTTTGACATCGACGACAGTTCCCTGTTTAAAATTTTTGACGCCGGACAGCTTGCTGTCGTAAACTTCAGCAGACAATATCCTCTTCCCGCTTATTTTCTTTGTAAGTTGCCGACACAACGTCTCGACTTCAGGTAACTCCGGCATGGACTGTCTCCTTGGTGAAATTTCATTCTCTGCGCTCTCATCGCTTTTCTTTTTACTAAAAATAATTTCTTTTGCCTATTCCTTTTCAACACAACGGACATTTCTTCTGCTGGCAGCGAAAAGTTTGTCGCTTGCCGGACGAAGCTCCCTGCAGGTCGAGACCATGGCATCAGGCCCTGTGTCGGAACGTTGATACCGATCGTCTCGCCATTATGGAAACCGACTCCGGATCATCGCGTCGGGATTCATCATGATCAAATGCAGGATCCACGAGGGATAGAGCACTATCATACGTTCCATTCCGCGACAACTGACATCCGGTTTTTATCATTGCTGCGATCGTCTCTCGTTCGATGGATCGCAGAATTTTTTTTGCGTTCATCAATTCTCCGGAAATTTTTTTCATTTTTTTTTCCAAAATTGCAAAAAATAGTTGACAAATATTTCTGTATGAGTACATTCCATAAACAAGAGTAAAATTTTTTTCGCTGTAAATATTTTCAGGGAGGAAAAACCTCATTAAGGAGGAATCAATGGAAAGCGAGACCCTGTTTAAAGAGGAGGAAGAACCTCCTGGTCATTTGACCGGTCTTGTTCATGCTAAAAATAATGTCAGTGACTTTTTGTTATTCAAAGATGAAATATCTTTGTATCCGCTTAAACAAAAGTCAAACAGTATTTTATTTCCTTTCAAGGATTCCACCCGCTCCCGTAATTTCCGAACTCGACTTTATCCCGACATTACCCGCTTCGAATGGTTCGACTGGCGCTGGCAACTGCGCAACGCCATCAGGGACGTTGAGACCCTTTCCGAAATCATCACGCTCTCAGAGAATGAACGTCAGGCCATGATGCATCATGCCGGCCCGTTGCCCGTTTCGATTACGCCTTATTACGCCAGTCTTCTGAATCCGAATGATCCCTCCGATCCTCTGCGCCGCTGTGTTGTGCCGGTGGTTGACGAATGCCTGCACACGGAAGGCGAGGAGGAAGACCCGCTTTGCGAGGATGTTGATTCTCCGGTGCCGGGCATTATCCATCGTTATCCGGACCGCGTTTTGTTCCTCGTCACCGACAGCTGTTCCACGTATTGCCGCTACTGCACCCGTTCCCGTCTGATCGAACGGAGCAACCATCACTTGATCAGCCTCGAAAAATGGGAAAAAGCGTTGCAATACATTGCCAGCAATAAAAATGTCCGTGATGTGCTGCTGTCCGGCGGAGATCCTTTAACCTTGTCCGATGATAAACTGGAATGGCTGTTATCAAGGCTGCACAAGATCGATCATGTTGAGCTTATCCGCATCGGCACGAAAGTCCCCGTGGTATTACCGCAACGAATCACTCCGGCATTGACGTCCATGCTCAGAAAGTATCATCCTTTATGGATAAGCATTCACATCACTCACCCCAAAGAACTTACTCCCGAGATGAGCGCGGCCTGTATCCGGCTGGCTGACGCCGGCATTCCTCTGGGAAGCCAGACCGTCCTGCTTTCCGGCATCAATGATGACGTTGAAACAATGACCAGACTGGTCCATGGCCAGCTGCAAATCAGGGTCCGTCCGTATTATCTTTATCAGTGCGATCCCATTCCCGGTTCTTCGCATTTCCGGACACCGATCAACAAAGGCATAGAAATTATTCAGGGCCTGCGCGGACACACGACCGGCTATGCTGTTCCGACTTATGTTGTTGATGCGCCAGGCGGCGGCGGCAAAATTCCATTGCTTCCCGAATATGCCATTGGCTGGGAAAACGGAGACCTGCTGCTGCGCAATTATGAGGGCCATACCTTCCGCTACCCCGACAATCACGCCAAGTCGAAAGACATACATTAAAACAGGCAGAATTTATGGCAGGGGGTAGATGATTTAACCGTGAGTCGCGTCGGCAAGAAACTCAAAATCGGACTTACCTATGATCTGCGCGATGACTACCTGAAAGAAGGATACGGCCTTGAAGAAACCGCCGAATTCGATCTTCCCGATACCATTGCAGCCATTGAAAAGGTCATTGCGGACAACGGCTATCAGGTCGACCGAATCGGTCACATCAAAGCGTTGACCCGCCGCCTCGCCAGAGGGGACCGCTGGGATCTGGTGTTTAATATTGCCGAAGGCGTGTGTGGCTTCGGACGGGAAGCACAGGTTCCTGCTCTGCTGGAAGCGTTCAACATCCCCTATACTTTTTCAGATCCTCTCGGTAACGCGGTGACGCTGCATAAAGGCATTACCAAGCAGATCCTGCGCGACCTGGGCATTCCCACACCTGACTTTGGCGTGATTAAAGATGTCAGAGATATCGAAAATCTTTGTCTGACCTTTCCGCTTTTTGCCAAACCGGTTGCGGAAGGCACGGGAAAGGGCATCACGTCATCTTCCAAAATCACCAATCGTCAAAATCTGCAAAAAGTCTGCAAACACCTTTTAAAAACTTTCGGGCAGCCGGTTCTGGTCGAGACCTATCTTCCGGGACGTGAATTCACCGTCGGTATTTTAGGCACGGGAAAAGATGCCCGCGCTCTCGGCGCACTGGAAGTCGTCCTCAAACCGAACGCAGAAAAAAATGCTTATTCTTACGAAAATAAAGAGCACTACGACAAGCTGGTTGAGTATATTCTGGTCAATGATGATGAAGCCCGGAAAGCCATGGACATTTCATTGATGGCCTGGCGAGCCTTGGATTTAAGGGATGCCGGACGAGTTGATTTGCGCTCTGATACCCATGGGATCCCGAACTTTATGGAAGTAAACTCCCTGGCCGGCCTTAATCCGGTGCGTTCGGATCTTCCCATTTTATGTTCGAAGATCGGAATGAGTTACCACGCCTTGATCAGCGCCATCCTTAAATCAGCCCTGAAACGCACGAAGCAGTCATCGTCAACCAGGCCGGTGAAATATTCTTGATGAAAAAAATTGTTATTCTGCACAGCGCTATTGCCCCGGATGCCGGACTGGATGAACTCGATTGTCTCCAGCAGGCCGACGCCATCGCCTCGGCTTTGACCGAGCTTCATTACGACCCGGTTCTTTTGCCTTTCGATCTTAATTTAAACCACAGTATCACCATGCTGCAGTCTCTGAAGCCGTTTGCTGTTTTTAACATCGTCGAAACGCTGGATTCCAGCGGCAGCCTGATTCATTTTGCCCCTGCGCTTTTGGACAGGCTGCAAATTCCCTACACCGGTTGTCCGACAGCAGCCGTTTTTCAGACATCCAACAAACCGCTGTCTAAACGATGCATGCGTTATGCCGGGATTGCCACGCCGGACTGGATAGAGCAGGACGGCTTCAGATCAACCCAGGATTTTTCCGGGCCGTTCTTAATCAAATCTTCCTGGGAACATGCCTCCATCGGTCTCGATGCAACGTCTCTGATCAGCGCCGCCTCTCCAATCATGTTATTGCAGGAAATTGAAAAACGTAAACAAAAACTCGGCGGCTCCTGCTATGCCGAAGCTTACATTGAGGGACGCGAATTCAACGTTGCCCTGATTTCAGATAAAGCCGGTGTCAAAGTGCTGCCGATAGCGGAAATGCTGTTTCAGAATTACGGCCCGGACAAACTGAAAATTGTTGATTACAAAGCAAAATGGGATGCTGATTCCTTTGAATATAATAATACAATTCGCCGATTCGCGTTTCCGGACAAGGATGCGCATCTTATAGCGTCCCTGCGGGAACTATCGATGCAGTGCTGGAATATTTTCTCTCTGCGCGGGTATGCCCGTGTTGATTTTCGTGTTGACATGAACGGCAAACCCTGGGTATTGGAGGTCAACTCGAATCCCTGTTTGTCGCCGGATGCCGGTTTTGCCGCGGCGCTGGAACAGGCGGCAATAACCTATCGCGACGCAATCGGTTGGATTATCGACAGCGCTGTGAATCATTTGTAAGGAGATTTTTTTTCTGTGTTAAAAACGATAGTATTCTTGTTCTTTTCCAATCTGTTTATGACGTTTGCCTGGTACGGACATTTGAAAAATTTCAATAGCAAGCCGTTAATATTCGTTATCTTGTTCAGCTGGGGAGTCGCTTTTTTTGAATATGTTTTACAGGTACCCGCCAATCGTATCGGCTTTCAGTACTACAGCCTGGGGCAGCTCAAAGTTATTCAGGAAGTTATTACGATGATTGTATTTGCCGGTTTTGCCATTCTGTATATGAAACAACCGTTAAAAACGGATTTTCTCTGGGCCGGACTTTGCCTGGTCGGCGCTGTTTACTTTATGTTCCGCGAAGGCCTGCCGCATGCGTGATGTGAGAGACGTCTATGCCGATAGCGAAACACAGCGGAAGGGAAATGATCAACGCTTTCGAAAGAAAAGAAGGCTTGATACCCGGCCGCTTACTGAAATATTTCCAAACGTGCCTGGGGTTGCATACGGGTGGTTCATACGATGAAAAAATTCATTTATCGTCAGCAAATTAAGCCTTCCGATATCGAAGCCATTGCCGATATTGTTGAAGAAAGCGGCTTCTTTTCCGATGAGGAAATAGAGATTGCCATCCAACTTGCGGAAGAAAAACTGGATCAACAAGAATCCAGCTCTTACCGATTCTTGTTTGCTGAAATTGAAAATCAGGTCGTCGGGTACACCTGCTATGGCCTCATTCCCGCCACAGTGGGCAGTTACGATCTTTACTGGATTGTCGTCGCGAAAGATTTACAGGGTTTAGGGGTGGGAAAAATGCTGATGGCCGAAACCGAACAACTCATCTATCAAAACGGCGGCAGACAAATCTATGCCGAAACATCATCGCGGGATCAATATCAGCCTACCCATGGATTTTATGAAACCTGCGGTTATCATCAGGAAGCTTTTCTCAACAATTTTTACGCTGACGGTGATGGAAAAATTATTTACGCTAAGATACTTAAATAACAGGATTTAATTCACTTTTACGTCTTTTTTGTCGTTTTAATCCTTGCATTTTTCCCGATAATTCGCTAGAGCACTGCCAGTAATTTAATGACTTTTCAACCACATGGATAGCAAAGACCGCTAGGAGGATTTTTTCATGCGCCTATTTCCCAAAGAAGAAAATTTCTTTGAACTTTTTGATGAGCTGGCCGACAAAATCGAAGAAGGCGGAAAACTGTTTCTGGAAATGGCCCAGGCCCGGGATTATTCCGATGTAAGAGTCGCCAAACTCAAAGAAATCGAGCACGAGGCCGACGGCATTACCCATAAGACATACGAAAAGATGCATAAAACGTTTCTTACGCCCATTGACCGCGAGGATATTTACGCGCTGGTCAATAAAATGGACAGCATCATGGATGTCATTGAAGCCACCGCCGTCCGCATTCATCTATACAAGGTCAAACGAACTTCGGATGAAATCATCAAACAGGCACAAATCCTGAATGATGCGATCAAAAAGTTGAAATCTATTATTCAAGCCATGCGGAATATGAAAAACTCCGAAATGATTCTTGCCGGTTGCGTAGAAATCAATACCCTGGAAAATGCCGGAGATATCACGTTACGATCCATTATGGCCAACCTTTTCGAAACCGAGAAAGACGCCATCGAGCTTGTGAAATGGAAAGATATTTTTCAACTTCTGGAAGAAGCAATTGATGTTTGCGAAGATGTGTCCAACATCGTGGAGGGGATCGTCCTGAAACATGCTTGATTCAATGGCTTTTGTCATTTTTCTTGTTGTTATCGCGCTTGTTTTTGATTTTATAAATGGTTTTCATGACTCTTCGAATTCCATTTCCACTATTGTTTCCACCCGTGTTTTATCACCCCAATATGCGGTTCTCTGGGCAGCATTTTTTAATTTTATTGCTGCCTTTTTTATCGGTACAGCCGTCGCGCACACGGTCGGCAGAGGCATCATTCATATTGACATTGTTGATAATTTAGTTATTTTTTCCGCCCTCAGCGGTGCAATCATCTGGAATCTTATAACATGGTATTTTGGATTGCCCAGCAGTTCGTCGCACGCCCTGATCGGAGGCCTGATCGGCGCGGGCATTGCCAAGGCAGGCACCAGCACGCTTGTCTGGACGGGAATTATCAAGACGACCGCCTTCATTGTGCTCTCACCGGCCATCGGTATGTTTCTCGGCTTCTTTTTTATGGCGCTTTCTCTCAATTTAAACCGTCACTCCAACATGGCCCGTTCCGACAAACTTTATCGAAAATTACAGTTTATCTCTTCGGCTATCTACTCACTGGGTCACGGCATGAATGACGCGCAGAAAACAATCGGAATCATAGCGGTTGTTCTTTACAGCAAGGGATTGATTGATTCCAGCTTCAATATCCCTTACTGGATTATTATCATGTGTTACACGGTCATCGCACTGGGAACAATGTTTGGCGGCTGGCGAATTGTAAAGACGATGGGAACCAAAATTACAAAACTCCAACCAATCGGCGGTTTCAGCGCCGAAGCCGGCGCTGCTTGCGCCATCATCGGAGCATCCGTATTTGGAATACCCGTCAGCACAACCCACACCATCACCGGGGCTATCGTCGGCGTTGGCGCAACCAAAAGGCTCTCCGCTGTACGCTGGGGAGTTGCCGGCAACATTATCTGGGCGTGGATTTTAACCATACCTATTTCCGCATGTCTCTCCGCGGCAACTTACTTTTTAATCCATTCTTTCATATAGCCGCTCATCGGGGAAAATAATATTGATAAATTTCCGGTTTTGCCGTAAATCTGTTTCACAAATTATATCGACTTGGGATTGAGGAGACGGAAATGCCGGGGAAGTCCGTACCATTTACAAAAACGCAAATCGAAAAAATCATTCAAAAACATCCCACGCCCTTTCATCTTTATGACGAAAAGGCCATCCGGGAAAACGCCCGTGCTTTCATTAACGCCTTTAACTGGAATGCGGGATTTAAAGAATTCTTCGCCGTCAAGGCCGCTCCCAATCCTTATTTGATGAAAATCCTGCACACGGAAGGCTTTGGAGCCGATTGCAGTTCGCTGGCCGAACTGATGATGGCGCAGAAAACCGGCATTACCGGCGAAGAAATCATGTTTTCCTCCAACGACACACCGGTGGAAGATTTCCGGCTGGCGAAAAAATTAAAGGCCATCATCAATCTGGATGATATCAGTCACATTGCCTATCTGGAAAAAAGCGCCGGGCTGCCTGCTCTGATTTGTTTCCGCTATAATCCGGGAAAATTAAAAAAAGGCAACCATATCATCGGTCATCCCGAAGATGCAAAATACGGTTTTACCCGCGAACAGCTTTTTGAAGGCTATAAAATATGCAGGGACAAGGGCGTGCGGCGTTTCGGCATTCATACGATGGTCGCTTCCAACGAACTGGACCCTTATTATTTTGTGGAAACTGCGGAAATCCTGTTTAACCTGATTGCGGATATTTCCCAGAAGCTGAAAATCAAATTTGAATTCGTGAACATCGGTGGCGGGGTGGGCATTCCCTACCGGCCGGAACAAAAAAGCATCGACTTGAAAGCAATGAGTCGCGGCATCAAGAAAAAATATGACGACATTATCGTGGCCAACGGCCTTGCCCCGTTGAAACTTTTTACGGAATGCGGCCGCTACATCACCGGACCGTACGGTTATCTGGTTTCCCGCGTGCTGCATATCAAACATACGTATAAAATTTTTGCCGGTCTTGATTCCTGCATGGCCAATCTGATGCGCCCGGCTCTTTACGGCGCTTATCATCACATCACGGTTCTGGGCAAGGAGCGTAAACCGCACAATGTCATTTATGATGTCACCGGATCGCTCTGCGAAAACAACGACAAATTCGCCATTGACCGCAAGCTGCCCAAACTGGAGCGGGGCGATATTATCGTCATCCATGACGCGGGCGCACACGGCTTTGCCATGGGATTCAACTACAACGGGAAACTTCGTTCAGCCGAACTGCTGCTCAGAGAAAACGGCGATGTTGTTCAAATCCGTCGCCCGGAAACGGTAAAAGATTACTTTGCGACGCTGGATTTTGGCGGATTAAGCGGCTTTACGGCATAAGCTTCAGACAGAAATTATCAATTTTATAATGGTGTTCGACGGGAGCCAAACGGAACAATACTAAATTTTTCCAAAGCAATCGAGATGAATACAAATACAAATCGTGCCATAGGCGTTTTCGATTCCGGTATCGGCGGTCTGACGGTCGTCCGCGCCTTGATGGAACGCCTGCCTTTCGAGGATATTATTTATTTCGGCGATACCGCGCGAGTACCCTACGGCATCAAATCGGTGGAAACCATCAACCGCTACGCCGCGCAGATTACCGAATTCTTGATTCAAAAAGATGTCAAAATGCTGATCGTTGCCTGCAACACCATGGCGGCGGTCGCCCACCAGACCATCATCGATTTAGCCAATGTGCCTGTCGCGGCCGTTGCTTATCAAAAAATCGTCGAACAGGTGCCCGTTCTGGAAGTCATTGATGCCAGCGCCCGCATGGCCATACAACATTCCAAAACCAAATCCATCGGCGTCATCGGCACGCCGGCCACGATCAACAGCAACGCCTACGCCCGGGCCATTCATCTTTTGGACAAAGAGGCGAAAGTCTTCTCCCAGGCCTGTCCGTTGTTCGTTCCTCTGGTGGAAGAAGGATGGTTCGATCATCCGGCGACAAAACTCATTGCTCAGGAATATTTGAAACAGGTGATTGCCGAACAGGTGGATACGCTGGTTCTCGGCTGTACGCATTATCCTCTTTTAAAGCCATTGTTACAGGACATTATGGGCAAATCCGTAACGCTGATCGATTCGGCGGAAGCGATGGCTGATATTGCGGCTGATTTGATCGATCAACAAAACATCGGTAATAAAAACAATGCGCCGCCGGCATACACTTTCTATGTCAGCGATTTGCCCTATCGCTTCCAGACCATCGGCGAACGTTTCCTGGGAAGAACCCTGGGTCGTGTCGAATTAATCAGCCTCTAGGACAACAACATGAAAATTATTCTTGCCGGCTATAATCTGGATTACAATCTGATCAAAGAACTGAAAGACCAAAGCGGATTCAAGCAGGATTTGACGCCGGAAACCATCTCGGCAGCCTACGCCCGCATCAGCCGCAGTCCCAAACCGGTGCATGAACTGCGTGAAATTGCACGCGAGGAAGTGGACAAGGCGCGCCAATCCAACCGCAATATCGTTTTCGACATGGGGCACAGCTCCGTCGCCGAACACGCCGTTTTCAATATTGATATTATCGGCGTATCGCGCCTGCTGGTGGAAGAAATTGAAAAGTTCCGCCTGTGCTCCTACACGGAAAAATCGCAGCGTTATGTTTTATTCAACAAAGATTTTGTCATTCCTGAAGAAATCAGACAGGCCAATCTGACCGACTTGTTTGTCTCGACAGTCGCGATGCAAAACGAATATTACCACGCGCTGTACGAAAAACTCAGACCGTATATTTTTGAAAAGCACAAAGCCCTGGCGGAGAACCCCGCCAATAAATCCATGCTGGAAGGCTGGGCCAAGGAAGATGCCCGTTATGTCATTTCCATGGCCACGCAAACACAACTCGGCATGACCCTTAACACGCGCAATCTGGAACTGATGCTCAGGCGTCTGGCCGCGCTGCCTCTGGCGGAAGCCCGGGATTACAGCGAACAATTGTATGCAGCGACAAAAGACATCGCGCCTTCTCTGATCCGCTACACAAAAGCCACCGATTACGACAAATTCACCAGACAAAACTTGCGCAGTCAGTGTGCGGAGTTATCGGCACAATACGGCAACGGTTCTAAAAAATTATCCGATGTGCAACTGATTTATGCAACACCCGCCGCCGACAACCGCGTTGCCGCCGCTTTATTGTTCTCGGCGTCCGACATCCCTTATGCCCTGTGCCTGACCATGGCCGGCAAAATGACCCCGCCGACCAAAAAAGCTTTCATGAAAACGGCTTTTGCGAACTTGCAGGCGCACGACGCGGTCTTGAGGGAAATGGAAAACGTCGACCTGCAGTTTGAACTGATCCTGAGTTCCAGTTGCTTTGCTCAGCTCAAACGGCATCGCATGTCCACCATTATCGCTCAGGAATATAATCCGCAACTGGGCGTAACCATGCCGCCTTCCATCAAGGCCATCGGTCAGCAGAAACATTTCATGGAAATTATGCATAAAACGCAAAACGCTTTTGAGCAGATCAAGGCGAAGGCGCCCGCGGCCGCCGCTTATGTTTTAACCAACGCACACCGCAAAAGAGTCTTGATGAAATTCAACGCCCGTGAAATGTATCATCTGGCGCGCCTCCGTTCCGACGCGCACGCGCAGTGGGATATTCGTGATCTGACGAATAAAATGCTCAAACATGCAAAAAAGGTTATGCCCCTGACACTGATGATGGCCTGCGGAAAGGATAATTTTCCTGCACTCTTTAAAAAAAATGTTCCCGATCAATGAAAACAGGAAACAATAAAAAACAATTCTGCATCCTTCTGGTTACAACACTTAGTTCTTTTCTGACGCCATTTATGGGTTCCGCAGTCAACGTTGCCCTGCCCGTCATCTCCAAAGAATTATCCATGACCGCCCTGTCTCTGAGCTGGGTGGCGACATCTTTTATCCTGGCCGCCGCCATCACGCTCATTCCTTTAGGCCGGCTGGCCGATATCTACGGACGTAGAAGAATTTTTATCTATGGGGCCATGATTTTTTCCGTCGCGTCATCTTTCTGCATCTGGTCACCCTCTCAATCCTTTCTCATTGCCGCCCGCGCACTGCAGGGCATCGGCGGAGCAATGATTTTCAGCACCGGGACCGCCCTGTTAATATCGGCTTATCCTCCGTCGGAGCGGGGAAAAATTCTTGGCATCAATATAACCGCCGTTTATGTCGGCTTAACCGTTGGTCCTTTCATCGGCGGATTGCTCACGCAATATCTGGGCTGGAGATACATTTTTCTTTTTACGGCTTTGCTGGGCGTCGTCATTGTTTACATCACTTTAGCGCTCATTGAGCCGGAAATATCCGCCAGCGCTGATGAAGGGTTCGATTTAACCGGTTCATTGATCTATGCTATTGCTCTTTTTGCCGTTATGTACGGATTTTCCCAATTACCGTCGTTGAATGCCGGATTTTTAATCGCCACGGGAGTTCTGTTTCTGGCTTTATTCATCGTCCAGCAATTGAAAAGCCCGTTTCCTCTGGTAGATATACATCTGTTTTGGAATAACAAGGTCTTTGCTTTCTCCAATCTGGCCGCCCTGATTAACTACAGCGCCACCTTTGTCATTAATTTTTTACTAAGTCTTTATCTCCAAAACATCAAGTTGTTGACGCCCGCCGAGGCTGGATCGATTCTTGTTGCCGCACCTGTCATGCAGGCGTTTATTTCACCGTTTGCCGGAAAACTTTCCGATCGTTTCGAACCGCAGATCATCGCCTCTATCGGCATGGCCATCACGGTAATCGGTCTTGTCCTTTTAATATTTCTTAACGGTTCCACAAGCATCGACTATATTTTGTTCTGTCTTATTTTGCTGGGCATCGGTTTCGCGCTTTTCTCTTCCCCCAATGTCAATGCCACCATGAGTTCAGTGAATAATAAATATTACGGCGTTGCCTCGGCCACGCTGGGCACGATGAGGCTGACCGGTCAAATGTTCAGCATGGGAATCACCATGCTGGTTTTTGCCGTTATTTTAGGAAATCATCCCATTTCGGAAGCTAATCACCAGCTTTTTTTAAAAAGCAATAAACTTATTTTTTCCATTTTGAGCGTCATTTGCTGCGGAGGAATTTTCGCGTCGCTTGCACGGGGTAAAATGCATCCCGCGCCCGCGGGAGGACGCTTTCTTAAATACAGGAAGCCTTCGGCTTCTACCGGAGGTGGCACCACTGACAACAGTAATCACTAGTTTGTTCATCGGGCTGACCGCCGGAACATTCGGCGGAATCCTGGGCATCGGCGGCGGGTTGATTATGATTCCACTGATGGCCGAGGTTTTGAAGTTGACCCAGCACAAAGCACACGGCACCAGTCTCGTTGCACTTGTTTTTACGGGAATCGGCGGAGCGATAACCTATGCCTCGAACGGTTCCGTGGATATGACCGCCGCCGCCCTTTTGGCCGTCACGGCAGTGCTCACGGCACCGCTGGGTGCACGTTACTCAAACGCGCTTACAGAAAATAAATTGAAAAAATATTTCGGGGCTTTCCTGATTTTCTGTTCGGCACTCTTGCTTTTGAAACCGTATTTGACCAATGTTATCGGCGCCGTTCCCGATATTGCAAAACTTATTATCCTTTTGACGACCGGAGCCGTAACCGGTTTTCTTTCCGGCATGATGGGAGTCGGCGGCGGTACAATCATGATTCCCGTCATGGTTATCCTGATCGGCTTTACCCAGCATATGGCGCAAGGGACATCTCTTCTGGTCATCGTTCCCGCAGGCGCCATCGGCGCTTTCACCCACTGGAAAATGGGGAACGTTGAAAAAGGAATCCTCTGGGGTCTGATCCCCGGCATTCTTTGCGGAACATATTTCGGCGGAAACATCGCCAATATCATTTCGAATCACACGCTGCGCCTGATCTTCGCCGCCATGCTGATTTTCGTAGGTCTTCGTTACTGTACGGCATCCTCTCCCGAATAAAAGGAAAAGTATCAAATGAAGAAAACGGATGGATACAGGAAATTTTCATTTCTCACTGATTTCCGTGGAATGAAAAATGCGATCGGTGAAATGCGTGGATGGGGCCATCCTCATCAGCCCGAATTTAATGCCGGTTATCAGCGCATGCCTGATGATCCCGTATTGAATGAAGATTGGTTTATCAACGCTATCGGGGAAAAGATAGCCACTCATCCGGAAAATGCCATGGAATATCCCTTTTGCGGAGAGAAAATTTTTACCGGGCCGTTGGTGGGATTTATTCGGGGTGACGATCCTATTTTTCAAAAATATAAAACAATCATCGGACCGCATCACTTCACCCCGGAAGAAATCATGCAGTGGCAGGCCAAACAAAATGGCGTCCCCGCTCCCCGAGCTCAAGACTTAAGCGTCGTTTCCTTTATCCTGCCACTGACGAAAATTACCAAGAACGATAATGCGGCCATGAAAGAATGGCCTGCAGAACGTTGGGCGCAGACGCGCCTCTTGGGTGAAATCTTCAGCCAGACATTTGTACGTGAAATAGTGACATACCTGATGGGAAGGGGCATTTTGGCCATCGCGCCGGATGTTACGCCCATGTTTAACAAAAAGCGCTATCCCAAAGCAGGCTGGGCTTCTCCCTGGTCTCACCGGCATATGGCTTATGCCGCCGGGCTGGGCACCTTTGGAATGCAGGATTTTTTGATTACCGAAAAAGGGTGTGCCCACAGAACAGGTAGTTTTGTTGTCCAGTTAAAGCTTACGCCAAACCGGCAACGGCCTGATGATATTCATGCTTATTGTTTGCACTACCAAGGGAAAAAATGCATGCAGTGCGCAAAGCGTTGTCCGGTGAATGCGATAACGGCGGAACACACCCATGATAAAGAAGCCTGCTATCAAAGGGTCGCCAAATCTCTTTTACACTGTAATAAAAATTATCACATCTTTATTTATGGCTGCGGCCTTTGCTCAACCGGCGTTCCCTGTGAATCCGAAATACCGAAATCGCTACAAAAATAAATCAGACAGAAATATCCGTCTTTTTGAATGATGAAACTTGAAGCGTTAGGATCCCTCGCTGCTTCTGGAAGAATCATTCTCTGATTCGTTTTTTGAGTTCTCTGATCAAATGATTGAGGACATCACTGGCATCGCCCACAATAGCGACATCGGCCATTTTCAGCATGGTTGCCTGCGGATTTTTATTGATCGCAATGATGAAATTTGCCTCGCCAAGGCCTGCGGTGTGCTGGATCGCACCACTGATGCCAAAGGAAAACAGGAGTTTCGGCTTGATATGTTTTCCGGCCTGCCCCACCAGCACGTCGTGGTCCGCCCATCCCGCATAAACCACCGGACGGGTGGCGCCGACATCGCCGCCTAAAAGTCTGGCCAGTTCCTGAAGTTTTTTAAATTTTTCCTTGTTGCCCATGCCGCGGCCGCCGCAAACAATCACGGAAGCATTCTCAATCGTATGTTCTTTTTCCACGGAACGTTCATACTCGATGAGACGAACGCGGGGTTTCGGTAGATTTTTCATCAGCGGTAAACGCTCAACCACGGCTTTCCGCTGATTATCGTGAGGAATTTCCTTGAAGGTGCCCGGACGAACCGTAGCCATCTGCGGACGATGGCGCTCCGTGACGATTTCCGCCAGCATATTGCCGCCGAAAGAAGGCGCGATCTGCAGCAGCAGTCCGTCATCGGTGATATCCAACCCGACACAGTCAGCGGATAATCCTGTTTTCAGGCGTTTGGCCAGCCGGGGGGCAAATTCACGTCCGAAATCCGTTGCGCCGATCAGAATAATTTCCGGATCTCTTTCTCCGGCCAATCGTTCAATGATGGCCAGATATCGTTCCGTGCTGTAGCTTTGCAACTCCGGATCATCGATAGCCAGAATTCTATCGGCGCCATGGGCCGTGTACTCCATAATCCATTCATCGATCTCATAACCGAAAATCAACGCGCATACTTCCGCATCGATGACCTTGGCCAACGCAACCGCCCGGGCAATCAATTGCAGAGTGACCCGGTTTTGATAATAATTGCGGTAATCGCCGAATACCCAGATGCTTTTTTTACTATTTTTTTTCATCGGACTTCTTTTCTTCAATGGATTTCCCTATGACGGTGCCGATTTTTCTTTGATACTTGTCCAAAAACTCCGTCACCACCGCAGATGCCGCTCCCTGCAGAAGCACATTGCCTTTCTGCGTCTTCCTCAAAAACACTTTTCGAACTTTGGTGCGGGAGCCTTTTTTTTCAATGGATGCAGCCGTCAAGCCCAGAGCTTTTGCATCCAGGATAACCACATCATTCTTGTCAAAGGCACTTTCCAGACCCGCCAACCCCGTATAACGCGGTTTGTAATTTTCCATCGAGATGGTCACCAGCGCCGGAAATTCCATTTCCAGTGTTTCGCGGAAATTATCCACCAGACGCCGGACGCGTAACGTTTTTCTGAAAATTTCCAGTTTTTCCACGTACGCCGCCGCGGGCAAATCAAGTTCCTCGGCCAGTTGCGGTCCGACCTGGGCCGTTTCGCTGTCGGCCGTGTACGCTCCGCAAAGGATCAAATCAAATTTCGGACATTTCTTTTTGATCGCCTCTTTCAAAATCAGCGATGTGGCAAAGGTATCCGATCCGGCCAGCAGCCTGTCGCAAACCAGCACGGCTTTATCGGCGCCCAACGCCAGCGCTTCCCGAAGCACTTCCTCAGCGGCCGGCGGTCCCATCGTCATCACGGTGATATTGGCGGGATGATGTTCCTTAATTTGCAGAGCTGCTTCCAGCGCGTGCTTGCAGGCCGGATTCATCATTCCGGCGGCAAGGTCACGCCGCAACGTTCCCGTCTTTTCATCCCACGGCAGTTCCGTCACCATGGGGACCTGTTTTAAACAAACGACTAAATTTAGCATTTTTATAATATCAACTGAGACAGTATGGATCGCGCGATAACCATGCGCTGAATTTCGCTGGTGCCCTCGTAAATTTCCGTAACCTTCGCATCGCGGAAATATCTTTCAACATCGTATTCCTTGCTGTATCCGTAACCGCCGTGAATCTGCACCGCCAGAGACGTCACCCTGGAGGCGACCGTGCTGCAATACAGCTTCGCCATGGACGCTTCACAGCCAAAGGCCGCGCCGTCATCTTTCAGCGAGCAGGCGCGATATAAAAGCAGGCGCGCAGCGGCAATTTCGGTGGCCATATCGGCAATATAATTCTGGATGGTTTGCAGCGACGCGATGGGTTTTTTGAACTGCTGTCTTTCTTTGGCATATTTAACCGCTGCTTCAAACGCTCCCTGAGCGATGCCCAGCGCCTGCGCGGCAACGCCGATGCGGCCGTTATCCAGGGTGGCCAGCCCGATTTTCATGCCGTCGCCGATTTTACCCAGCAAATTTTTTTCCGGCACACAGCAATCTTCGAGAAAAAGCGACGACACCGGATTGGCGCGCATGCCGCAGAGATCTTCCAGTTCGCCGCGTAAAAATCCGGGATATTGGCTTTCGACAATAAAAACACTGCTCTGCGGTTTGCCCGGATCAGAACCGGTCAGCGCAAAAATCAATGCCAGATCGCAGACACCGCCGTTGGTCACAAATATTTTCGTGCCGTTCAGGACGTACGCATCATTTCTTTTGACCGCCGTCGTTTCCACACTGGCGGAATCGGAGCCCGCATTAGCCTCGGTCAGACTGAATGCGCCGATCAACTCGCCGCCGGCCAGTTTGGGCAGATAGTGTTTCTTCTGCTCTGCGTTCGCAAACCGTAAAAAGGGATACACGGCAACACCATTATGCACCGTCACGCACAAACCTATCGCGGCGCAAACACGGGAGATTTCTTCCACAACGATAGCGGCGCTGACGGAATCCAGAGCCGCGCCGCCGAATTCCCGCGGCACCTGCAGGCCGAAATAATTCAACGGCCTCATTTTCTCGATGATTTCACGGGGAAACGTTGCAGCGCGGTCTATTGCGGACGCAACAGGCGCAAGTTCCGTCTCCGCAAACGTCCGCACGGAATCGCGAATCAGTTTATGCTTGGCGCAGGGATTCAGCTGCAAGGTTCTCTCCTACAGGAAAATGTTGTGCACCAATAACTTAAAATAACGGTAAAATCAAGAGAACGTTGTTCATCGTGTTATGGGCAAGAGGATATTCAGTTGACATAAATCATTGTTGTACCTATACTTCTCCACACCATGGAACACATCGAGGCCAAAAAAAAATCGAAACAGAAGAAGACCAGAGCAGTCCAGCACGACCCGGACGCTCTTACGTCGTTAATGGCCAATCCTCAGGAAAAACTGTCCGTTGCCCGGCCTTTACGGTTTATTATCCGGCTGGCTTTAGGGTTTGTCGATCTTTTTCATATGTGGCGTTTTCCCAGAAAGACCGACGGTTGCTTCGAGCACATGACGCTCATCGATAAGTTGCACTGGCTTTACAAATCGGCTCGCCCGATCCGTTGGGCCGAAAAAAACTCTTCTCTGGAGGACTTTTTCGCCCGGCAGGCGGAAACCCGGCTCTCGCTGCCTCCGGATTTTGAGCAAACCAGTCAAATACAACTGGCTGCCGTGGGCGATCTGATGCAGAACGATCTGCTGACGAATTCGGCGGATTCGCTCTATGAGAGCATCGCCGCCGAGTTGTTTGCTGCGGATATCTCCTTTGCCAATCTGGAAGCTCCCTTGACCACTCAGTCGCAGCGCAATTTATTATTCGTCCGCAGCGAGACCCCGTCAACCTACATTTCGGCCGCGCAATTTCAGGTGCTCAAAGGATACAAAAATCGGAAGTTCACCGTCTTCTCAACCGCCGGCAACCATGCCTGGGACTACGGCGAGGAAGGGGTGATCAGCACACTCGACGCTCTGGCAAAAGAAGGCATCGTCGCCGTTGGAACGAATCGTGAAAAAGCGGATCAACAGAAAGCGGCGATTGTTGACGTCCAAGGCGTCAAAATAGGCTTTATCGGATTAACCTTCGGCCTCAACGGCAAAAAAATCGATCCGGAGCAGGAATATCATGTCAATTGGGTGCGACTGAATGCCTTATCGGAGGAGGTTGATCTGTCTGTGCCCATCCGGCAAATCAATTACTGCCGGGCACAGCAATGCGATTTTATCGTCGGGTCCCTCCACTGGGGTCTTGAATTTGAATTCTTTCCCGCCCAACGCCAGCTGGCCGTTGCTCATCAACTGGCCGAAGCGGGGCTTGATCTGATCATCTCTCACCATCCGCATGTTGTCCAACCGGTTGAGTTTTACCGGACACGGCGCGATCCGGAACGGACGGTGGTCATTACCTATTCCCTCGGCAATATGGTCAGTCCCTTTCATGACGATGACTTGATCCTGAGCTTCCTTCTGCAGATTACCCTGGCCGGCGGAACATTGAAAAATCACAAACAAACCTATATTGCCGCCTGCCGCATCATTCCAGTCTGTCAACGAGCATTGATGGCCGGCGGGAAACCGACTCTGCGGCTGGAAAAGGTCACCCATGTGGCGGCTTTCGGATTGCCGTTTGACCTCAAGAATCTTTCTCGTTAAAAATATTTCATAGTTTCAAGGCATTACGTTGTCGTCCCGCGGATGGACCCCTGCGGAAACGTTTCCCGTGATCATGGTTTTCTTGCGCACAGCTTGCACCGGCTCTATCCGTCACCATACATCTCCTTTCATCGGTCATGGACATGACATCCTTAAATGCACTCTTATCTGTTGATTTATAACGTTTCGTTGTTATTATATTCATGATGAATAAAGAAAAAATTCCGACAACACCCGCTGTTTTAGCCCTGAAGGCGCACAAAGCTCAGTTTACTTTACATACTTATCCTTATGAGGAAAGAGGAGGCACAAAAACAGCGGCCGGCAAACTGATGGTAGACGAACATAGCGTCATTAAAACGCTGATTATGGAGGACGAAACAGGCAAGCCCCTGATCATGCTGATGCACGGCGACAAAGAGGTTTCCACGAAATCACTCGCCCGCGCGCTTGGCGTGAAATCGGTATCCCCGTGCAACCCGGCCGTGGCGGAAAAACACACGGCTTACAAAGTCGGAGGCACGTCTCCTTTCGGGACCCGAAAAACGATGCCGGTCTACATGGAACAGACCATTGCCGATTTGCCGGATATTTTTATCAACGCCGGCAGCCGCGGCCTGCTGGCAAGGATGCCGGCGGCGGAACTGATTCGCCTCCTGAAACCGGTTAGAGTCAGCGTTGCCATATGATTTGCCTTTTTCCGGTAAAAAAGAGATAATGTTCGCCAAGGTAAAACGCGATGCCAGAAAACGTCATTATCCGCTGTCTGAACTGCGGAACAAAAAATAGAATACCGAAACAAAAACTACAGGGGCGGTCGCTCTGCGGCAAATGCGGCGCGTCGCTGGAAGAATTAATTATTCGCTGCCTCAAATGCGGCACCAAAAACAGAATGCCGGAAAACCGAATGGATCAAAAACCGTTATGCGGTAAATGCCGTGAACCGCTGATCATTCCCCAGCAAAAAGTGTTACCGTTCGACGTGACAGACCAGACGTTTACCCGCGAAGTGCTCGCTTCCGAATCCTCCGTGCTGGTGGATTGCTGGGCGCCCTGGTGCGGCCCCTGCCGGACATTAGCGCCGATCATTGACGAACTGGCCTCCGATTACGCCAACGGCGTCAAGGTCGTCAAGCTCAACGTGGATGAAAATCCTATTACGGCTTCACAATACGGAATTCGCAGCATTCCGACCATGCTCTTTTTTAAGGAAGGCAAAATGGTGCATCGCGTGACCGGCGCCCTGCCCAAGGAAGAAATTGAACAGCATCTCCTGTCCATCATCAAAACCAACTGATCATCCGGAGCGTTGATGGCCGCAAAAAAATCTTCAATAGTATATCAATGCAAAATTTTCGACGTCCGGGAAGAAGAGGTCACGTTCCCTAACGGCAAAACGGCCAGACAAAGCTGGATCAACCATCCCCCCACGGTGGCCATTGTCGCCGTCAACGAAAACAATGAGCTGCTGTTAATCAAACAGTACCGTAACGCCGTTAAACAGAACCTGCTGGAAATTCCCGCCGGCTCACTGGACAGCGCAAACGAAGCTCCCGATATCTGCGCGCAGCGGGAACTCGCCGAAGAAACCGGATTTCAATGCAAGCATTTAGTCAAGCTTTTCGAGGGGTATCTGCTGCCCGGCTACTGCAACGAATACATGTATTTTTTTCTGGCCAAAAATTTAATTCACGCACCGCTTACCCCCGATGAAGATGAATTCATCGAGACGATTCCCGTCAGTTTTTCCCGGGCGCACACACTCATTCAAAACGGTGAAATCATCGATGCCAAAACCGTTCTGGGCATTCTGCTCGCGGAAGAATTTTTCCGCAAACAAAACGCTTAAGGAACGGCGTTTTGCGCAGAAAGCTTCTTGCCACAGGCAAAAAGTTTTGTTAGACTTCCATCAATTCCGTTAGTTGCTACCTGAAAGAGGAGGCTCCATCATGATTTACAATGAAGAATTTGAAACCATGCCCCGCGAAGTCATCAAAGCCCTGCAAGCCAAAAGATTACAGCAGGCGCTGGAGCGCGTCTATCATACCGTCGGTTTTTATAAAAAATCCTTTGATAAAGCCAAGGTCAAACCGGATGATATCCGATCCATTGCCGACATGAACAAGCTTCCTTTTACCACCAGAAATGATATGCGCGACAATTACCCCTTCGGTTTGTTTGCCGTCCCCATGAGCAGCGTTGTCCGCCTCCATGCCTCTTCCGGTACCAGCGGACGGTCCGCCGTTTTCGGCTATACCAAACGCGACATTGAAACCTGGTCGGATTTAATCGCACGCTCGCTGGTTGCCGCCGGCATTACCAAAAACGATATTATCCACAATGCCTTCGGTTACGGCTTGTTTACCGGCGGTCTCGGTCTGCACTACGGCGCGGAAAAAATCGGCGCCAGCGTCATCCCCATTTCCGGCGGAGACGCCAAACGACAACTCATGATTTTACAGGATTTCGGGCCGACCGTCATTTGCTCGACACCATCCTACGCCCTGCATCTCGCCGAAGAAGGTCAGACCCTCGGCATTGACATCAAAGCCCTGAAGCTTCGCGTGGGTATTTTCGGAGCCGAACCGTGGAACGACGCCATTCGTGACGACATTGAAAAAGTGTTCGGCATCACCGCGCTGAATTTATACGGATTATCGGAAATCATCGGTCCGGGAATCGCGATGGAATGCATGGAAGGCCGTCACGGCATGCATATTTTCGAAGACCACTTCATTGTCGAAACCATTGATCCGCAAACAGGCGCCGTGCTTCCCGAGGGAGAAGAAGGGGAACTGGTTTTTACAACCCTGACCAAAGAAGCCAATCCGCTGATCCGTTACCGCACCGGCGACATATCGCGTCTGATTACCGAACCGTGCCGCTGCGGCCGCACCCATGTCAAAATGGAAAGGGTGTTGAAGCGCAGCGACGACATGTTGATTATCCGGGGCATCAATGTTTTCCCCTCGCAGATCGCAGCCATCCTCGTGGATATCGAAGGGCTGGAGCCGAACTATCAGGTCATCATCGACAAAGTCGGAGCGCTGGACACGTTGGATTTGCAAGTGGAGGTTAACGACAAGATATTCAGCGACTCCGGCAGCATCAAGGAACTCCAGAAGATTGAAAAAAGAATTATCAAAGATATGAGGGATTACCTGGGCATCTCCGCGCGCGTCAAGCTTGTGCAGCCCAATACATTGAAGAAAAACGACGCCAAAATTATTGATAAACGCCACATTTGATACATACATAAGGGGGTTACGATGAAAGTAGAACAAATATCGGTTTTTCTGGAAAACAAACCCGGCACGCTGGAAGACGCGACGCGCGTCCTGAAAGAAGCCAATATCAATATCCGTACATTGTCCGTGGCGGAAACCGTCGATTTCGGCATTCTGCGCCTGATCGTCAATGATGTCGAAAAAGCCAACAAGGTCCTCAAGGAAAGCGGCTTCCGGGTCAGCAAAACCCCCGTTGTCGCTGTGGAAGTTCCCGACAAACCGGGCGGATTGCACAGCATCATGGAAGTAGTCTCCAAAGAAGGCATCAATGTGGAATATCTTTACGCTTTCGTGGAAAAAAGCGGCCAGAACGCCGTCATCATTTTCCGCTTCGACAACCCCGAAAAAGCCATCGACGTTCTGACGAAGAAGAATTTCACGGTAATCCCGGGAAGCAAGCTGTACGAGTTCTAGTGAGACTCGAATATTACAAGCGTAGCGCAGTAATATTCGTTAGTCGAACTATCCAATTCCGAGTCATCGGGATTGGAAATTATCCCCGGCACGAAGTGCAGTTCGAAGCGTAAGTGGTAGTGAGGCAAGCTAAAGACGAGTGTAATGACGTCTGAAGCGTAAGCCGAACTATCCAATAGCTGAAGGCTATTGGAAACTATCCCCATAGCGCAGCGAATGGGGATGTGAGATCCTTTAAAAAAACGGTGGATAAATAATTTATCCACCGTTTTCACTATTCATGCTCAACGATTCACTCTTTCTTCTTCTGCCACGGCTTTGTTTTCCACCGCTGGTGGAACCAGAAATATTGATCGGGGTATTCGCGGATAACCTCTTCAATGATTTTTGTGAAGCGCTGCGTATTCACGACCAGGTCGTTTTCGTAATTATCCGTACAAACCGCTTCAATCGTCGGTTTGATGATAAATTTATATTTGCCTGATTTTTGCCGGGCCATAAATGCGGGAAGAACAGGAGCGCCCGAACGCATGGCCATCACCGCCAGGCCGACTCCCGTACAGGCGCTGCGACCGAAGAAATCGACAAACACGCCTTCATAATGGGCGACGTTCTGATCGCTGAGAATACCGATCAGGTTATTTTCCCGGAGCAACTCCATAATTCTTTTGCCCGATCCCCCTTTGGGAATCATATCATTGCCCTGCATGGTCCGCACGTATTCCACGACATTATCGATAACTGGATTATCCAGCGGCCGGTACACAATGTACATCGGCTTGAGATACATCGGACCGGCAATCGTCATCAATTCCCAGTTGCCGAAATGCGCCACAATAGAGAGCATTCCTTTTCCCTTGGCAATACCCGCCTGAAAATTTTCCACACCTTCAACATCAACCCATTCATGGATATTGTCTTTGGTAATGTAAGGTAAATCGAAAAACTCAGCGGCAACGATGGCAAAATGGCGGTAAACGCCTTTGGCGATTTTGATGATTTCTTTTGTGTTCTTTTCGGGAAAGGAACGCATCAGATTATGCAGTGTAATTAAACGGCTTTTTGTGCCGATGTGATAAAAAAGAAAAAAAATCGATAAAAACATTCCCTTGCGCACAAATCGGGGAATGCCGTGAAAAACAGAAATCAATATGTGGGTCGTTCTGGTTTTTTCAACTGGCATAGTTATTTATATTTACAGCGGCTTCCCGCATTCCTTGCATTTGCCGTCCGGGCCGATCACACCGATGCATGCCCCGTCGGAGCACAATACTCGTTTATCCCAATCCTCATCCGCATGATCATCGGAGGAAGCTTGTTTTTTCGGACTTAATTCATGAACAATTTCATTTATGTTGCCTTCGGGCACGTTGCCCTCATACGCTTTCCCGCATTCTTTGCACTTGCCGTCGGGACCGATGGTGCCGATACAGGACTCATCGCTGCACAATACTCGCTTTTCCCAATCTTCATTTTCATCAAAAATGATTTCCGTCACGGTGTTCTCCCGGTGTTAGTTTCCATGTTAAAGCTTTGCCCGATAATCAACATGTCATTCCGAATCCCGATTTATCGGGGTGAGGAATCTTAGATTTCTCGTCGCTTTGCTTCTCGAAATGACACGTGCGGGTATGATGCAAAACGTTTAACTCTTCTTACATCAGCTTTGCAATTTTTTCCACAAAACACTTAGCCTTTTATGCACGCAAGGGACTTTAAACGCGCCACCTTCTTCGCAATGCCCGAATCGTGCATCACCTGCACAACATCCTGCACATTTTTATAGGCTTCGGGCATTTCTTCGTTGAGCGTTCCCTTGGAACCCGCCATCACCAAAACACCTTTGTCCGAAAGCTCGCGGGCGATGGAGCGTCCACGGCTGGTTTTGATCGCCTGCGACCGGCTCATGACACGGCCTGCTCCGTGACAGGCGCTGCCGAAGGTTTCCGACATCGCTTTCTCCTGACCGACCAGCACAAAAGAACCGCTTCCCATATCGCCGGGAATCAAAACCGGCTGACCGACTTTTTTATAACGCTCGGGAATCGCGTCATGACCGGCGGGAAAAGCGCGGGTCGCTCCTTTACGGTGAACGCAAAGTTTTTTCAGCACACCTCCGATATTAAACGATTCTATCTTGGCAATGTTGTGGCAGACATCATACACCAGCCGCATGTTCACTTCACGCGGCGACATCCGCAGAGTTTTCTCAAATACTTCCCGCGTTTTGTGCATCAGTATCTGCCGGTTGGCCCAGGCGTAATTGGCACCGCAGGCCATGGCTGCCAGATAATTTTTCCCCCGACCCGAATCAAGATAGGCACAGGCCAGTTGCCTGTCTGGTAGCGCTATACCTGTTTCTTGCGCGTGCTTGACCATCAATGCCAAGTAATCATCGCATATCTGATAACCCAAGCCGCGCGAACCCGTATGAATCATCACGGCAATCTGCCCTTTGCGCAAACCAAAGACCTTGGCCGCTTCTTCATCGAAGATTTCCTGCACCACTTCAATTTCCAGAAAATGATTACCGGAACCCAGCGTGCCCAGTTGCTGCTTGCCGCGCTCCAGAGCACGATTCGATACCTGCTCGGGATCGGCCCCGGCGATGGCGCCGCCGTCTTCCGTTGTCTCCAGATCTTCGGCGGAACCAAATCCGGCTTTTACCGCCCAGGCAGCGCCTTCCTCCAGCACCTTCTTCTGGTCTCTGCCCGACAATTTTACCGAACCGGTGGAGCCCACACCCGAAGGAATGTGCTGATAAAGCGCTGTGGTTAAATCGCTGAGCCTTGCCTTAATATCACCCAGGGTTAAATTCGTGGTCATCAAACGGCAACCGCAGTTGATATCGTAGCCCACGCCGCCCGGCGAAATAATGCCGCCATCCAGATCGAAGGCCGCTACGCCGCCGATGGGAAAACCGTACCCCCAATGGACATCCGGCATCGCCAGAGAAAAGTTCACGATACCGGGCAAATGCGCAACGTTGGCCACCTGTTTGGCGCTTTCGTCACCCTTTAAAAGCTGAAAGATTTTTTCATTGGCAAAGATAATCCCCGGCACCCTCATGCCGCCCGTCTGCGGCAGAAGCAACCGGTTGTCATCTAACTTTTCTAAAACAATGTCAGACATTATAAAGATCTTCCAATCTTATCGCTGGTGTGAAGTGTCATATCGACCGTAGGGAGAAATCTTAATATATTGTCGTCTTTAAGATTCCTCACATGCGTTCGGAATGACATCTACTCGAAGTTGTTTCAGACATCTAAGATCACCCTTGCTTTCCAAGCACGTTCAATTTTCTCCACCTTTGCGCCGGAATAAGTAACCGCCTTGATTTCCGTTTTAATCAAATGCTTTTTGCTGTTAAACGATTCTCCCGTTAACCGTGCCTGCAATTTTTTATTGGAAAACTTTGTAATTTCGCAACTGACTGTTATAAATTGTTCGCCGTTGAACAGATACAGCAGTTCCCGCAAAAAATTAATCAGTAAATCCGCAATATCAGAACCTTCGACCGTTATCTTTTTCTGCCGATTTACGGCTTTCCGACCCGCTTTGTTTTCAATCATTACATCAAACAAAGCTTCGGCAGCGTTTACAAATAGCACTTTTCTGGTCCGGCCTGTAATTTCAACACCGATATCAGCCGTATGATTAAAATATTTATAGTGCGACATGATGGAAGTATAACTGAATATTGCTTATTGAACAATGGAGCAAAGTGCTTAGGATATTTTTAACGATGTACAGCAGCACGACGAGATTGTCGCCCACGCGTGGCAGTGCTTGTTGCGATTTTCTTTGTCTTGTACTTGGCTTGCGGTTCGTGAACCGCAGGATACTGATCCATCCAAGAAAGCTCTTTGCCAATTACTAGCTCCTCCATTGTAGCGTGGTGTGTGTTAGTCATCGGTATCAGACGCATTTGAAAACCGTGCGCGCGCGCCATGATCTTAACCTCTTCCGCATTGTCATAGGTCATGAGAAAATCTCCTCTAATGGCTTCGCAAGCCGCAAAGAGTTTATCATGATCGAGATTGCAGTATCGATACAATCTCTTCCCTGCCTTTTTACCGCCAGCTGTGTACGGTGGATCAATAAAGAAAGCTGCTCTCTTTTCTTGAGCATATTCGTGGATAGCGGCAATGCCATCTTGCTGACGAAAGTCTATTAATTCAGCCACCATATCCAATTCTGTGAAACGGCGAGCGAGAGTGCTGGGATACCAGCGCGAATGTATACCTTTTCCGTTTTCACCATATTTAAGGAAACCAGAACCCTCGGCCAATATTCCACCGTGAAATGTCCTATTCTTCAGGATTGTATGGAATGCCCTTGTCTTAACATCTACATCCGTGCGGGAAATCTCCTTAATTACGGATTCTTTGGTGAGGTCAAATTCGATGATTCGTTTCGCCAACCACTTTGCATGACCATTGACAATAGTTGTCCACACTGCCGCTATGTCCGCGTCAAGTTCGACCATGACAACACGATCAACTAACTTCTCAAAAAGTGCTGTTAAGCTAATAATCCCTCCACCAGCAAAGGGTTCAACAAGAATCTTTGGTTTGGTTTTCAAGCTTCCAATCCACGCCCTGAAAGTTGGGACGAACCACGTCTTGCCACCAGGGTAACGAAATGGGCTCCGTTGGGGAATAGAGGAAACATTAACCGGTTTAGGCAAACCAGTATCCTGAAATATGTCAGGAAATAGTGATGACTGCCGGGGTGCCATGGTCAAAATGGTTTCTCAATGGTCTTGTTCGTGGGTGGAGTCTCAAGTTGTTCGTCAAGTCGTTCCTGCAGCAATTTTATGAAATCGTTCATACTCCCCGGTACAGGAGTTGTAATGGAAAGGAGCGCAGGTTCAAACTCGGTAAATACTTCCTCAATCTTGGTCAATCTGTAACGCTGCTGTCCATTAACTTTTGTCAACACCAAATCATAAATTAGCCACGCTATATCCGCTTTCTCTTTCGGGACCGTTGTGAGTTTTGGCAACGTCTCAAAGAATCTTTTGTTTAAGGCAACTGCACTTTTCTTTTGCCATGAATGAAGAATACCGCCTTTAAACAGTAATTGAGGCGCAAGTCGCTTTCGTGATGATGATAAATAGTCCGGGCGTGGATAGTTCGGTTGTTCGGACCAATCCATCTTTGCTCTTTCTTTCGGGTTTTTCATGAAATACTCAAAGGGATCTCGCACATTGCCGGAAATGTATACGGCTTGAATTTCTAGGGCGCCAAAGTCAAGAACCTTGCCATTCTGATCATACGAAACAAGAACAACATCGATATTGCCAGCGGACTTCCCTTGTGCATCATTGAGTCTTAATTCCGTCAAAGAACTCCATGTTGCATCAGCGGGAAAAAAGAACGATGCAGCATCATCCGTAATCAACCAATCTTCGCGAAATCTGATGGGACATGTAATAGCAGGTTCACCGTCATACAGTACACTACAAACCCCTAGGGGATTTTTTGCCTTATCTTTTGTGCAGTTCGGCACCTTGTTGTTAAACGGGCAGAGTCGTCGAGCCCGATACCGATTTGCACTAGCGGACTGATCCTTGACCAGATGACCAAATACTTCTGCAAGAGGTTGCTTGGGCTGTTTCATAAACAATCCTTTATCCTTCCGCATTACCGTTATCTTCGGATGCGCCGTCTGCTTCGTCATCGCCGTTTGTGCCGTCATCCTTACCCTCGGCCTCGGATGTGGTACGGGCGACGCCGACGAGTTTTTCTTCCGGCTCCAGATCAATCAGTTTGACACCTTGCGTGACGCGGTGATTGACCGGAATTTCCTGCACCTTGAGCCGGATAACTTTACCGGCATTGCTGATGAGCATGACGTTATCTTCGCCGATCACCTGCAGAACGCCGGAGACGTTGCCGACTTTTTCGACTGTTTTCAGATTGATCGTGCCTTTGCCGCCGCGCGATTGTACGCGGTATTCATCTACCGGCGTGCATTTGCCGAAACCGTTTTCGGAAACGGTGAGCATGAATGTATTCTGGGCGGGGATATCCATGCCGATCACTTCATCGCCTTCTTCCAGACTGATGCCGCGAACGCCGCGGGCGGTTCGGCCCATATCGCGCACGTCGTCTTCCTTGAAGCGGATGGCCATGCCCTGTTTTGTCGCGATAAAGACATCCTGGTTGCCCATCGTCAACTGCACTTCCACCAGTTCATCGCCTTCATCGATAGAAATGGCTATGATGCCTCCGGCGCGCGGATTGGCATAGGCGGTAAGTTCCGTTTTCTTGATAGTGCCTTTTTGGGTCACCATCACGATGAACTTGTCATCGACAAATTCCCGCACCGGCAGGGTTGCCATGACTTTTTCACCGGGGGCCAGGTTGATCAGGTTGACAATTGCCTTTCCCTTGGCTGCGCGCCCGGCCTGTGGAATCTGATAAACTTTGAGCCAGTACACTTTGCCGGCGCTGGTAAAGATCAGCAGATAATTGTGCGTGGAGGCGATGAAGATTTTTTCAACAAAATCTTCTTCCTTGGTGCCCATGCCGACCTTGCCGCGGCCGCCGCGGTGCTGACTCTTGTAGAGACTGACCGCATTGCGCTTGATGTAGCCGGCATGCGAGATCGTGACGACCACGTCTTCTTCCACAATCATGTCTTCGATATTAATGTCTTCCGAGCTGGCGACGATTTCCGTGCGGCGTTCGTCGCCGTATTTTTGCTTAATTTCGTTGAGTTCGTCAATGATGACCTGAAGAACTTTCTGCGGGTCATCCAGAATCCCCTGCAGATAAGCAATGAGCTTGGTCACTTCGGCGTACTCTGCATCGATCTTGTCCCGCTCCAGACCGGTCAGGCGCTGGAGCCGCATTTCCAGAATAGCCTTGGCCTGGATTTCCGACAATTTGAATTTGGCGCATAACTGCACGGCGGCGTCAGCGGGCGTTTTCGATGCCTTGATGACTTTAATGATCGCGTCGATATTGTTTAAGGCAATGATATAACCTTCTAAAATGTGCGCTCTCTCTTTGGCGCGCGCCAGTTCGAACCGCGTGCGGCGAATGACCACTTCCTGACGGAAGGCAATGAACTTCTCCAGCACTTCTTTCAGGTTGAAAACCTGCGGCCTGCCCTCGGAAATCGCCAGCATAATAATGCCGAGGGAAACTTCCATTTGCGTGAATTTATAGAGCTGATTGAGAATGATCGCGGAATTCTCATCACGCTTGAGATCGATGACTACGCGAATGCCTTCGCGGTCGGATTCGTCGCGCAGATCGGAAATGCCCGCTATTTTTTTGTCGCGCACGAGTTCGGCGATTTTTTCGATCAGCATCGCCTTGTTGACCTGATACGGCAGTTCCGTAATGACAATGCTTTCCTTGTCGGTGCGGCCGTTCTTTTCAATAAGAGCCCGCGCCCGGATTTTGATGATGCCGCGGCCGGTTTTGTACGCGGCCAGAATGCCTTCACGGCCGTTGATAAATCCGGCGGTGGGGAAATCAGGCCCCGGAATATGGCGCATCAGCTGTTCAATGGTGATCGCGGGATTCTTGATGCAGGCGATGGTGCCGTTGACAATTTCCGTTATGTTATGGGGCGGAATGTTCGTCGCCATACCGACGGCAATACCGGAGGTGCCGTTGAGCAGCAGCAGGGGCAGGCGCGTGGCCAGCACGGACGGTTCCGTCAGGGATTCATCATAGTTGGGAACGAAATCGATGGTATCCTTTTCCAGATCGGCCATCACCTCATCGGAAATACGCGCCAGGCGGCTTTCCGTGTAACGCATGGCCGCGGGAGGATCGCCGTCAATCGACCCGAAGTTGCCCTGTCCGTCCACCAGCATGTAGCGCAGTGAAAAATCCTGCGCCATGCGCACCAGCGTGTCGTAAATCGCCGCGTCGCCGTGCGGATGGTATTTACCCATGATATCGCCGACGATACGGGCGCATTTCTTGTAGGGTTTATTGTGGCGGTATCCCGATTCATACATGGAATACAAAATCCGGCGATGTACCGGTTTGAGTCCGTCGCGCACATCGGGAATCGCCCGGCCGATGATGACGCTCATGGAGTAATCCATGTAGGATTTTTTCATTTCATCTTCTATATTCACCAGGGTTTGCTTATGGTGGATATCACGTTCCATTTTGTTCCTTCCTCTCTTGGTATGCAAACCGGCACATCATGCCGGTACAATCGTTATATAATTTTTTTTCTAATGTCCTTGCCCAGCTCTGCTGGATAAGCAAGTTTACGAATTTGTTTTTTGATATAAAACAAATTCTAACTTGCTAACTAAATATCTAAATTCGAAACATTCATGGCATTGGCAAAAATAAAGTCGCGCCGCGGTTCAACCTGATCTCCCATCAATGTAGTAAAAATTGTGTCCGCCTCGACCGCATCGTCAACCGTAACCTGAAGCAGCGTGCGCTTCTCGGGATTCATGGTCGTTTCCCAGAGCTGTTCGGGATTCATTTCACCCAGACCTTTATAGCGCTGCACCGTCAGGCCCTTCTTGCCGATGTTGACAATGTAATCCACCAGCGCTTTGGGACTGTCCAGTGTAACCGGCGTTGACGATTCATCGCTGTTGTCGATGTAGGGACCCTCTCCGAGAATAGCCACCTGATCCAGCAATAACCGGACATCCTCGAACTGCGGTGTCCGGAAGACCTCCCGGTTGATGCAGGAGGCAATGGTGTGTCCATTTTTCTTCAGGTGGAAAACGATTTTAAAGCCGCCATGGTCTTCATCGGTTTCGATTTGAAAATCGGCAAAACTCTCGCCTAGCGCCACACCGGTTCTTTTGGCGATGGCCGTCAGCGCCTTTTCGCTCTTAAAGCTGTCATCGGTGAGGGTGGGATCGCCGGCCAGAATACGGATCAGATTGCCATCCTTGCCTTCCTTTTCAAACCGTTCCAGCTGGTCTCTAATCCGCATGACTTTTTTAATCAGGGTGAGCAGCTTGTTGCCGTTGACCGGAAAGGGCGAGCCGTCGCCCATGACCAGCTTGACCTTGCCCACGCCGTTTTCCAGAATATAATTTTTCATCTGTTCTTCATTCTGAAGATAGAATTCCTGCTTTTTCTCCACCACTTTAAACAGCGGCGGCTGCGCGATAAACAAATATCCCTTTTCAATCAACTCCCGCATCTGCCGGAAGAAGAAGGTCAGAAGCAGCGTGCGAATATGCGCGCCGTCCACATCTGCATCCGTCATGATGATGACTTTATGATACCGCAATTTACTGATGTCGTAATCTTCGGCGCCGATGCCGGCTCCGAAAGCCGTCACCATGGTTTTGATTTCCTCATTCTGCAGCATTTTATCGAAACGCGCTTTCTCTACGTTTAGAACTTTACCGCGCAACGGCAATATCGCCTGATTCTTCCGGTCCCGGCCCTGCTTGGCCGAACCGCCGGCGGAATCGCCCTCCACCAGATAGATTTCGCTAAGCGCCGGATCTTTTTCCTGGCAATCGGCCAGTTTGCCCGGTAATGCTCCAACTTCCAGAGCGCTTTTGCGGCGGGTCAGTTCCCGGGCGCGTCTTGCCGCTTCTCTCGCGCGCGCCGCTTCCATGCACTTATTGAGAATTTGTTTGGCAACGGAGGGATTCTCTTCCAGATAACTGCCGATCTTGTCGTAAATAATGCCTTCAACCAGACCCCGGACTTCGGAATTGCCCAGCTTGGTTTTCGTCTGACCTTCAAACTGCGGATTCCTGACTTTGACGCTGATGACACAGGCCAGCCCTTCACGCAAATCTTCGCCGCGCAGCGATTCCTTGCCATCCTTGAGAATTTTGTTATTGGTCGCGTAATTATTGAACACGCGGGTCAGAGCGGAACGAAATCCGATCATGTGCGTGCCGCCTTCGGTGGTGTTGATGCTGTTGGCAAATGAAAAAATGTTTTCCAGGTACGTTTCATTGTACTGCAGCGCCACTTCCACAGAGCAGTCTTCCCGGGCGCCGGAAACATAAATCGGATTTTTATGCAGAACTTTTTTATTGCGATTGATGTATTCCACAAAGGAAATGATGCCGCCTTTGTAGAAAAATTCATTCTGCTTATTGGCGCGTTCATCAATGAGAATAATTTTAACGCCTGAATTTAAGAAGGCCAACTCGCGTAAACGATTGGCAATAATATCGTAGCTGAATTCCGTTTCTTCAAAGATTTCATCGTCCGGTAAAAAGGTGACTTTGGTGCCCTTCCCCCGGGTTTTACCGATCTTTTCCAGAGGAGCATCCGGAATACCGCGTTTGTAGGATTGCATATAAACATTGCCGTCACGACGCACTTCCAGCTCGCAGGTTTTGGAAAGCGCATTCACAACTGACACGCCCACGCCATGGAGACCTCCGGATATTTTATAGGAGTCGTTGGAAAATTTCCCGCCGGCGTGCAGTTTGGTCATGACGACTTCTGCCGCAGATACGCCTTCCGTTTTATGCATATCAATGGGAATGCCGCGGCCATTGTCATCTACGACAATACTGTTATCCACCCTGATTTTCACGGTAATGGTGTCACAAAAACCACCCACTGCTTCATCAATACTATTATCGACAACTTCATAAACAAGATGGTGAAGACCTTCTTTACCGGTGGAACCTATATACATTGCCGGCCGCTTACGAACAGCTTCCAGACCTTCTAATACTTTAATACTATCCGCATCATAATTATGTGTCATATCTAAATTTAAACTTCCTCTCTGCTGCTATATTTTTAAAGGCATAATAATACACAAATAACTGTCATCCTCCGCCTGTTTAATCAATGACGGCTTTAACCCCAACCCCACTTCAAAGACCAGATTGTCTTTATTGACCACAGATATGGAATCAATGAGATAGTTCACATTAAATCCACTATCGATCACATCTCCGTTATATTCGATATCGATTTCCTCCGTGGCTTCTCCGACATCCAGATTGGTGGAATTCAGTGTCAGTTTTCCTTTGGAAAACGAAAGAATCACCCCTCCGTATCGTTCCGAGGAAACTACACTCATTCTTCTTAACGCGTGCAGAAAATAATCTTTTTCCAAAACCACACTGATACCCTTTTCCGTGGGAATCACTTTTTTGTAATCCGGATAATCGGCATCCACCAGACTTACTTTTAAAAGCGTATTATCTGTTTTCACCACAAACATATTTTTGTGCAGACCGATCTGAACCTCTTCATTTTCATCAATAATTTTTTTGATTTCCATCAGTCCCTTGCGCGGGATAATAATTCCCTTCACGGTTTTGAGCGTCGGCCCAGCCGTAAATCCCTTGGCCATCGCCAAACGATGACCGTCCGTCGCCACCATTCTCAGTAAATAATTGGACCCGTCCAGCCCCGCTTCCAGTAAAACACCGTTTAAGTTTTTTCTGGTTTCATCGGTCGCCATGGCAAAGGATGTTTTATTAATTAAATCTTTAATAATGTTTCCCTGAATTTTGGAGAAAGGAATATCCTGGTCATCCGCAATACTGGGAAAATCATCAGCGGGCAACCCCGGTATTTTGTAAAATGCTCTTTGGGAAGATATTTTGACAATATTGTTTTTTTGCACAAAATTAATGAATTCTCCCTGAATTTCCCGGATCATTTCATAAATTTTCTTTGCGGATATCGTGATTTCACCCTTTTCCATCACTTCCGCCTCATAATCAGACATCAAAATAATTTCACGGTCGGTGGCAATAATTCTGACCTTATTGGAATCGGCTTTCAGAAGAATATTATTTAAAATAGGTATGGTTGTTTTTTTCTCGACAATACCTAATGTTTTTTGAATACCGTCAAGAAAAGTTTCTCTGTTAATTTTAAATTCCATATATCCTCCTTGTATTTATTATTCTCTAGATTTCTTATATATTATAAAAACAGTATTAATAGTAATCCCTGTTGATATGTTGATGAAAATAATTCCTTTATATAAATTCACTATATATATTCTGTCCGCATGTTGATAAAATTTTTATATAATGATGATTATTTGTGGATTAAAATATCCTCCAGTTCCTGAACAAGATTTTTCATTTTCATATCCGATTTTATTTTGTTCAGAATTTTGTTATGGGCGTAAATCACCGTGGAGTGATCGCGTCCACCAATTTTTTGTCCGATGTCCGGGAAAGAATAGTTCGTCAACTTTCTTGCCAGATACATGGCGATCTGGCGGGCAAACACTATATTTTTATTCTTATTCTGGGCTTTGATATCCGATATTTTTATATTTAATTTTCCTGAAATGACCTTCATAATTTCTTCAACGGTAATTTCATTTTGCTTGTGATGTTTCACAAGATTGCTTAAAACTTCTTTCACCAGATCCAAATCAATTTCCCTGCCGGTCAGTGATGAATAGGCGCCTATGCGCACAAGAAAACCTTCCAGTTCCCGGATGTTGGATTCGACATGAGACGCAATATAATGAATGACGTTGTTCGGTAACTCAATATTATTTTCTTGAATCTTCCGTTCGATAATGGCTATTTTTGTTTCAATTTCAGGGGGTTGAATATCCGCTATCAAACCCCATTCAAAACGGGAACGCAATCTGCTTTCCAGATTGGGGATGTCCTTTGGAAATTTGTCACTGGTCACAACGATTTGCTTGCCGGAATCATGCAGGGTGTTGAACGTGTGAAAAAACTCTTCCTGCGTCCGGTCCTTTCCGGCCAGAAAATGAATGTCATCAATCAGTAAGCAACTGATATTGCGATATTTTTCTCTGAATTTCGGCATCCGGTCGTAACGGATGGAGTTAATCATTTCATTCATAAATTCTTCTGCGGAAACATACATGATGTTCAACGATGGGTGGATAGAGTTGGCCATCAAACCAATGGCGTTGAGTAAATGTGTTTTCCCCAGTCCCGAACCACCGTAAATAAACAAAGGATTATAATTTTTTGCCGGCTGTTTCGCGACAGCCACGGAGGCGGCATGTGCAAATTGATTGCAGGAACCCACTACAAATCGTTCAAAACTATAGTTATCATTAAGAAAAGAAAATCCTTTGCTTCTATGGGAAGCAACAGCCGACGAAGCTTTTGTCGCTGACTGAGATTTCACTTTTGGTTCGTTTTCGGTGGCGTTGCTTTTGGAGAGCACGAAATCAATCGTCACATCGACCCCGGAGGCGTCCTTCAGAGACTGTTTGATGGTGGAAGAGTAATTGTCCAGAAGCCAGTCTTTAAAAAATTTATTGGGAACAGCAAGTTGGACGCACTGCTCTTCCATCGCCAAAATTTTAATGGGCTTTATCCATGTGTCAAAATTTTGTTTACTGATCTTTTCCTGAATAATTTTACTTGTTTTATCCCAAAACGCGTCCATTATAACAACCTTTATCAACAGACATATCCACACCTGTTGATATATCTAAACATTTATTTTACTTTAAATCATCAAGAATTATACCGGACAGACGATTTAATTCGTCCATCGAGGTGTATTTGATTTCTATCAAGCCCCGTTTATCCGAACCGTTGATTTGCACCCGGGCCAGCAGCTTGGCCGACATGGCTTTTTCCAGATCGTTCAAAAAACGATCTTTTTTCGCCGGCTGTTTGTTATCTAACGGCGTTTTTTTAGATCGTTGAATCAGCCGTTCCGTTTCCCGGACGTTTAAATCTTTTTTCAGGATTAAGGCCAGAGCGGCCATCTGTTCATCCTGAGAATTACAGGCCAATAAACAACGGGCATGCCCCGCGGAGATCTTGTTGTCGCTTAAAGCGCTTTGCACCCTGGCCGGCAGTTTTAAAAGCCGGATGGTGTTGGAAATGGTCGAACGATCCTTGCCGACCTGCGCGGAAATATTTTCCTGAGACAATTTGAATTTTTCCATCAAGGTCACATAAGCGCCTGCTTCTTCCAGCGGATTCAACTCTTCACGCTGGATATTTTCAATCAGCGACATTTCCGCCGCTTCCAGATCATTGGCTTCGCGGATGACGATGGGCACGTCTTTTAATCCGGCTGCCTGCGCAGCGCGCCAGCGTCGTTCTCCGGCGATAATTTCATAACCGTTGCCGACCCTGCGGACAATAATCGGCTGGATAATGCCGCTGTTTTTGATGGAAGCAATGAGCTCCTTCTGCTTATCGTCATGAAACGTTTTGCGCGGCTGATAAGGGTTGGGTCGCAATTCTTCGATGCCGCAGGATACACTTTTTTGTTTATCGGCATTATTGTTCAGCAAATCGGGAAATATGGCACCCAGGCCTTTTCCCAGCACATTTTTTTGCGCCATTTATAGTCCCCCTTGGATAATTTCCCTGGCCATGTCCATGTAGGCCAGAGCTCCGCGCGATTTAATATCGTAAAGAATAATGGGCAACCCATGGCTCGGGCTTTCCGAGAGCCTCACGTTACGCGGAATGACCGTTTTAAAAACCTTGTCGCCGAAATGCTTGCGGACGTCATCGGAGACCTGGTGTGACAGTAAATTGCGCTGATCAAACATGGTCAGCAAAATGCCGCCCAGATTCAGCCGAGGATTCAACTGCGCCTTGACCAGCTTGACAGTATTGAGCAGATACCCCAATCCTTCCATGGCGTAATATTCACACTGCAACGGAACAATCAAGTCGTCTGCGGCCACCAGGGCGTTGACGGTCATCACGCCCAGCGACGGCGGACAGTCAATGACAATAAAATCGTAAGGCGTGTCCAGCGTATTAAGTAAATGCTTCAGCCGGGTTTCTTTGTCTTCCAGGCCGACAAACTCCACCTCGATGCCGATCAGGTCCTGATTCGCCGGCACGACATCCAGATGCGGCACAACGGTGTGGATGATGACGTCTTTAAGCGGGACCTGGCCAATCATGGCGTGATATAAATTTGCCGCCTGCAACGCGTTCCGATCCGCCCCGAGACCGCTGGTGGAATTACCCTGAGAGTCCCCGTCAATCAGCAACGTTTTTTTTTCCGCCGCCGCCAGAGAAGCGGATAAATTAATTGCAGTGGTGGTTTTACCAACACCACCCTTTTGGTTTGCTATACATATGATTTTATTCATTATTTTATTGAACGTAACCCAATAAATTCTTTTGCAAGAACTGTGGATAGCACTAGCATAAAAAAGTGCTTTTTAGAAGGCTTTTTTATCTTTTTCCGATAATAATTTTTCGCGGAACGGCATCGAAATTGGATTCTATATCATATTGAATCAACTGAAATATTTTACGTTCATTGTCTGTCCGGTCATGCTGTATGATTTCCCGTTCGATGCTGGGGCCTTTCAAGGCGATCAGTTGACCTTGCGGTGTAAGAAAGAATTCACTCAGGACGAGAAGCGTCTGTAATTTCAAGGCGGCCCGGGAAATTAAAAAATCAAAGTTTTGCTTATGAACATTCGTGTTCAAAAGATGTTCCGCGCGATCATGGATGACATGGACGGCGCTAAGATTTAAAAGGCGAATCATATGTTTTAAAAATGAAACTTTTTTACGGTTTGCTTCCAGCAGGAAAACGTCCAAACCGGGCTGGGCGATTTTTAAGGGTAAGCCGGGAAAACCGGCGCCGCATCCGACATCGATGATTTTCGCGTCGGGACGGGTAATAAACCGCAGAGCCGTCAGTGAATCCAGAAAATGCCGGGTCATGATTTCCCGGGACGATTTTTCTGAAATTAAATTCATCCTGGCGTTCCATTGCAGCAGCTCGCTCTGATAAACATCAAACTGCTCCAATTGCTGTGGATGAAGGGCGATATTCAATCGACGGATCTGCTGATCCAGAAATACGATATCCTGATTCATGCGGGAAAAATAACAAAAAATGACAAGGGCCGCAAATCATAAATTTATATGCATCGGTTTTGCGATACCCTTGTTTGCTGCGGCAACGGCCTGCAAGATTGCCTTGACGCACCAGTCTCGCGGGGCTTATAATCTTACCGTCAGATGAATGCATAACCAAATTTTAACCATAATATTTTTGAAAGGAGATCGTGATGCGTAAAAAAGGATTTTTGAGTTTACTTTGCTGCATTGTGCTCCTGGCCGGTTGTGCCCAGAGCGGGACGATGACCAAATCTCAGACGGGCGGGCTTGTCGGAGCCACAGGCGGCGCCGTCGCCGGGGCGATTCTCGGTCAGGCAATCGGCCATGATACCAAGGGTACATTGATCGGCGCCGCGATCGGCGCGGCCATCGGCGGAGCCGGCGGATACGGCGTCGGTAAAATGATGGACAACCAGGAACGAGACATGCGCCAGGCTCTGGAAACCTCGGAAGCCGCCGCTGTTTCCAGAGAAGGTAATCTGCTGTCGGTTACGTTTAAAGGCGATGTTACATTTGACACCAACTCGGCCACCGTGCGTCCGGGGCTTTATGCGGAGATCAACCGGGTTGCCGCTGTTTTAAATCAGTATCCGCAGACATTGATCCGGGTGGAGGGACATACCGACAGCGTCGGGTCCGACGATTACAACATGAAACTGTCTCAGCGTCGCGCCAATACGGTAAAATTATTGCTCACGCAACGCGGTGTGGCTTCTGGCCGCATTGAAACGATCGGTTATGGAGAAACCATGCCTGTGGCAACCAACAATACCGAAGTCGGCAGGCAGATGAATCGGAGAGTGGAAATAAAGATTGCTCCTCAGTCACAGCCTCAAACGCCATAAATCATCATCAACAAAACACGCCGGACTCCCGGAACCGGGATCCATCCGGCGTGTTTTGTTGAACCCCGCATATTGCCCGAATCAGCTTTTCAGACGTTTCATCAGATCCTGCATAAATGCCTTGCGTTCCATGAAAAATTTGCGAAGTTCCTTGCTGTCTGTATGGACGGCTTCGTGTTCCAGTTCGGGAAGGTATCTTTCGAGAATCTCCAGGATCTTATCTTCCTCTTCCTGCGTCAAATTGAGTTTTCCCATGGTCATGCCTCCTTGCTGTTCTAAAATAATTGACTGATGAGTTAACGTTTAAAATATTGAATAGCGGCCCGGTAGCCTCACACATGGCCGAAAAGTTTTTGTAGTCAGGTCTTCGTTACAGAAAAGCAGGCTTTCGTCGTCATACGATTACCTCCGGCACGCTTCATCGCGTTTGTGCACATGAACAAAGCATTGGAGTGTTATTCGAAAGCGAAGGTGTTATTCACGGAACGCACCTTGATTTTATACCCGCAACCTGTTTTTCGTCAATATGCAATATGGTCGTCATGGCACGCTGCTTTTTGGATGATGACAAGAGAGGAAATGCGCTCCGGGATTGCCCGATAAAACGGCTTGTATTTTCAGTGGTTACCTGAGATAATAACACACACGGCATCCGATCTTTACTGCTCTCGACACCAAGCGTTTCCAACGGACATTCTGAAAAATCACACAGGAGGAATGGATCGTTATGGAAGAAAAACGAAAAGCTCCCCGGTTGCAGGAAGAAAACGAAGTGACAATCACGGTTGTCTCCGAAGGAGACAACCTCCCTCACGAAACCGTCATGCATAACCGCAGCAAGGATATTTCTGTCGGCGGAACACGCATTCAGGCAGATTTATATCTTCCGGTTGATACCCTCCTGATGCTGGAAATGAAATTGAACACCGTGCGCCAGATGATCACGGTTATCGGCAAGGTAAAATGGATCAAGATCATTTACCAGGATGAAGCCTATGAAGCCGGTGTGGAATTTGTGAATACACCGAGAGACGCCATGCGTAAACTGCAGGATTACATCTCCTGGAAAATACAATACAGGAAAACACAGGCCTGTTCTCACACGGAAGACGGGCCTTGATTCACCGTCGGCGTCCGATGCTCCGGATGATCACCGCGAACACAGGGCGATGATCATCCATAATACCACCACGACATGCACGGCGATAATGCTGTATTTGTGGCGTTGATAGAATTCGTTTGCTTTCTGAATTCTTTTCAGTCCGCCTAACGCCCGCCGGATAATCACCAGCCAGGGATATTTGTCATTATCCGATGTGAAATTTTTTTGAAACGCGCACATGGGATAGATGGCATAGACATCATCGGTTAGCGGCCGGAAAAGCGTGTCGTTGACGATGCCACGCCAAGGCTCGTAGGCTAAGGTTTCCGCGTAAGGACGGTTCAACGCGTAAGCATGCGTCAGGCTCTGATAACGAACTTTCTGTACGGCGGGATTGACTGTTTTCTGACTGGAGCGGATTAAAGCGCCCAGGAGCAGAACTTTCCATCCGGGGGTTTGGCGCAAAAAGTCAACGCAACATTTTAATTTTTCCGGATCGAAGCCTTCAAATTCCACATCGTCTTCAAAAACGACGATGTGTTGCGCTCCCGCTTCCAGGCCTTTTCGGAGGCAAAGCATATGGGATTCATACACGGCTTTTTCAAAATCGTCGCTGCAACGATCCGCAAGCACGAATTCAACTCTGTCGTCCAGTCCGGCTTTGGCGAATTCGTTGCGCGCGGATTGACGGCGATCCTCGCGCTCGCGCAAAGACACGCAGTATAAACGATCAAAAAAATCCCAGCCATGGTTTAACGGTTGCATTGCCTCATCACTCGATCGCAGTTTTCTTTACCAATGATTTTTATAATATTCCGATGATGTCTGTCAAGAAACGTGCTGATCAGGAAAAGGCGTTGCAGAAAAAAAACGTCTCGTGTATGTCAACAAACAGGCTGTGCCTGCTCCGTTAAGCGCCTGTTTCCCGGGATTGTGCTGTATGATAAAACAGAAAATCGGACAATATCTGGCCGGAAAAAAAATGATCCGCAAGATCATGGAAGAGCCTGCCGATCTCAGTGAATTTAAGGAACGCCCGACACCCAGACTGATTGGCGGATTGATCCTGATGGCGTTAAGCTTTATGATCGGCTGGCCGGTCATATTCGCTTTGAGTGTTCTGGCCGTATGGTTGCATGAACCGCTGATTTTTGTGATTGGCGGACCGCTGGCGTACGCGCTGTCCTGCGGTGTCTTCCTGATCGGCGCCTGGATGGCCCGCGCGCCGCATTATATGAACACCCTGACCCGATATGCCCTGCAACGCCTGATTCAAAAAATCATTTAACAAGGCCAGCCGTTCTGTGGTGCCGGCTCACATAGGTTTGTGCGCCAGCCGGACTTGCGGTGGAGAGCCGACAACCGGCAGATGAACAAATTTTAAAAGGGAAGGCTGAAACTTGTCAAAATATCTGCCGCCCTGCCGGGGATCGGAGGAAGGCAGTTCCAGTGTAAGGGTAAAGATATTCCGCTCATGACCGGCATAATTTCCCAGCGAGCCCGGATAATACCCGAATTTTTTCAACGGATGATTGATTTCCCGGCATATCTGTTCCATCCATTTTTCGAAGGAGTCAAGATCCGCTGACGGTCCGTCATAATCGAAAAAATTAAGCGGGGAGTGCGCAGACAGTATTTTCTGCGGTTTGAATCGCTTGATTAAAGCCATTTGGAATACGGTTTCCTGTTCCGATGCCGGTCTGGCGCCCGGATAGTAGCGCGCGATGCTTCCTCTGGCTTTCCATTGACGCATGGCCTTCGCCGGCCAGTCCCTGGTGGGGAAATTTCTGTTGATATCAATCCCGCCCGCATTGGTTCGAGTCTGCGATGCGGCCAGGAAGCCATCGGGATTTAATAACGGCGCGATGACGATGCATTTATCCCGGAACAGAGTCGGGTTGTCTTTCACATAATGCGCCAGTTTGAACATTAAGTATACGGTGGGTAATTCATCGCCATGCACGCCGCCTAAAAATAAAATGCAGTCTTTGGAGCCGTTGCCGAACGTAACAAACATGAGCGGCCTTTTGTTTTTTGTTACTCGGTAATATTCCCAGGAGATAGATCCGGGCCGGAGATCCGTCCATTGGTACTGGATAAATTGTCGCTCCAGTTCATTCAGATATGGTTTCAAATGACGCGAAGAATCATTGTAAGAAAAACCCCGATGAGAAAAAAATAAGACACTCAGCATCAAGCAAACCAGACAACACACAACGCAGGCAACGTTGCTGTTTGACATCGGGTTTAACATGGCGTTCTTTAAGCGCTGGAAAAATTTTCTATTCATGTTTATCAAGTCTATCGGCCGACAAAATTTATTCTTGGAATCGGAACGGTCACAACAACATCCAAACGGACCGATCATGTTATAAATGATGTTGTTTGTCAATATCCATCGAGCGGTTTGTGAATAAAATACATAATTTTTCCGTGCAATTGGAAGACGTCTGATTTATACAACCCTGTGACTTAAAATTTAAACAGGCCGGGAGAGAGACGGAAGCCATGTTGAAAGCCAGAACGAAAAACATCAGCATTGTTTTGTATAAACCGAAATACGCGGGCAATATCGGCGCCGTTGCCCGCGCCGCAAAAAACATGGGGATTCGGAACATGATTGTGGTGGGAACCCATGATTTTGACACCGAGGAAATGCGGCAGCGCTCCACGCATCTGGCCGCCGATGTTTTAGAGAATATTCAATATGTTGAAAACGCCGCGGATGCGCTGGGTAAATTCCATTATGTCGTAGGAACGACCGCCCGGATGGGCAAGGCCCGCGGTCCGTTTATGACGCCCCGCCAGGCCGCGCAGACCATAGCGGATATCTCGCAGAAGAACAAGATTGCCCTGCTTTTCGGTCCGGAGGACACCGGCCTGGCCAATGAGCAATTACGTCTCTGTCACACGGTGGTGACCATTCCGACATCGCGTGAATTTACGTCTCTGAATCTATCCCACGCCGTGATGATTGTGTGCTATGAGATATTTGTTTCCTCGCTGCCGGCAGCCGGGGAGGAGGTTACCGCCAGGCTGGCGCGTGTCTCGGAGCTGGAAGGGATGTACGGACAAATCAAAACCTTGCTCGACGATATCGGATTCCTGAACCGCGAAAACCCCGATTACTGGATGATGCATCTGCGGCGCTTCTTCAATCGGGCGGGAATTTTATCGCGTGAAGTTAAAATTGTCCGGGGCGTTTGCCGTCAGTTGCAATGGCATGCAAACCACAAAAAAACTTGACTTTACGGGGCAGTTCCCATAGGGATTGCGCAGGCCGCAAGGTCTTTCCTGAGTAAAATTTAAATTGAACCTATTGGAGGTTGTATATCATGAGAAAAACATTTTCATTTACCGGCGCCAAAAAGATCATTTTCGGCAACGGATCTTTATTGTCGTTAGCAAGCCACGTCAAAGAACTTCATGCCGAAAATCCCCTCGTGGTTATCGATAAAAATCTGGCCAAAACGGATTTGCTGGAAAAAGTCGCCAATGTTCTGATTCCGGCCGGCATTAAATTTACGGTGTACGACAAGGTGGAAGCGGAGCCCCCCATCGAACTGGCCGATGAGGGCGCAAAAATCGCCATGAAAAACAAATGCGACATCGTCATCGGTATCGGCGGCGGCAGTGCGATGGATGTCGCCAAGGCCGTTGCCGCTATTGCGACGAACAAAGGCGCTGCTGCTGATTATCTCGGTCTCAATAAAGTTCCGAAACCGGGTCTGCCCAAAATCATGATCCCGACAACCGCCGGAACCGGCAGCGAAGTCACCTTTACAGCGGTTTTCCTGCGCAAGAATTTAAAAAAGAAGGAAGGGATGAACAGCCCGTATCTTTACCCGGAACTGGCGCTTTTGGATCCGGAACTGACGCTCAGTCTTCCGCCCGTGCCCACGGCGTATACCGGCCTGGATGCCCTGTGTCACGCCATCGAATCCTACACGTCCGTCAATGCATCGCCGATGAGCGAAATGTTTTCTCTGGAGGCAATCGCGCTGATTGCCGAAAATCTGCGCGCGTGCGTGCATGACGGCAAGAATATCGTCGCGCGCGAAAGAATGCTTCTCGGCAGTTTGTACGCCGGAATCGGCCTGGCCAACGCCGGTGTGACGGCGGTGCATTCACTATCTTACCCGCTGGGAGGAAAATACGGCGTCTGCCACGGCCTGGCCAATACGATGCTGCTGCCGGCGGTGATGGCGTTCAATATGCCCTCTGCGCTGGAGAAATTTACGGATGTCGCCGAAGCAATGGGTGAAAACGTGGAAGGACTCCCCGTGCGCGACGCCGCCTATCTGGCGCTGGATGCCGTCGAGGCCTTGATCGAAGATTGCGGCATCCATGAAACGCTGGCTCAGTTCGGCATCAAAGAGAAGGATTTTCCGGCCCTGGCCGATGTGGCTGTGACGGTCGCCAGACCGCTGGAAAATAATCCCCGCAAAATAACCAAAGACGATATGATCGCGATTTACGCGCAGGCATTATAGAAAGGAAGGGTAACGATATGGCAGGTGCAGAATTAATAGGTAAAGAAGAAATCAAAGAAGTGATGGATGTCCTCGAAACGGGCATTCTGATGCGTTACGGTTTTGATAAGGAAAGAAAGGGTATTTATAAGGTAAAAGAATTTGAACAGGCGTTTGCCAAATATTGCGGCACCGACTACGCGCTGGGCGTCACCTCCGGTTCGACGGCGCTCCAGATCGCGCTGACCGCCATGGATGTCGGGCCCGGCGACGACGTGCTGGTGCCGGCGTTTACGTTTTTAGCCACGTATGAGGCGGTCATGGAAGTGGGCGCGATTCCGATCATGGTGGATATCGACGATACCCTCAACCTTGATCCGAATGAGATCGCAAAGAAGAAAACACCCTACACCAAGGCGGTCATTCCCGTGCATATGTGCGGTTCGGCGGCCAACATCGATAAAATCGTGGACGTCGCCCGCAAAAACAAGCTGCTGGTTCTGGAAGACAACGCCCAGGGCTGCGGCGCGAGTTACAAAGGCAAAAAGCTGGGCAGCTTCGGCGATATGGGAACGTTCAGCTTTGATTATGTCAAAACGGTCACCACCGGCGAAGGCGGCATGGTGATTACGAATAACAAGGAATTTTATCTGCGGTCGGAATGGTATCACGACCACGGCCACGACCATAACCCCAAGGTCAGCCGCGCCCTGGAGGGAAGAACCATTCTCGGATTCAACTTCCGGATGAATGAGCTGCAGGGAGCTTTGGGTCTCGCGCAGTTGCGCAAGCTGGATTATCTGATCGGCGAGCAGAAGAAAAACAAGAAATTCATCATGGATGTGCTGGCCAATGTTCCCGGCGTTGGCTTCCGCGTCAAACCCGATCCCGAAGGCGACTCCGCAACGTTCCTGGCGTTCAATCTGCCGAGCGAAGATCAGGCGCAGAAATTCCAGAACCTGCTTAGCGCCGAAGGCGTGGACACCGTCTGTTATAAGAGAAATCTGTGGCACTACGTGCCGAACTGGGAACATTTCCTGGCGAAATCGACGGCCAATTCGAAAAAATATCCGTTCACGAATCCCACGTATAAAGGCAAGGTGGAATACAAGCGGGAAAACATACCGCAGGCCGAAGACATTCTGGGACGCACGCTCGTCATGGGTATTTCCGTGAAGATGAGCCAGGAAAAGCTCGACGGGATAAGAAAAGGGATCGAGCAGGCCGCGAAAAACATGTAACGGACCGATAACAGGGTGGCGAAAAGCCACCCTGTGCCCGTTAGTCGTTTAGTTTCTTTATGAGTTCGTTTCTTAGCCCGCTGCCTTGATAAGCCGGTCTTTAGCCTTCACCTTACCCAACAGCATCTTGCCTAACAGCAACGACATGGAACAAATGGACAGAGAAGGCGGAGCCCCCGGCGATACGGGCATGGTGCTGCCGTCGCAGACATAGAGATTGTCAATTTCCGTCGAAAAGTCACGGTTCACGGCCTGTCCCATGGCAAGGGTTCCTCCGGGATGTCCTCCCGCCCATTTCAGGATGGAAATGGTCTTCGGGTCGCCGCCGGACTTAATGATGATTTCCCGCATGATATCCGTTCCTTTTTTCAATCTCTTTTCGTCATTTGCGGTGAAGGGCTTGCTCGTTTTCTCATTGGGGAAAATCTGTCCGTGGGCTTCATCGGACAACTTGAGAAATAAACCCATGCCTCTTTTCATGATGGGAAATTTCGGCAGATTTTCTTTGGCTGTTTGCAGGCGGAAAAAAGACAGAACCGTCCATGTTCCGAAAGCGGAACAGTTGCCGATCATAAATCCTTCGCTCTGAGCCATCGATTCAATGGCGTGGCTGAACGTCTGTATGCCCCACAAGCCGCCGTCGGGATCCTTGCTGTAACCCAGCATGATGTTCATGGGATCCATAAAAAATCTTGTTCCCACATCCTGCGTCCCTAACCGTTTGACCCCCGATCTTAACAATAAAGCGGGGCTGCCGATACCGCCGGCGGAAAGGATGATATTGTCGCCATGGATGACGGTGCCGTTCTTCAGTTGAATGCCGGTTGCCTTTGTTTTTCCGGCATTGAAGAGGATTTTGTTGACCGGAGCATTGAAGATGAGCTCGGCGCCGTATGATTTAGCCTCTTCCACGTGTTCCCTGGTTGTCCAGCGCGCGTTTTCCGGACAGCCCAGCATGCACCAGTCACAACCCAGTTTGCACTTATCGGCGTGGACGAACTTCTCCTGCTCCCGGAAGGGAATGCCCATTTTATCGGCTGCCGCCAGCATCCGGTAGAGCCCCTTGTTGTTGCGGTAAAATTTTTCCGGCAGAACCTCGATGCCGATTTCTTTTTTAAGCTGCTTGGCTTCCGGTCTGAAATCGACACCCATATTATTAATCAGTTTTACGGGAGGATCCATGACGTTGGACTGATAAACCATGGAAGAACCGCCGACCGTAATGCCGCGTTCGATAATGACGCCTTCCCTGGAGCGGGCGAAGAGCATGTATCGCTCAAGCAGCCTGATGCCGAAAGGAAGCCCCAGAAACTTTTTGTGATAATCGCCTTTTTCCACCATGAGCACTTTCTTACCGGCTTTGGCCAGTTCCCTGGCTACCGGAGCGCCCCCCGGTCCCGTACCGACGATTATATATTCATAACCGCTCCCATTTTTTTTCATCTGTTTTACCCTCCCGGTTTATTTATCATTTAGGTTTATAATCATTCCCTGCCGCCTGAACGAGATTCTCATCGGTTGCCTGTTTGTTTCTCAACTTCTCCAGAAATGCCTGTACCCTTGTTTTAATCTGTCCGGCGCCGCCGCCGTAGAGTTCTCTCTCCATGGCCAGCAGAGGAACACTTTTCTTTTTTGCCTCTACACGATAGTTGTATATCTCTCCGCCCCAGAGATCACAGAACTTTAGTTTTTCAATGATGACACCGTCGATGCCATAGTCATTCTTGACGCTAAGCAAATAATCGAATCTCCGGTCAAAGTCATTCATGATCCGGGGACAGGAGAGATGGCTTAAATACCTGTCGGCAATGGCCTTTAGCGGCTCTTCTTCCTCCTTGACCACATCGAGAAAATGACGCGATCCCAGACAAATGTTATCGGCCACAATGACGGCTCCGCAATTTTCTATGAGTTCCAGATGATCCATTTCCTCGATACAGCCTCCGGAAATAAACAGCCGCAAATCCTGCGGTTTGGACACAACGCGACCGGTAATATAATTTTTCACATTCGACAGGATTTCTATGGCGTGCTCCACAGGGATCGCTGTGATCGCCAGCATTACCCCTAAAAGCTCGCTGGCTTTAATGGGAACATCTTTCTTCTTCCTCAGGGAATAAATCTCCGCCAGGAGCCGCCTTTTCTCGTTGTAAAGGCGGATCGACTCCTTGAGCGCCTTGTCCGTAATGGAAATTTTAAAATGTTCTTCCATGGCCTTCTTCAACTTCTCGCATTCCAGGATGAAGTATTCGTAGGCAGCCTCCCGTATCACATGAGGCGCGAAAAACATGTAAAGAAAGGATGGCGTAATCTTGGAATAACGCCAGTTGTCGTACATGCGACGCGCATGATCGCAACCGTTGACGAAAATCACACCATCCAGAAAAGCAAAATCGCCGTTTAGAGCTTTGTCGAAGCAGCGTTTGACAAAGGTGCAGTTGATCGAAGAATAAAAAGCATCAGCACGGGTTGTCCCTTTGCTTTCCACGGCCCGCATGCGGTAAGGAACAAAGCCGGCCGCGTGGATAATTTCTTCAGGCATGTATGAACAGAAATATCCGATGACTTTTTTCCCCTGTTTCCTGGCTTCTTCGAGAAAATGGTTATGTGTCGATAATGCCAAATCTCTTGTTTCATCGAGTATAGTTTTCATGCGAATCCGTTGCTCCTAAAAAATTCCGTTATCCAGCGTTTGATGTCATCCTCCGTAGCGTGCCTCTGGTCCATGATATCCATGTTCATAAACAGTGACGGCAGTCCCCGCTTTTTCAATAGATCCTTGATGATGCCGATAACGCCCCAGCCGTGTTTGCAGCCGGCGTGTCCCGCGAAGATCAGACAATCCGGCGAGTACTCGTCGATGGCCTTTTCCAGTTCCTGCGTAATAAACTCCACCGGTCCGTGACACTGCCTGGCCATCGCCAGGAATAGATGATTCCTGGCCAGATCATGGATCATGGTTTTTTCCGAGGAGGTATCCACTTGCGGCACCTGAACGTCGCCGATGAAATCTTTCACCACAACGGCCCCAAACTCATCCTCCATCCACTTGAAGACATAGGTGAAAAAGGCGATGGGCGGATTCCACCATATGACACGGATATTTTCCTTTTTGACAACGCCAATACCCTTTTCATAACGATTCTTGACAACATCGTACAGTATTCTGGTCATCTCCGTGCCATTGGGATCGCCGATGGCTAATTCTCTGACCACCCAGGCAAACAGAGGCGAGATCATCGTTGAGGGACAAGGAGTGGCACGCATCATCTCGCAGATTTCGTGCAGATAGAAATTAAACGTGTTTTCATTGTCCACGATCTCGCGGAGCTTGTCCCAGTTAATTTTCTGGTGGAGACTTTTTTCCAGGAACGCGACCAGATCCCACATGTTCTTTTCATAATACTTGAAAGAATCATCATTTCGCCAGTAAGGGGCATCAAAGTAGAATACCGGGGCGCCCGTGAGACGTGAAATACCCTGATAACCGGAAACGTTGGTGTCACAGGGATGTGATCCGGCTATGATCGCCGCGGGTTGCGGGGTTTGTCCCAGCATATAGGCGCCCGCCGTGAGCTTAATGGCGGAACAGTACTCGGGCGCAAATCCTCTGCTCTCCGCTTCTTCTATAAGCAGCGGGGGGATATCCTGCCCGGACATGTTGCCAAACACGTTAAGCGTCTCCGGGTTGAAAGGCAAGGCGTCAAAGGCTCCCACAATTTCATTGGAGAGAATCCATTCCACCCAGACGACTGGTTTGCCCATTTTACCGCCATTCATGGCGTTATTCATATTATCGGAAAAGACCTTTACAGCGTAACGATAGGCTTTTATTTCTTCCGGGGGCAGGACGCCGGCTCCCAATGTAAGGAGCGACCAGCGCACTTTGCGATTGAGGAAGGTTTCTCCGTTGACATAGAGAGGTCGGACGAGTTTCATTCCCCAGTAACTAAAGCGTGGAAGGGCCGTGACGTAATATCCCAGCTTCAGGAAATTGGCGCTCCATTTTAAATATTCTAATGGTTTTGGTTTAGTCTTCAAGGGCTCACTCCTTTTTTTCGTCGTTAATATTTTTTCGGCGGGGTCAGGTCCGGTTTCTGAGACAGTTTCCTGAAAAAGAACCCGGCGTTGAATCCGCGTTTGATGCGGATAGCCGCCTCCGGACAGGCCGCTGTGCAGTCGCCGCAGGCCATACAAAGCGATATCCCCGGTGCGGTTTCGATCACCAGCGGGATCTTCTTTTTGGCACTGTCCTGCCTTTTGGTAAGCGTCAGGCCCCGGGCGGGGCAGATGGAAACGCAGATACCGCAGCCGGTACATAACCCGGGGTCGAAGACGACAACACCGTAGGTCATCTGAGCCTCTTTGAAATAATTAGGAATCTTCCCCTTCTTTCCTATTGACAGATCTAACATATTACACCCCCTGCCTTTCGGTTCGTTTCACTCCGCCGGCCTCAATCCATTCGACAAGTTGCACTTCCCTGGTCACCTCGCCGTCATAGTCGCCTTTCGGCCAACCTAAAACAATACAGTCGGTGAGCTCATAAGGAGATTTAATGCCTAATTTCCGCCGCCAGAGCGGATTCATCATCAAAACCGTCATCATGCCGATCCAGCATGCTCCCAACCCCAGACTATGAGCGGCCAAAACGATGTTTTGACCGCAGATACCGACATCGAGCGCCGGATTGCCGATTCCCCGCTTATCGATCAAAAGGAGAATCATAACGGGGGCGTTGTAGTACACGGTTGTCTTTTCGGCGGCGATCTGCTGGAGCAGGTTGAAGGGGATGGGATGGAGTTTGTTGGGCATCAGCCGGGTCATAAACTTCGTATAAGGCGCCAGAAATATGCGCCGGAAGGCGTTTCTGTTATAGTCAACAAACCACATGAGTAATTTACTAAGCTGTATCGTCGCCCGTTCCATTTCTGCAATCAGCGCCGGGTCCTTGACGACGATAAACTTCCAGGGTTGGGCGTTTCCCGCCGTGGGGGCGAATCTTCCCGCCTCCAGCACCCGTCGGATCAGGTTGTCGGGCACCGGTTCCTTTTTAAAGTTCCGGATGCTTCGCCGTTCCATGATCACCTTTTCCACGGGATTCCATTCCATTCCCTCCTGGTAGGTGTAGAGCGGAGAAAGATTGTCGGTTGTTTTTTTTGCCATGGTATACCTCTTCTCTCCTTATGGGGTTAAAGGTTCAATAAATGCCGTCCCTGGTCTTCCAGAGGAAGGCGACAAAAAAGATCGAAAAGACGAAGTCGCCCGAACAAACGAGGACGGAAAAGAAGGCGGCCTTTCCCAGCGCGAAATAATAGACGAAGGTGAAAAAGATGATGAGCTTGGCCGCCAGCCCCAGCCAGATCACGGCCCGGTTAGCCAGCAGGTCGCGTGAGACACAGTAATAGCCTATACCGAAAATGACAACGGCAGCCATAAAAAACCGGAAAAATATCAAGGTCTGGAGATTGTCTGTGACCGGTACGCTGCCGTTGATGAAGGTCAGCAGATTGGCCGTCATTGGCTCCTTGCCGAACATCATCATGAGGATAAAATCCGTAAACAACAGACTGGTTATGCCGATACCCAGATTCCAGAGCGAACCGACAAAAAACATCTTCTGCCAGAAACCCGTATTGATCTTGCTCATAGTTTTTGACCTCCTTTGTTACAAGACAATGGTAATTTTTATAATCCGACTCATCCTGAAAGCGTCACACATAGGCTTTTTTGTTTTCGTCCCAGGTGCCGGTGACGACCTTCAGCGCCTCTAATTCCTTTTTCTTGACCCGGTGCGTTTCAGTTTTCGGCAATTCCGGAACGATCTTCACATATCGGGGCACGGCGAACTTGGGCAGGTTTTCCTTCAGATACTCGATCAACTCGGCTTCTTTCAGCGTCATGCCTTCCACCAGAGTGATGGAGGCCATGATATCATCTTCCGCCAGTTCTGACGGAACGGCGTAAACAGCCGCCTCCAGAACATTGGAATGTTTCTGGATCGCCTGCTCCACCTCGAAAGCCGATACATTTTCACCTTTAATGCGCATCGACTCTGTGTTTCTGCCGATAAAGTACAGGAAGCCCTCTGTATCGCGTCTGATCAAATCCCCGGTGAAGATATAGTCACCGTTCATTTTTTCCGCCGAAGCCTTTTCGTTTTTATAGTACTCGACGGAGGATGTGCTTTTCTTATTGGAAACGGGAAAGACCAGCTCGCCCGGCGTACCATCGGGCACATCTTTCATGTTGGCATCCACAAGACGGTACTTGACTTTCATGGGTGGCTTGCCGATAGAACCCACCGGCGCAGTGCCCAGGTTGAGGATGATCTTGCCGCCTCCGTCAACGGCGCCATAGGTTTCATAGATGGTCAGTCCGAACCGTTGTTCGAATTTTTCCCACAGATCGGCGGGACAGGCCGCCGAAATAATAAAACGAACGTTGTGCTGGCGGTCTGAAGGTTTTTCCGGCTGCTTCATTAGAATAGGGATCATGGCTCCGATGGTATTGAAGGTCGTAACGTTGTACTTTCGGATATCATCCCAGAAACGGCTGGCCGAGAATTTCCTTGCCAGAACAACCCGGGCTCCCGCATGCAGGGCGCAGGTCACCGTTACGAAAAGGGCATTGCCGTGGAAAAGAGGCATGCCCGTATAGAGAACGTCGCTTTTTTTGAAAAGCATAACGGCAACAAGCGACAACAGTTTTACCGATGATTTACGGTAGCGGTAAACAACGCCCTTGGGAAGCCCGGTCGTCCCGGAGGTATAGGTAATAAAACAGATATCGTCTTTGCGGTAGCCAAGCCCCGGATTCGCGGGCGATCCCTTATAGGCTTCGTCAAGGACATGATATCCCGCCGGATATTGTCTCGATGAAGAAGGGGAGGGATTAATGATGATGGCTTTTATCTTATCCAACCGGTCGGCTATTTTGTTCAAGGTCTCCAGATGCGTTTCATCGATGACCAGATATTCAGCGTCACAATGGTTAAGGATATACAGGAGACTGTCTCCCTTCAACGATGTGTTTACGGGGACGGCGTACATGCCGATCTTCTGAATCCCGATGAAAATATCGATGAAGTTCGGTGAATTGTCCATAAGGATCGCCACGCCCTTGCCCTGCCCTGCGCCTGAAGATAAAAAGTAATTGGCTATCCGGTTGGCATTTTCGTTCATCTGACGATACGTGAATGTTTTGTCTTCAAAGATAAGAAAAATTTTATCCTTGTAACGGGCCGCCTTTTCTTCCAGTAATTCCCCCCACGACATTTCTTGTCGAATTTCCGTCCTGGAAACGCCGCGAATGTTCTTCAGAAAGGAACCTCTCCTGATTTCATTGATGGAAAACAAACAGATCGATTTCAAAATGTTTTTTCCCAAATCCAGCTTTCTTAGTTTTCTGTTCACTGCTTTGCTCCTTACATACAGATTATTTCAATGACGGGGCTTCCAGAATATGAATGCACATCGCGGCCTCTTCCACTCCGAGAGCTCCGCCGCCGTTTTCAGCGAGTGCAAGTTTTGCCCCGGACACCTGTCTTGGCCCTGCCGCGCCCCTGAGCTGAGTTACCAGTTCATGGATCTGTGCAAGGCCGGATGCCCCGATGGGATGGCCGCGCGATTCCAGACCGCCGCTGGGATTCACGGGTTGCTTGCCGCCCAATTTCGTCGCCCCGCTTTCGGCATATCGTCCTCCTTCACCCAGACGGCAGAACCCCAGCGACTCGCATTGATGAAGTTCTCCATAGGCGGTGGCATCGTGCACTTCGGCAAAAGCTATCTCGGCAGGTCCTACGCCGGCCTTTTCATAGGCCAGGCGACTCAGCCGTTCGCCGATGTCGATACCGTCGCGATCTCTGGCCATGCCGGAACCCAGAATCGACGCCCTGACCTTTACCGCCTGGGCCGACAATCCCAGGCGTCTTACCGTTGCTTCGTCGCAGAGAATCGCCGAAGCGGCGCCGTCGCCGATGGGGGCGCACATGGAACGGGTCAGTGGCCAGGTGACCAGGCGGTCTGCCAAGACTTGCTCCTTTGATACTAAGAATTGATACTGCGCATTGGGGTTCAGGGAAGAATGAAAATGATTTTTGGAAGCGATGACGGCCAGATGTTCGATGGTGGTGCCGAACTTCTTCATGTGCTGACGCGCTTCATAGCCGTAAACATCCATAAAGGGAGAATGGTCGCCGCTGCCTAATTTGCGCAGTTTCTTGAGCATGTCGTAACCCATGGTTTCACCGATCCGAATAGCGACAACCAGGGCATCCCGCTGGGCCATGAACTTGTCCTTGAAGGATTTTTTTCTGCCCTTACCGGAGCTTTTCTTTGCCAGACCCTTGTACTTTTCGATATGGGTCGCCATCGCCTTCTTTTCGTTTTCATTTAACGCGACGTCGCCCAAGGTTTCCAGCGTCTTTCCAAAGTTGCCGACATCCAGGCCGGTCAGAAAGCCGGAAAAAACGAGAGCCTGGTTCTGATCGTAAATTTTTTCCGCACCCAGGGCCATCGTGATGTCATACATCCCGCTGGCCACGCCCATCCAGGCATGATGAAACGCTGTGGAACCGCCGGCACAGGCGTTTTCCAGGTTGGTGATCGGGATGGCATCGATCCCCAAAGGACGAAGAGCCACCTGACCGCGGATGCAGACCTGCCTTTTGTATTCACCCCAGGCGGAATTGGAAAACCAGAGCGCCTGAATATCCTTCTTGTCCAATCCGGCTTCTTTCAGACAGGGGGAAACCGTCATTGCCGATAATTCGGATATCGTCTTCTCCAGGTATTTGCCGAATTTGATGGTGTGGGCCGCAACGACATAAACATCTCGCATAATCTTCTCCAAAAAATATATTTAAAACAGGATTGAGGGATAGGCCCTCTTTCTTTGTCTTATTATTGAATGTTTAATTTTTTCCCAAAGGCTCCAATTTGCTCCAGAACGGATCTCATCCCGGCAACAGCGGGGGATGTGTCGGCAATTTTCGCGATAGAAAGGCCCTGCCTGTCCAGTTCGCTGATGGCGTTGTCCGGTCTCAAGCTGCCGTAATAGTCCATTCCCGCCTCCAGAATCATTTTCACCAGATTTTCATCCGCCTGATCGACACGGTTAAAAACAGTTCCCACCTTTATCGGCGACAGCTGGGGAATTTTTTTCAGTAAGCTGGAAATCATCACCGCTGTCCTGGCTCCTCTGAGAGAGTTATCCGTAACAATGAGGGGATAATGAACCGATTCCACAACCTGGCGATTCACCTGTTCGATGCCTGCTTCCGCGTCGATGATCACCGCTTCGTACTGTGATGCTATCGACTTGATCGTGCTGCGCAGAAGATTGTTAACGGGGCAATAACATCCCAGGGTGTTGGTCTGTCCCATTGCCACCATTCCGAAACCCTGACCTTCGTAAAGCGCTTCCATGAGCAGATAGTCGACGATATCGGCCAGCTTCTCTTTTTCTTCAGCAGAGCTGGAAATCCTTGCCTGACGGATGATTTCCTCCCGCGCGGCGCCGATGGTCTTGATGTCCGAAACCTCCAGGGCGCTGGTCAATCCCATAGCCGGATCGGCATCCACAAAAAGGACCTTTTTGCCGCAAGCGGAAAGGATAGATCCCGTAAGAGCGGACAACACCGTCTTGCCAACGCCTCCCTTCCCGAGAAAAGCGAGGATAATGGGTTCGTTCATGATCACGTTCTCCTTTTCACAATAACATCCCGCAACGTGTCGCAGGTGGGTTTCTCCGTGCAATTTTCGCAGTCAAGATCCTCGCAACTGATGGTTCCGTCCGCTTCCAGAACCAGTTTTTTATTTTCGCCGTAAATGATGCGGGCGCGGTTATGAATCGGAATAAGATGCTCCACGAAGTCGGCGTTGTCGGCGATAAGGACGACTTCGATGTTTTTCAGCCCGGAGATGGACTCATGATAGGCCTGTGTAAGACACTGTCCGAGGGACCGGAGGGAAAATTCCCTGGCGAGGAGATCCCGATGGATCCTGATCCAGATCTTGCCGGGAATGCTCCGGGTCATGTATCCCGGAATCCGATTCGTCAGATTTGAGAGGGTTTGTATATTAGGACCCGTGGGATCAAAGTCACTTTCTAATTCCAACATGATCACCTGCGCAAAACTGACGGGGCTTTCTTTGATCTGGGGGAAATCTCTGCCGGCCGTCCAAATCGCCCTGCTCAGCAGATCTTTTTGTTTTGTCCAAAGAAGCGTGCTAACAGAGGGATGTCGCGGTGATCCTAATTCAATGACGGCATTATCGGCGGTGACAATCACGGCCCTGTCAGGCTTTTTATCTCTGGATAAAAAGCCGATCCGATGCGCCTCTTGACCATTATCGGGGAGGTGACGGGAAAACTCCCGGCGCTGATCCCTAATCATTTCTGTGACCTGTCTAATCAAAGGAGCGCAATCCGTCAATTCCATCAGGCGGCACCTCCTTTTAGAAATGAACTCCGCTTCTTCTGAATGATCTTACCTTGAGCAATAAGGGCGGCGCCAAAGGCGGCAACCAGTTGGCTGTCTATTGGCAACGTCGTCATACTTCTGCCGGTAAGTCCTGTTAACATGTCTCGAACTCCCGAAACCTTGGAAAGACCGCCGATCAAAACGATCTTGTCCTTTGCTCCGGCGCCGTCGATGAGTGAAGCGGCTTTTGAGGCTATGGCCCGGATAACGCCGGCCAGAACGTCGCTTCGTTTCATTCCGGAATTAATCTGTGAAATGATCTCGCTCTCGGCGAAGACGGCGCAACTGCTGGAGGACGAGTAGGGTTGACGAGAAGCGGCGGCGCAGGCAGAAATTTCGGTAAAAGGCACCTCTGCCGCCTCAGCGACCATTTCCAGAAACTTACCGCTTCCGGCGGCGCATCTCTCGTTCACATGAGTGGTTTCCAGAAAACCATTTTCATCAATGGTAGAAACCGTGATAAAGAGCCCTCCGAGATCAATAACGGTTCTAATATGCCGGTCAAAAAAGAAGGCTGATCGGGCGGTGCAGGCGGCTTCTCCCAGTGTAAAGGCAGCCTTCTTCACCAAATGACCGCCGAACCCGGTGGCGATAATTTTTTTTATTTCCCATCTTCCCGCCTGGGCCTGCGCCCGCGCATCCTTTAAAAGAGAACGGATAATAGTGTCGAACCGGGGGCCCATCTCCGCGCAGGCAGACCCGCGCAGGCGCTCGCCATCGGTGACGCAAACTTTGATAAATCGTGTTCCCACGTCCACTCCCGCAGTAATCACGTTTCCACCTTTGCTTTCAACGTCTCCAAGGCATAGACAGCGGCTCCTAATGCGCCGATAATCTGGGGATCCACAGGAAGCGATGTAAATGAAACGTTCATATGATAAGCCAACTGCCTCACCACGCCGGGGTTCTTGGATACTCCGCCGGTGATACAAATGTTTTTCTCGATGTCTATGGCCTTCGCCAGAGAAGCAACCCGTTTGGCAACGGCATCGGCAATGCCGCAGGCGATATGTTTGAGCTTGTTTCTTGCGTAGAGATGATTGAGGACTTCCAGTTCCATGAAGATACTGCATTTGTTGGTAATGTTGATGGGTTTCTTCGATTTGACGGCCAGGCATCCTAACATTTCGAGGTCGACGCCGATCGTTTTGGCCAGCATTTCCAATGATCGTCCCGTGCCCGCGGCGCATTTGTCGTTCATGATGAAATCACGGACATTGCCGTCTGCATCGATCAGGATGATCTTGCAGTCCTGTCCCCCGATATCGATGATGGTTCTGATGCTGCGGTCCGCACGGAAGGCGCCCAATCCGTGACAGGATATCTCGCTCATATTCATCTGGGCGAAAGGAATTTCGTAACGGCCGTAGCCTGTGCTGCAGCAGTAGTCCAGATCGGAAAATCGGAGCTTTGCCGATGCCAAGGCTTTTT
>Ga0208459_1000216_pt1 | contig 74911 bp, 70 predicted proteins | sample AD_UKC087_MetaG_FD_184433 | JGI IMG/M metagenome (GOLD analysis project Ga0208459, IMG submission 184433) | Active sludge microbial communities of municipal wastewater-treating anaerobic digesters from USA - AD_UKC087_MetaG (SPAdes) (version 2) | ecosystem: Engineered > Bioreactor > Anaerobic >... | reverse complement strand
AATGTGCGTATCCTATTCAGGACGATGTTATCTCTCGGCTTGGCGAAACCGGAAAAGTGCCAATGAAGGCAACTGCACCCACCCGTGCCGATGGGAATATGTTCTGCATGAATCGACGCGTCCGGAGGATCCTTTGATTCTTGAAGAAGATGAACGGTACAGTTATCTTTTGAGCTCCAAAGATTTGTGTCTCCTCGAACATCTGCCGGATATCCTCGCAACGGGAGTATCCAGCCTCAAGGTGGAGGGACGGATGAAATCGTCCTACTACGCGGCAGTTGTCACCCGAGCCTACCGGCAGGCACTCGACAAGCTTTTACGTGAAAAAGAAAAGTACAGGTTTGACCCGCAGTGGATCGAAGAACTGAAGACCATCTCGCACCGCGGCTACACGACAGGATTTGCATTCACCGAAGAAAAAATTCTGGAAACCAGTCCGCAAATCAAAAATATTCAAACCCATGAACCGGTGGGAATGGTCCTGGCCTGTGATAAGGCTCAAAAAAGGATGCTCATCGAAGTACGTAATCATCTGGAGACAGGCGACCAACTGGAGATCCTGTTGCCGGAGGGTGGCAACGTTCTGACCGAAGCAGTCATGACAGATCAGGAAGGGAACCGGCTGCAGCAGGCAAACAGCGGGACCCGAATTTATCTTCATGGAGATATGGAAGTGCCGGCAGGCACCATGATTCGCAAAAGGATCGGGTAGATCTTTTTTACCAAGAAAAAAGCCCCCGGCACGGGCACGCCGGGGGGCTTTTTTAAGCTTTTAAAACTGTATCGATCTACTTCTTGATCAGATACTCAACAACAGCTTCCGTACGTCTGTTCTGACGACGACCTTCTTCTGTTGCATTGGAAGCAATGGGTCTCTCTTCGCCGTAGCCGATTGCATTCAGACGGTTTGCTTCAATACCGCCTTTTTCAACCATGTACTGCTTCACAGCATCAGCACGTCTCTGAGAAAGTCTCTTGTTGTATGCGTCGCTGCCGAGGCTGCATGTATGACCTTCAAGAGCAACATTGGTTTCGGGATACTGTTTCATGACAGAAACCAGATTGTCGATATCACCGTAGTAACCTTTTTTGATGATCGCCTTGTCGAGGTCAAACTTCACATCCAGGGTGGTTCTTCCCTTTTCGATCGCTTCTGCTGCGGGCTCGGGAGCAGGTGCAGGAGCTGCTCTTCTGCCGCCGAAAGCATAGGTCAGGCCGATGGTGCCAAGCAGGTTGTTATGGAAACTATCGAAATTCATAACATGACGGACATCACCGCGGACCGCCCAGTTCTCAGCAAAGAACCACTTTAAACCGCCGCCGTAGCTGACTGCAAATTTGTTGTACCGGTTATCCGTGGTATCCTCATTGGCGCGGGAGTAATGCATTCCGCCAATACCCGCTGCAACGAAAGGAACCAGGCTGCGGTCCGGCAGCAAATTCACGACAGCTTCGATGCCGTAGCCAAGAGCATGCATGGACTGCCCAGTGGTGTCATACCAAATATCGTTGTTGTAGCCCTGATAGTATGACTGAATTCTGGTCGGAATATAATGCGCATAACCTTCCACGCCGAAATACTTGGTGATGTTATAGCCCAAACGCAGACCAAGAGCAATCGAGCTGTCCATATCTTCGTTGCCTTCAAACTTGTAGAAACCAATGTACGGTGTTACATCGAAAGAACCATGCCTCACCTGCGCGTATCCTGTTGCGACAATACATGTCACCATCAGGATTACAACTAATGAAATGATTTTTTTCATCGTCTCTCTCCTTTTCTTGCTTTCAAATTTAAATCGACCTTCCTCTTCAGAAAGTCGTTCATCCAACACCACAAAAAGACACTTCAGTAAAATTTTCGCCGTCATTCCGGCACTTGTTGCCAAAAACTATAACCAATCGCAAAAAGGATGTCAATGGTATTTTTAACTTTTTTTTACTATTTTTTTGCCTTTAAATCACCTTACGGATCGATCAATTACATACTTATTTGACAAGTTCCAACCGCCAATTTCATATTATGGATTCTTTTTTTATTTATTTTTACCATATATTTCTAAAAGGATCCACGTCAGGTTTGCTCCAATCAGCGTATACGGCAGCAAAACTTCATCGGCGCCGCACTTTTTCAATTCTTCAAGCTGTTTGGCTGAATCAGCAGTAGCCACAATCACTGCGTTGGGGGCTAAAGTCCTGCATGTTTTAACCAGCAACAGATTGGAGGTTTTTTTTAGCAGCATATCCGGAATTGTTGAAATAATGATCTCTGCCTGGGCAACATGGGCATGATCCAGTGTATCCATGCTGCTGATATCACCGAACACTCCTTTGACGTTCATGTCGCCCAGTTCTTTGAGAACTTCCAGATTAAAATCAATCACCATTATTTTCTTTAAAAGATCGGGGGCGGTGTCTTGTATTTTTTCAATCAACGCCCGAGCGCTTCGATGATAACCGAGCAGCACAATAGGATACTGATTGTTTCCTTCCTGCGTATTTTGTACTGTTTTGCTTGAAGGCCATCCCCCTTTGGAAAGAAGACCGTCAAAAACGAGATAAAGGCGGTGGTTACCCTTGATAAAATAAGATGACAAAACCGAGGTCATGGCCATGGCGTAAATGATCAGGGACATCAGGGACTGTTCAATGTGCCCATAGCTAACACCGAGAGCGGCTATGACCAGCGAAAATTCACTGATCTGCGCCAGGTTCAGGCTGGTGATAAAACTGGTCCGCCGCCCACTACCGGAAAGAGACAGGATCGGGTATATGGTGAAAAAACGGGAAACAATCACGAACAAAACAATGACCATGGCCATGGTCAATGTCGAAACGTCGGGGAAAGGAATTTTCATGCCGATGGACAGGAAAAAAAGCGTCAGGAAAAAATCCCTGAGCGGCAGCACTTTTGCCGTAACATGCACGCCATAGGGAAATGATGCAATTGCCGCTCCGCCAATAAGAGCTCCCATTTCCATGGACATGCCGATCCATGATCCCAGGCCGGCCATAAACGCACACCACGCAATGGACATGGCCACAACCATCTCGGGCGTTTTGTCAATCCGGGCGAAAATCCAGCGCAGCATGTAACGGCTCAACAGGAAACCGACGGCGAGCAGCAAAACGGCCTTCCCCAGGGCCATTGCCACCAGACACACCTTCGGGTTCATAAAATTCGGCTGTAAAGCCAGGATCAGAATGGCCCACAAATCCTGAAAAATGAGAATTCCCAGGCTGATCCTGCCCGGAAGCGTATCCAGTTCAAACTTATCGTATAAAAGTTTCACAACAATCGCCGTGCTGGATAATGCGCAAAACAGCGAAAGATAAAACGCGTCGATGCGGCCTTCTCCGAGAGGATACCCCAGCAGTGCAAAAAAACCCAGACCGATCAGGAGACACAAGACAAACTGGCCGATGCCGACGAAGATGAGTTTTTTCCCTGAAGAAAGAAGACTGGCGGGATTGAGTTCCAGGCCAATGATAAAAAGTAAAAGAATTAAACCGATTTCTGAAATGACTTCAATATTGGCCGGATTCGATACCAGCTTCAAACCGATTTCCGGTCCGATTAGCGCTCCAGCCACCAGATAACCGAGGATAACCGGCTGCCGGCAGAGCTGAAAGAGGAATCCCAGTGCTGTAGCCGCCAGAATGGCAATCCCGATTTCGGGCAAAATATTGTGCATAAAAAATCTTTCTGCGATGCACCCGGATCACCTGCATCCGCTACAGGCAAAGTTCCAGGATTTTCCTCATCATCTCCAGGGTAACATCATTATTTTCCCCAAGGTTGACCATTCCGTGCTCTTCAAGCATTCGAATGATCCGATCAATATCAACATTCGGCACATCACAGTCGCTGAAACGGGTCGGCAATCCCATTGATCCAAAAAAAATCCTCGTCTTGTGAATGGCTTCTTCCATGCGCTCCTCTTCGCTGCCTGAAACAACGTGCCAGATGCGTTCGGCGTACTGCAGCAGTTTATGGCGTTTGCCCTGTGCACGGACCTGAAGCATGGCCGGCACCAGGACAGACAGCGTGCAGGCATGATCCAATCCATACAGAACGGTCAATTCATACCCGATACGGTGTGCAGTCCAGTCCTGTGGAACGCCTGCACCGATGAGTCCATTCAGCCCAAGCGTCGCCGCCCACATGAGATTGGCGCGAACATCGTAATTTTCAGGATGCGTCAACGCTTTCGGTCCCTCTTCAATCAGAACATGAAGCAGCCCTTCAGCCAGGCGGTCCTGGACGGCGCCTCCGACCGGATAAGTCATATACTGCTCAAGAACATGCACAAACGTGTCTACCACTCCGTTGCCAGTCTGGCGGGCAGGCAGGGAATAAGTCTTGGTGGGATCCAGCACTGCAAAACGCGGGAAAAGCGAAGAATCCATAATGGCGCGTTTCACCATAAAATTTCGGCGGCTGATGATGGCGCGGCTGTTCATCTCCGAACCGCTTGCCGGCAGAGTCACCACTGCACCGACCGGCAGCGCCCTGCGGATGTCTGACCCTTTATTGTCCAGTAAAAGAAACGGGGGCCCGCTGAAAGGTATGGCGGCAGCCATGAATTTCGTTCCATCAATGACCGATCCTCCGCCCACGGCTACCAGATAATTGATGTTCTTTTCACGGGCGATTCCTGTGCCTTTGATGAGCGTTTCATATTCCGGGTTGGGTTCGATTCCGCCAAACCAAGTGACGTCGTACCCCTGCAGGGCGGTCTGTACTTCATCAAGAGCACCGTTTTGCCTGGCACTGCCTCCCCCGAAGGTGATCATCACCCGAGAGTCTTTCGGAATTTCGCCGGCCATCTGACGGATCGTATCCCGGCCAAAAAATACTTTTGTGGGATTATGGAATATGAAGTTCAGCATAGGTTTCATGACGCCCGGAAAGCGAACTAAATTGTCGTGAACGCAACAAATTAATCATTCATAAAAAAGTTAACATGTCCTGTCAACAAAAAACTGCAGAAACCATTCATGTTTTCTGCTGGCGTCAGGGAGCTTTCAATCTGATGCAGATTCCTTGTAATGGTTCTTTTCATCATTTTTAAACCTTGAGACTTGAACCTTTATCCTTGCTTTAACATTGACCCCTCCGGCCATTCGTGATAGTTAGCCGCTTGTAAATTGCATGTACGGTTTCAATCCCAAGACCGGCAATTCATTTTCGGCAACCTTTTAAGGAGGACCCTGTGACTTTTCAGGAATTGATTTTTGCTCTCGAACAATACTGGCACTCTCAAGGCTGTATTATCCAGCAGCCTTACGACATGGAAGTCGGAGCGGGAACTTTCCACCCCGCCACCTGCCTGCGCGCACTGGGGCCGGAACCCTGGAACGTGGCATATGTTCAGCCGTCAAGACGCCCCACCGACGGTCGCTACGGCGAAAATCCAAATCGCCTGCAGCATTATTACCAGTATCAGGTGATTATGAAACCATCGCCTGTCAATATCCAGGAACTCTACCTGAACTCGCTTAAGAGTTTCGGGATTGACCCGCTCGAACATGACATCCGTTTTGTGGAAGACGACTGGGAATCTCCAACGCTGGGCGCCTGGGGCCTGGGCTGGGAAGTGTGGCTTGACGGCATGGAAATTTCGCAATTTACCTACTTCCAGCAGGTTGGCGGTTTCGATTGCAGTCCGGTATGCGCTGAATTGACTTACGGCACCGAACGCATCGCCATGTACATTCAGGGCATCAACAACGTGTACGATCTGCAGTGGACAGACAAAGTCAAATACGGCGATGTGCATCACAAAAGCGAGGTGGAATTTTCCACCTATAATTTTGAAGTGGCGGACATCCCAATGCTTCGCAAACTTTTTGACACATATGAAGAGGAGGCCTTGCGCATTGCGGAAAAAAATCTGGCCCTGCCCGCCTATGACTACTGCCTGAAATGCTCCCATACCTTCAATCTGCTCAATGCGCGCGGCGCAATCAGCGTGGCCGAGCGAACCAGCTATATCGGGAGGGTTCGCAATCTGGCCAGGCTTGCCTCCGAACTTTATTTAAAGCAGCGCGAAGAACTGGGATACCCTCTTTTAAAGAATAACTAGATGAACTGGAGATAAAATGAGCAACGAACTGCTTTTTGAAATCGGCACTGAAGAAATTCCTGCGGGTTTTTTGTCTAAAGCCGTGGTTGACATGGAAGAGATCATCCGCAAGTCCCTGACGGAGAAACGAATTGATTTTAACGACATACGATGTCTGGCAACACCGCGCCGTCTGGTTCTCCACATAGCGGATCTTGCAGCGAAGCAGGATGATCAGACCATTGAAAAGCTGGGTCCCGCTAAAAAGGCCGCTTTTGATGAAAACGGTCAGCCGACAAAAGCCGCCCTGGGATTTGCCAGGGGACAGGGAATGGAAGTCTCCCAGCTGGAAACCATCACCACGGAGAAAGGCGAATACCTTGGCGCCCGGAAAACCATTCCAGGCCAGCAAACGTCCGATCTGCTCCCCGGTATTCTTAAGGAGTTTATGCTTTCGATCCCCTTCAGGAAATCCATGCGCTGGGGAAGCTATGATTTGCGTTTTGCACGTCCTGTCCACTGGATTCTTGCGATATACGGAGGAAGTGTAATTCCCGTAAAGATTGAAGATATTGAAAGCGGCAACACCTCCTACGGACATCGTTTCATGAGCCCGAACCCGTTTACGGTTAAGGGATTTGAAGATTATCTGCACAAAACCAGAGAGAATTTTGTAATAGCTGACCCTGGAGAACGCAAAAAACTGATCCTGGAGGAAGCCCGCAAAGCGGCTTCTGAAGTTGGCGGAGAGCTGTTTTATACGGACGATCTGCTGGAAACGGTCAGCTTCATTGTGGAATATCCTGTGATTGTGCGGGGCGGTTTTGATGAAACCTATCTGGAACTTCCCAAGGATGTTTTAACAACCACCATGATCTCCCACCAGAAATATTTCCCCGTTGTCAATAACGAAGGGAAGCTTTTACCTTACTTCATTGCCGTAAGCAATACCCGTCCGCGTGACCTTACCGTCGTGGCCAGAGGAAACGAAAGAGTGCTGCGGGCGCGCCTGGCCGACGCATCATTCTTCTTTGAGGAAGATAAGAAAGTCTCCCTGGAGAATCGTGTGGAATCACTGAAAAAAGTGGTCTTTCACACGCTTTTGGGAACATCCCATAAAAAAGTCATGCGTTTCCGGAAACTTGCGGTAAAAATCGCTTCAAAAGTCAAACCTTCCGTAAAGAAAAATGTGGACCGCGCTGCGCTTCTGGCCAAGGCGGATCTGGAATCGCTCATGGTGGGCGAGTTCTCGGAACTTCAGGGCATCATGGGCCGTGAATACGCTCTTTTAGCAGGTGAAAAACCGGAGATTGCCAGCGCCATTTATGAACACTACCTGCCTGTTGTTGCCGGCGGAGACCTTCCGGAAACGGACGAAGGGGCCATCGTCGGTATTGCCGATAAAATTGACACAATCGTCGGGTTCTTCGCCGTGGGCATACCACCCACGGGCACGGCCGATCCCTACGCGCTGCGCCGCCAGGCACTCGGAATAATTAATATCGTATTATCAAAAGGTTATGCCTTGAGCCTGCATTTTCTGATCGATGAAACCCTGGCGTCGCTGAAAGATGTCCTGAAAAAACCCGCCGAAGAGATCAAGCAAGATGTGCTGGAGTTTTTTAAAGGACGCCTGCAGAATCAATTGATCAGCCAGGGCTACGCTTATGATACGGTGGACGCTGTTCTCTCAACGGACATCGATGATTTTGTCCAGGTGATTGAAAAAATCAAAGCCCTGCAATCCTTCCGCCAAAACCCGGAATTTGAACCCATTTCCATTGCTTTTAAGAGGGTGGACAATATTTTAAAAGACTTCCATAATGGCCAGGTGGATGTCAATCTGCTTGTACATGAAGCCGAAATCAAACTGTTTTCATCATTTGACAGCATTAAAACCCGCGTGGAAAAAGGCATTGCCGAAAAAGACTTTCATGCCGCTTTGAATAAACTCGCCGCTTTGCGTCCCCCTGTGGATGCTTTTTTTGATCATGTCATGGTCATGGACAAGGATGAAAAGATCCGTTTCAATCGCTTGTCCCTTCTGGCAGAGATATCCGATCTGTTTCACAAAGTCGCCGATTTTTCAAAAATCGTGACCGCCGGTTGATTGATTGAAGCGCGCAAAAGGCAAATCCCCTGTGTCAAGGAACTTGCACCTGACAATCAGTTTCATTGACATTCATTCCGGTGCTTGCTAAAATGTCAAATCTGCATTGTTGTATATATGCAGAAAGGGAGAAGTTTTTCGATGAGCTTTCAGCCTGAACCCGATCCTACTGTCTTCGTGGATGAAAAACTGCGGATACGAAAGAGTCTGCAGGAAATCAGCAACCGCATTCACGCGGCACAGAACATACCGCAAATCCTGGTCGATCTGAAAGACGGCATCCTGAATCTGTTTAACGCCCAGTCGATTACGATCTATGTCGTGGACCAGCTCCACAACGAAATCTACTCCATGTTTCTGGCCGGTTCCCAGCTCAAGGAAATCCGCGTACCTATTGATAATCACAGCATTGCGGGGTATGTGGCCAACACTTTTAATCTTGTCAATATCGCCGATGCGTACAACCAGGCCGAACTCAAAGCAATGGACTTTGAACTGACATTTGACGGAAGCTGGGACAAAAAATCGGGGTATAGAACCAAACAGATCCTGGCGGTTCCCATTTTTTACGAAGACCAGCTCATGGGAGTTATCCAGATCCTTAACCGAAAATACGGTGAAGGTAAATTTACCGAAGAAGAAGTCGGTCTGGCGGTTGAAATTGCCGAGGTCCTGGGCGTCGCCTTTTACAATCAGCGGCGTTTCGCGCGCCGCCGTAAGACCCGTTTTGATTTTCTCGTCACGCGGGGTTTGCTGACGGATGAAGAAATGGAAGCTTCCTGGCAGGGAGCCCGGGAGAAAAAAGAACCCATCGAACAGTATCTGATGAATCATCATAGAATTTCCAAGGATGATATCGGACATTCATTCGAAGACTTTTATCGCTGCCGTTTTATTCATTACAATGAAAAAACCGTGATTCCCGGCGATTTGCTGAAAAACCTGAAAAAAGATTATCTTCGCCGCGAATTATGGGTGCCACTGGAAACAATCGATGGATGGACTCATATAATTGTTGATGATCCCAACAACATCCTGAAAAGAGACGCCATCGAAAACCTTCTGAAAACAAAAAAATTAAAGTACGATGTTGCATTGCCCGAAGACATCTTGAAATTCATCAACCTGTTTTTCGGAACTTCGGAGTCCGAACGTTCTTTCACAGAACTCCTCGGCAAACTTGATGATGAAGATAGGGGCTTCGACGACGAAGATGACGGAGGAGAAATGATCACGGAATCCGACAGCGTGATCATGCAGCTGGTAAATAAAGTGATCAACGATGCCTGTGTCCGCCGGGCATCTGATATTCATATCGAACCGAATATAGGCAAGAAAAATGTGGAAATCCGTTTCCGTGTAGACGGCGATTGTGCAATATACCAGACCGTTCCATTCAGTTATCGCGCGGCGATGATCTCCCGCATCAAGATCATGTCCAACCTGGATATCACGGTTAAACGATTGCCCCAGGACGGTAAAATCAAATTCCGCCGTGCAGGTGGCGAAGAACTGGAACTGCGTGTAGCCACTATCCCCACACAGGGTGGCGTGGAAGACGTCGTCATGCGTCTGCTGGCCAAGGGTGAAACGATGCCCATTGAAGAAATGGGATTAACAAAACATAATTTCAGTGAACTGCTTAAAATCATCACCAAGCCTTATGGAATGATTCTGGTTGTCGGGCCAACCGGCTCCGGTAAAACAACTACCCTGCACGCGGCACTGCGCCACATCAACAAACCCGACAGAAAAATCTGGACAGCCGAAGACCCTGTGGAAATCACTCAATACGGACTGCGCCAGGTCCAGGTTCAGCCAAAAATCGGTTTTGACTTCGCGGCGGCCATGCGGTCATTTTTACGTGCGGATCCGGACATCATCATGGTCGGTGAAATGCGCGATTACGAAACGGCAAAAACCGGTGTTGAAGCCTCTCTGACCGGCCATCTCGTGTTCAGCACCCTGCATACCAACAGCGCTCCGGAAACGATCGTTCGTCTACTCGACATGGGCATTGATCCCCTGAATTTCGCCGACGCCCTGCTGGGCATTCTTGCCCAGCGACTTGTTCGCACGTTGTGTAAAAGATGCAAAGAGCAGTACCATCCCGAAAAAGAGGAATATGACGAAATCGCTCAAAGCTATGGCGTTGAAGAATTCGCCAAGCTGAAAATCCCGTATAACAACAGTTTTAAGCTCTATCGACCAAAAGGATGTGATGCCTGCGATAAAACCGGATACAAGGGCAGGATGGGTATTCACGAACTTCTGGTGGCCACAGATGAAATCAAGAGACTGGTGCAAAAACATGAAACGGTGGAAGTCCTGCGCAATACAGCAATGTCTGAGGGAATGACAACTCTGCTGCAGGACGGTATCCTGAAATCGATTCAGGGAATGACCGATTTCAAACAGGTGCGCCGTGTCTGCATTAAATAAGCATCCGTTTTTTCCTTAACAAAAGACAACTTAAAAACAGGAGGATGAAGCCATGAACATTGGTGAACTTCTAGGTGCAATGGTGCAAACGGGAATGTCACGATCTTCGGGCGAGAGAATGAAGAACTCGCTGGGCGGCGGCAGTGTCATGGACAGCCTGTCGGGCATGATGGAAAAATCAGCCGGACAGGGAAGCGGAGGAGGCATCGGCGATTTGCTTTCGAGCGCCCTGGGCGGCAGCAAAAGCAGCGGAGGAGGAGGTATCGGTGACCTGCTCTCCGGCATGCTCGGAGGCGGCAGGCAGAACACTGGAACCGCGGGCGCGGGTGGCGGCATCGGCGATTTGCTTTCAAGCATGCTGGGAGGAGCCGGACAGGCGGTCGGAGGCAACAGGAACCTTGCCGTGGGAGGTCTGGGAGCGCTCATCGGCGCTCTGCTGGGCGGAGGAGGAAAATCCCTGAAAGGAGCGGTGGGCGGAGGACTGATGGCACTGCTCGGGGCCATGGCGCTGAAAGCCCTGAAAGAAAGCGGTCAACCAAACAGGCAGGTGCCGGTCGGGCTTCTGGAACCTCAAACAGATACCGAAAAAAAAGAACTTGAACAGAGTTCAGAACTGATCCTCAAAGCCATGATGAACGCCATCAAGTCAGACGGTCAGGTTGATCAGAATGAACTCGACCGGTTTACATCGAAATTTCAGGAATTGGGCGTTGATGGCGAAACGCAGGACTATTTTATCAACCAGCTGCGGCAGCCCATGGAAACAGAAACTCTGGTTATGGCCGCCCAGGGGCAGCCCCAACTCGCAGCGCAGATTTATGCAGCCTCACTTCTCGCCATCGAAGTAGACACGCTGGAAGAGAGGGACTACCTTAACAAACTGGCCGCGGACATGGGTTTGTCCCCGCAGGTCACCGGCCGGATTCATGAAATGGTCGGTCTTCAACCGGCATAAAACCGGCGGGGGAAAAACGAAAAACATCGTCACGCTTTTCCCCCGCAAACCTTTTTGCCTGCAGTTTTTCATAAATAAATCAAAAGTTTGCAATGATCTCCGGGGGTCGGGCCCATCTTGCGGATCCCTGTCCCCTGGCCTTTTTTACCGTTTAAATTTCTTGAGAAAAGAAATCAATACTGGTATGAAAAAAAGATGATTAAGAAAATTTATTTTAAGGATGGATATTTATGTTGAACCCCAATTTCAGTTCCGGCCCCTGCAGCAAGAGGCCAGCGTGGAGCATCGACGCGCTGAAGAGCGCGCCGGTCGGCCGCTCACACCGTTCCGCACTGGGAAAAGAAAGAATCGTCAAAGCAATGAACGATACTCGTAAAATCTTGAATATTCCGGCCGATTACCTGGTGGGCATTCTGCCGGCCTCCGATACGGGCGCTTTCGAATGTGCCATGTGGTCGCTTTTAGGTCCCAAGCCCGTGACTGTGCTGGTCTGGGAGAGCTTCTCCGAAGGCTGGGCCACGGATGTGAACAAACAGCTGAAACTCAATCCCACCATCATCAGAGCCGATTACGGCAAGCTTCCCGATCTTTCCAAAGTGGACTGGAAAACAGACGTGGTTTTCGTCGCCAACGGTACCACAAGCGGCGTGCGTATTCCCGACTGGGACTGGATTCCCGCCGACCGTGAAGGTCTGTCGCTTTGCGACGCCACAAGCTACACATTTGCCAACGAAGTGGACTGGAGCAAAATCGACGTTCTCACATATTCCTGGCAGAAATGCCTTGGCGGAGAAGCCGCACACGGCATGATGATTCTGAGCCCCAGAGCGGTTGCCCGCCTGGAATCCTATACCCCGTCCTGGCCAATGCCGAAAATTTTCCGCCTGAAAAAAGGCGACAAAATCAATAAGGCCATTTTTGAAGGCGATGTCATTAACACCCCTTCCATGCTGTGCGTGGAAGATTACCTTGACGCCCTCGACTGGGCCGGTAAGTTCGGCATTGACGGACTGGTCAGGAAGAGCAAAGCCAATCTGAAAGTGGTGGAAGACTGGGTTGCCAAGACCGACTGGATCGAATTTCTGGCCAATGACCCGAAGGTCCGCTCCAACACATCCGTTTGCCTCTCCGTCACACATCCAAAAGTAGCGGCACTCGATGCAGACGCGAAAAGCAAATTTCTCAAGAGCATCACCTCCGACCTGAGCAAGAAAAATATCGCTCATGATATTAACTCTTACAAGGACGCGCCCGCCGGTTACCGTTTCTGGTGCGGCCCGACGATTGAAGAATCCGATCTCAAAGTGGCGCTCGCTGAACTGGAAAAAGTTTTCAACGAAAAGGTGAAAAGCCTTTAACGGAAGAGCAGCATGGAAAATGTGATAAAAAGGGTCCTGGTCAGTGATTCCATGGCGTCCGAAGTTGCCGAAATTCTGGGGAACTCGCCGGGGGTAACAGTCGACGTCAAAACAGGTATGACGCCTGACCAGTTAAAAGATGCCATCAAAGATTACGATGCTCTTATCGTCCGTTCGGCTACAAAAGTTACGGCTGAAATCATTGAAGCGGCTGTGAAGCTTTCGGCAATCGGCCGGGCCGGAGCCGGTGTTGATAACATTGATATTCCCGCCTCGAGCAAGCGGGGTATCGTCGTCATGAACACTCCGGGCGGCAATACCATCACCACCGCCGAGCACGCCATCGCCATGATGGTGTCGCTCGCGCGGAAAATTCCCCAGGCCACGGCATCCATGAAAGCAGGCAAGTGGGAAAAAAGTAAATTCATGGGCAATGAGTATTGCAATAAAACCCTGGGCATCATTGGACTTGGAAGAGTGGGCAGCGTAGTCGCGGACCGGGCCATCGGCCTGAAAATGAATGTCATCGCCCATGATCCGTTCATTTCACCGGAAGTCGCTGAAAAAATGGGCGTGAAAATGGTCAGCATGGATGAACTCTATACCCATTCAGATTTCATTACGGTGCACTCACCGCTGTCCGCTGAGACGAGAAATCTTGTCAATGAAGAATCCTTTGCCAGGATGAAAAAAGGCGTGTTCCTGATTCACTGCGCCCGCGGAGGTATTGTAAATGAAAAAGCCCTCTGCGACGCGCTGAAATCCGGGAAAGTCGCCGGCGCAGCCATAGACGTTTTTGAAGAAGAACCGACCCGCAACATGGATCTCATCGGACTGGATAACGTCATCTGCACGCCGCACCTTGGAGCGTCAACGGATGAAGCGCAGACCAACGTGGCCATTGCCATTGCCCATCAGATTGCCGCTTATTTCGCTACCGGCGAAATTAAAGGTGCGGTCAACTTCCCTTCTGTGAGCAGCGAAGTCATGGCGCAGATCAAACCTTACCTCGAACTTGCCGAAAAACTTGGAACCTTCCAGGCTCAGCTCCTGACAGGCGCGATTCAGGAAGTCAACATTGAATACAGTGGAGAACTTCTCAACCATAACGTCGCCCCGATCACGATTTCAGTGATCAAGGGACTCCTCGATCCAATCCTGAAGGAAACCGTCAATTACATTAATGCGCCGGTAATCGCCAGAGAAAGAGGCATCAAGGTTGTGGAATCCAAAAGCACGGAAATCAAAGATTTCACCAATATGGTTTCTTTGACCGTAAAAACATCCAAAGAAACCAGCAAAACCGCAGGCGCCGCTTTTGGAAAAAATGATCCCCGCATCGTTCGCGTGAACGAATTCTCTGTTGAAATCGTGCCGGAAGGCTGCATGCTGGCCGTTTCCAATGATGATCAACCGGGTGTTATCGGCAATCTGGGAACCACGCTGGGGGACAATCATGTCAACATCGCCCGCCTGCATTTGAGCCGCGACGCAAGGGCAAAGAAAGCGCTGGTCGTTCTGAATACGGATTCACCGGTCGGTCCGGACGTTCTGGAGAAACTAAGGAAATTACCGCACGTAATTTCCATTACACCGATTAAGATGTAGGAAAGCATATACTCATGGCCAATGTTGCGGTTGTAGGCACTCAATGGGGTGATGAAGGCAAGGGGAAAATCGTTGACCTTTACACCGAAGAGGCGGATGTGGTCGCTCGCTTTCAGGGCGGAAACAATGCCGGTCATACGCTGGTTGTCAAAGGCAGAAAGACGATTTTGCATCTGATCCCGTCAGGAATTCTGCATAAGGGAAAAATCTGCGTAATCGGCAACGGTGTTGTGTTTGATCCGGCGGTCTTTCTTACAGAGGTTGAAGAACTGACGCAGGCCGGTTTTCTGCCATCTTCCACAAAGCTTTATGTCAGTGAAAAAGCGCATGTGATTATGCCGTACCATCGGAGCATCGACCAGGCCCGCGAGGCGCGTTCTTCCGGCAAGAAAATCGGCACAACCGGCCGCGGCATCGGTCCGGCGTATGAAGACAAGGTCGCCCGCACAGGAATTCGCGTAGGTGATCTCTTTGATGAAAAACTTTTCATTGAAAAATTGCATCATGCTCTGGAAGAAAAAAATTTTCTTCTGAAAAATTTCTTCTGCACGGAACCTTTGTCAGAAGAAGAGATTGCGGCCCAATACATGGCCTTTGCAAAAAAAATCAAACCCTTTGTCGCAGATACATCGCTAATCCTCGATGCCGAAATAAAAAATGGCAAAAAAATCCTCTTTGAAGGCGCACAGGGCTGTCATCTGGATGTGGATCACGGAACCTATCCCTACGTCACGTCCTCCAACACGGTGTCGGGAAACGCTTCCTGCGGAAGCGGAATCGGCCCCAACAGGATCTCAACAGTGGTAGGAATTGTCAAAGCGTATACTACGCGTGTCGGTGAAGGTCCTTTCCCGACGGAGCTGAAAGACGCCATCGGCGATCATTTACAGAAAGTCGGTCAGGAATTCGGTGCGACAACAGGCCGTCAGAGACGCTGCGGGTGGCTGGACATGGTACTGGTGCGGCACGCGGTCCGTGTTTCAGGCATTACAGCACTCGCGATCACCAAACTGGATGTTTTAACCGGCCTGAAAAAACTGAAAATCTGCGTTGGCTACCGTCTGGGCGACAAGCATCTGACCGATGCCACACCGGCCAGTCTGAAAGCATTGGCCGCCTGTGAACCGGTTTACGAAGAGCTTGATGGCTGGCAGGAAAACATCATCCCGGCTTTAAAGATGAGCGAACTGCCTGAAAACGCCAGGAAGTATCTGAAGCGTCTGGAAGAACTGTCCGGCGCTAAAATTGCCCTGGTTTCGGTGGGTGCCGGGCGCGAAGAAACCATTCAGCTTGGAAATCCCTTTCAGGACTAAACAGGTCGAGTTTCTTCTTGACATCCGTAATCCTAGCTGCTAGAAGCCGGTTTCCTTAAATGAATACTTTCGTGGGCCGTTAGCTCAGAGGTAGAGCAGCGGACTTTTAATCCGTTGGCCGCGGGTTCAATCCCCGCACGGCCCACCAGGAAAGTCAAAGGTTCCTCAAAGGGAACCTTTTCTTATTTCACTTCGGACTTTTGAAGTACCTTTACTGATTGCGTTTTCACAAATTCAACCTCATAATCCGGTTCTTTTCAGATTCTGCACATTTGTATTTTCGCAGCCAAGATTTCCTTGACACACAAAAACACGCATTCTATACTCCCCCCACAAAACAGTAGTTCTTAATAAAAAAACCCTAAGGACAATTTGTTTTGGGAAACCGGAGAACAAAAAAAATTAGGTACTGTCTGTCATCAGAGTACCCTCTAATAAAAAAGACATGGAAAGGAGTAGATGGTATTTTATGTATCGGATTGATCTGTTGAATAAGATTTCAAAAAAGGGTCTCAACCTTTTTACGGAGAAGTATGAGCACGGTACGGATATTTCCAATCCGGACGGCATTCTGGTAAGAAGCAAGGAAATGAAAGACATGACCCTGCCGTCATCACTGAAAGCCATTGCCCGGGCAGGCGCCGGCGTCAACAATATTCCCATTGACAAATGTTCGGAGAAAGGCATTGTCGTTTTTAATACCCCGGGGGCCAATGCCAACGGAGTGAAAGAGCTGGTTATTCTGGGCATGATACTGGCAGCACGCAATGTTGCAGACGGCATCGTCTGGACCAAAGGGCTGATCGGTGAAGGAGACAAGGTGCCCGATCTGATCGAGAAAGGAAAAGCAAAGTTTGTCGGCACCGAGATCCAGGGTAAAAAGCTTGGTGTGGTGGGTCTGGGAGCCATTGGCACCATGTTGGCCAATGCCGCCGAAGGCCTCGGCATGACCGTCTGGGGATACGATCCATTCCTGTCCATCGAGGCAGCCTGGAGGCTGTCCCGCAATACCAAGAAGGCGCCAAGTCTGGACAAACTTCTGTCCGAGTGCGATTTCATCTCTCTGCACGTCCCCCAGAACAAAGACACCAAGGGATTCATCAATGCGGACAAATTTGCGGTCATGAAGAAAGGCGCGGTACTCCTAAATTTCGCCAGAGGTGGACTTGTGGATACCCCTTCCCTGAAGAAAGCGATCGCCGACGGCATAGTGAGCCGCTACGTAACGGACTTCCCGGACGAAGAGGTCATTAAGACGGACAAAGTCATCGCCATCCCGCATCTGGGCGCTTCCACCGAAGAATCGGAAGAAAACTGCGCCATCATGGCTACCATGCAGCTCATGGATTTTCTGGAGAATGGGAATATCAAGAACTCGGTAAATTTCCCGGAATGTTCGCTGGAACGGTCGGATAAAGCCAGGCTTACAATTTCGAACAGGAACGAGCCCGGAATGATCGAGAAGATCACACGCATGCTGGCGGACAACAATCTCAATATTGCAGACATGATCAACAAGAGCAAAGGAAACCTAGCCTATAACATCATTGATCTGGAAGGCAAAATCAATAATGACCTGATCAAGAAAATCGAGTCGATCAGTGGGATCGTGGCTGTCAGAGTAATCTAGAATACCTCTGATAGATCGTTCATTGATTAAAAAAAGTGCCCGGCTTGCGTTGAACCGGGCACTTTTTCATTTGCGGGTTAGCGCATTCCTATCTTTGTTTTGACATCTTGCGCAGACATCGTGTATAAATTTTTAAAATCCTGCATCTGTCTGGAAACGCCCATGGACGAAAAAGTAAAACAGGCCATATTCAATCAAATAGAAAAAGAGCCTTACGCAAGGAGTTTAGGCTTGAAACTCCTCCAGTTGCAGGAAGGCTGCGCCAAGGTTGAAATGCGTTTTACCGGAGAGCTTGAAAATATTTTTGGCATGGCCCATGGCGGGGCAATTTTCTCTTTGATGGATACAGCGTTTGAGGTTGCGTCCAACTCGCACGGTACCATGGCTGTGGCTCTTAATATGAACATCAATTATCTGGCTTCGCCAGAAAACGGCGCTCTGCTCACAGCTGAAGCCAGGGAAATCCATAGAACCAGAAGAACCGCAACGTACGATATCCGTGCCACGGACGATACCGGAAAACTCCTGGCCACCTGCCAGGCGCTGGTATACCGGCTGGACAAGCCGCTTCCGTTCCTTGAAAAAGAATAAAGGCTGTAAACTATTAGAATATAGACTATTAGACTGTAGGCTTTTAGACTGTTAGGTTATTTTGAAGGGCGCTCCTGCGCCAATCTTTTTACTAATAGCCTAATAGCCTACAGCCTATTTTCCTATTTCCACGATGAGATACTTCTTCTTTCCCTTGCGGATTCGGAGATCGCTGCCGCCGGAAAAATCATCAACCGACAGTTTTTCGTCACTTGTTTTCACCTGTCGCTCATTGACATAAATACCTCCCTGATCAATGAGGCGTTTTGCTTCCGACATGGATTGCGTCAGTCCAGCTTTGGCGCATAAAGACGATATCAGGAGTCCTGCATCCAGATCTTTTTGCGAAACTGCATAACGGGGGATAGCGGAAGTATCAGACTGAGGTGCTTCGCGCGGGATGTCGCTTGACGGGAAAAGATCCGCATCGACAGGGCGCGCATGGAAAGCCTCCATCGACGCGCGCCAGGCCGCCCGGGCTGCATCCGCGCCATGTGTGACCCTGGTCGCTTCATATGCAAGTACGGTTTTGGCCATGTTGAGTCTCGCATCGGACAACGTTTTAACCGCAGCAATGTCTTCCAGAGGCAAATAAGTAAACAATTTCAAAAACCGCTCCACATCGGCATCATCGCAGTTGACCCAGTACTGGTAGTATTCATACGGCGGGGTCAGGCTTCCATCCAGCCATATGGTGCCCTTTTCCGTTTTGCCCATCTTGTGCCCCAGATAAGTGGTAATCAGGGGAAAAGTAACCGCCTGCGCGTCCTTTGCTTCAATTTTGCGGATGAGTTCGGTCCCGGCCAGCATATTGCCCCACTGATCGTTCCCTCCCATCTGCAGGGCACAGCCGTAATTCTGGAAGAGATACAAAAAGTCGTAACCCTGCAGGATCATGTAATTGAACTCAATGAAATTCAACCCCTTCTCCATCCTCATTTTATAGCTTTCCGCCGCCAGCATCCGGTTGACGCTGAAATGCCGCCCGATATCACGCAGGAATTCAATGTAATTGATTTTAGTCAGCCAGTCAGCATTATTGAGCAGTAGAGCGCGTCCTTCTGAAAAATCCAGGTACCGGGAAAGCTGCCTGCCCAGACATTTTGCGTTGTAGTCAATCTGCTCTCGACTGAGCACCTGGCGCATTTCCGTCTTGCCACTGGGATCACCGATCAGTCCGGTGCCTCCGCCGACCAAGGCTATGGGACGGTTTCCATTTTTCTGCATGTGCGCCAGCGCCATAATGGGCACCAGGCTGCCGATATGCAGGCTCGTCGCCGTCGGATCAAATCCGATGTAGCAGGTTACAGGTCCTCCGGCAAACAGTTCTGAGATCAGAGTTTCACTGGTAACCTGTTCGACAAAACCCCGCTCTTTTAATATTTCATAGGCGCTCTTCATCTGGTGCCTCCGTTATTGATTAAGCTTGACGCTGATCCTTTCGATCGCATTGGCTCTGCCGCTTTGCGTGTCAATATCGATCACGACTCCCTGCAGGCGGACATCATTTTTGGCCACATCAAACCTGTTGGGAATCTGAGTTAAAAATCTTTCGATAATGGTGTCTTTCTTAATGCCGATCACGGAATCAAAGGGTCCGGTCATCCCCGCATCGCTGATGTAAGCCGTTCCATTCGGCAAAACCTCATTATCTGCGGTCTGCACATGGGTATGTGTCCCCAGAACCGCGGATACCTCACCGTCCAGATACCATCCGAGTGCCCGCTTTTCCGATGTCGCCTCTGCGTGGATATCAACAATAATGACACTGGTCCGGCTTTTCAGTCGCTCGATTTCTTTTTTTGCTACGGTAAACGGGCAGTCCACCGGATGCATAAAAATTCGCCCGGCAAGATTCAAAACACCGACGTACTGGCCTGAAACCGTCGGCATGAGAACCGATCCCGCGCCCGGGACACCCGCAGGGTAATTGGCGGGACGGATCAGCGATTCGTAGTCATCGATGAATTCCATGACTTCTTTTTTATCCCATACATGGTTGCCGGAGGTCAGCACATCAATATGGGAGTCATAAAGTTCTTCTACAACCTCTCTGGTGATGCCGAAACCGGAAGCCGCATTTTCACAATTGGCAATGACCATGTCTACATCATGGCCGGAAACCAGAGACGGAAGCAATTCTTTGACCGCCCTCCGTCCGGGTTTGCCTACAATATCGCCGATAAACAAAATCTTCATCCTACCGCCTGATTTTCCCGCCGCGCCTATTTGGCAAAGTTGGACACGCGCGTTTCCCGAATTACCGTAACCTTGATCTGCCCGGGATATGTCAATTCGTTTTCAATTTTCTTGATAATGTCGTTGCACAGCATCACGGTATCATTATCGGAAATCTTTTCATTTTCCACCATGATCCGGATTTCCCGTCCTGCCTGAATGGCAAAGCACTTGTCGACGCCATTGAAAGAGTGAGCAATCTTTTCAAGCTCTTCCAGGCGCTGAACATACGTTTCCAGCATTTCACGACGAGCGCCGGGACGGGCCGCCGACAGGGTATCTGCCGCCTGAACCAGCACACCCAGAAGGGTATTATTGCGGCCGTCATCGTGGTGGGTGGCAATCGCCTGAACGATGCGCGGATTTTCGCCGAACCGTTTGGCAAAGTCGGCACCGATAGCCGCGTGTGTTCCTTCGATTTTGTGGTCCACCGCTTTGCCGATATCATGCAGAAGCCCAGCCCGTTTGGCTTCCTTGATGTTCATTTTGAGTTCCGCCGCCATCAACCCGGTCAGATAAGCCACGTCAATGGAATGCTGCAGAACATTTTGCGAATAGCTGGTGCGGTATTTCAAAGCGCCCAGCATATTGATGATTTCAGGATGAATGTCATGGACACCACAGTCGAAGGATGCCTTCTCACCCGTTTCGCGGATGATCTGCTCTACTTCCTTTTCCACTTTTCTGACAATATCCTCAATCCTGCCGGGATGAATTCGGCCATCCTGAATGAGCCTTTCCAGCGAGATACGGGCCACTTCACGCCGCACCGGGTCAAAGCTGGACAGCACCACTGCTTCCGGTGTATCATCAACAATTAAATCGATGCCGGTAGCCGCTTCTATCGCACGGATGTTGCGGCCTTCACGGCCGATGATGCGGCCCTTCATTTCTTCACTGGGCAAGTTGACAACGGATACGGTATGTTCCGCCACATAATCCCCTGCGTATCGCTGAATGGCATAGGCAATAATTTCACGTGATTTGCGGTCCGCCGTCAGTTTGGCTTCTTCTTCCACTTTACGCACCAGCGCTGCGGCATCACGCCTGGCATCGGACTCCATGGATTGAATCAGAATATTTTTTGCTTCTTCCGGAGTTATGCCGGCAATTTTTTCCAGCTTGTCTTTCTGTTCTTCCACCATGGCATCGAGACGACGGTGTTTTTCGTCCAGGGCGCGTTCCTTCTGGCTTAAATTCTTGTCGCGTCCTTCGATATTTGATTCTTTCTGCGACAAAGCGTCAATCCGCTTATCCAGGTTTTCTTCTTTGGTCCGGATTCGTCTCTCCAGCCCTTCCAGATCATTCTTAACCTCTTTTGTTTCCTGATCAAAATCCGCCTTCATTTTCAGCAGATTTTCTTTAGCCTGCAAAATCGCTTCTTTTTTAATTGTTTCGGCTTCTTTCTTGGACTCCTCAACAATGCGTGCTGCCAAACTTTCCGATGCTTTGATTTTCTTTGCAGTGAATAACTGTTTCAGAACATAACCGACCACTGCACCCGCCAACACTGCCACGATTATAAACAGGACAGATAAACCGCCGTTAAACATAATCATACCTCCTCTTTCATCCCATTGAACATGACCGCTCCGGTGAAACAGCATGAACCTTCACATCGGACAGGACAGGCCAACAGGATTATATTTAAACCTTCCGGCAAAAACGGTTGAACAGCTTTACCGAAGGATTCATGGCTCTCTTTGTTGCTTTTTCAAGGCTATTCGATTGGGAAGGGAGGAATTTTTGTGTAGAGGGTTAAGAAAAAACCCCCGCCTATGCCGTGTTGATCACGATTTTGAACCTTTTAAAAAAGTGGGTTCCCGGTGTTGTTTGTTTCAGGCTTTCTGCCACCCGACCAGCGGAAAAAGGCGGACATGCACACCGCAAACAAGTATAGGCCCCAGGTTCAAAGTGTTGGCTCAAAAACAAATGACAATCACGCACATCGCAGGGGTAAACAAATTTTAATTAACTTGCGTTTTCAATCAGTTGAATCAATTTTTCGGACCGGTGCGTAAGTTGTTCACACAAGTCCTGATTAACTCCCTTTAATTTTAAAAAATCTTCTGTAATGTTTAAAGCTGCCAGGATAGCCACATCTACTGTCCGCAGACCATCACTGGACTGCACAATATCTTGCATTTTGTCGTTAACAAACTGGACAACATTGGCCACCTGTTCATCCTCCGCATCACTTAACACCGCAAGTTCCTGTCCCAAAATTTTAATGTCGTAACGCTTTTTCAAAATCCACGCCCTGGAGTCTTATTTTGCAACCGTTATATCTGCAAGTAAATCAAGCAGTGAATCTACCCTCGCGCGCACGCTGTCCCTTTCCTCATCTAATGTCTTGAGTTTGCTTTTGTAATCCTCTATCTCCGATTCTTTATTTTTTAGCGCTTCCTCCAATATTGAAATCTGTTTTTTATAAAAAACCTGTTCGCTGACAATATGTTTAATTTTATCTTCAAGCTCTGTAAATTTACTGATCTCCACGTTCATTTCAGTCCTTTTTTAAAATGCGTTAACCTCAATCATGCTGTTATTTTGATTATATTTATGCCAATTCATTCCTGAAATGTCAAGTCATTATTTTGGTTTGCGTCTCTGCAAGCCCATGGAAATAGCGGTCCAATTCCGCAAGCATTGCATCACGATCCGTCAGCTTGCCAACCGTTTCACGAAACCGTCCTGAACCGGCCAACCCCCTGGTGTACCAGAGCAAATGCTTGCGAAAAGATTTGTTTGCAACTCGTTTCCCGAAATAATATTCTTCCATTTCCAAATGTTTTTTAATAACTTCCATCCGTTCAGTCAGCGAAGGACGGTAATCGTCGGCGTTTCCCTCTGATCGTTGACGGATACCTTGAAATAACCAAGGATTACCTAAAGCGCCACGACCAATCATCACCGCGTCACATCCGGTTTCCAAACGCATTTTACGGGCATCTTCCGGCTGCCGGATATCGCCGTTTCCAATGACTGGAATTTTAACGGCATTTTTGACCCCGGCAATCACATTCCAGTCGGCGTGACCTGAAAAACCCTGATCGGCCGTACGGCCATGGACAACAACTGCCGATGCTCCTGAATCTTCAGCTATTTTAGAGATCTCCACGGCATTGATGGATTTTGGGTTCCACCCGGAACGAATCTTCACCGTCACCGGAACAGACACAGCATCAACCACAGCCTTAATAATCTTTCCAGCAAGGACGGGGTCTCTCATTAACACAGCACCTGCCCCTGCCTTGATGACTTTTTTAACCGGACATCCCATATTGAGGTCAATGACAGCCGGATGATAATCGGAAACGATAACAGCGGCCCGGGCAAAAATACCCGGATCGGCGCCAAACAACTGAACGCCAAGTGGTTGATCTTCCTGGGAGGTTTTCAGATATTCGATAGTCTTAGCTGATTCACGAATGAGGCCATTGGCACTGATCATCTCGGTGAAACACATCTCACAGCCAAATCGTCGTGCAATGATCCGAAAGGGCAAATTCGAAATGCCGGCAAGCGGCGCAAGAACCGTCTTACCCTGAAAAAGATGAATCGCTCCGTACACAAATCAATCCTGACTGGATGCTGTCTTACGAAGGTACTGAGCCGCTTTATCCAGTTCTTCGAGCGTGTTGATGCCCATCACTTCAACATAGTCCGCTGTAATACAGGCATGAACTTTCCGGCCCTCCCTTCGGCCAATTTCTACGATATCGGTCAGATAATACTCTTTCTGTTGATTATCATTTTTTACTTGCCGTAGGGCGGAAAATAAAAACGGTGTTTCAACGCAATAAATCCCCGTATTGATTTCCAGAATCTCTTTTTCGGCATCGTTTGCATCACGATGCTCAACAATTTTCAGGATATCGCCCTGCTCATCCTTGACAATGCGTCCGTAGGCATGGGGACCGGGCGGTTCCGTCGTGAGCACCGTTACACAGGCTTGCGACTCTTGGTGATTGCTGATCAGCCGCCTGATCGTCTTCGGTTTTAAAAGAGGCACGTCACCACAGAGGATAACGGTCAATTCCTTATAATCTTTAAGGACATAGGCGGCCTGCATGACAGCATGGCCTGTCCCCAGTTGCGGCATCTGCTGGACAAAGACGAGATCCCGATCCGGAAAAGATTCCCTGACTTTGTCAGACTGATGACCGATGATGACCACGATTTTTTCGGCTTTCGCAAGGCGCGCCGCCTCCAGGGAATAATGTAAAAGCGGCTTGCCTTCCAAAACATGCAGCACTTTGGCCATGTCCGATTTCATGCGAGTTCCCTTCCCCGCGGCTAAAATGAGAGCGCAGAATTTTGTATCAATCATTAACTGTTTTCTCCTCTTGCATTTTGTGTTCGCGGTCTCTCCAACTGAGGCGGGAAAACGGCCAGAACTTCCTGGATGGATTTTTGATCTGCATTTTCAATAACAAAGATAATGCCATTGAATTCAATCCTTTCCCGCCGCAGTGGAATTCTGCCCACCTGATGTATTAGAAAACCGCCAAGGGTCTCATAATTACCTTCCGGCAGACCCATCCATAAAATTTGGTTCAGATCATCTATTTTCATCCGCCCATTGATCAAATACCGGCCCGGCGACATCATCTTATATAGTTTTTCACCCTTGTTGTATTCTTCATCGATGCTCCCGATAATTTCCTCTCCGATGTCCTCCACGGTGACAATGCCCACTGCACCGCCGTATTCATCAACGACTACCGCCATGTGTTCCCGTTTTCTTTGCATGTCCATCAACAACGGTCCCGCCTTTTTCGTTTCCGGAACATACAGAACATCCGTCCGCATGCAGTCTGCCACCATGGCCTTATCCGGACCTCCCATGGGTTTTTCCCGCTGTTTGAGCATCATATCTAAAAGATCAAAATAATTAAGAATTCCAACGATATTGTATACGGTATCGAAATAAACGGGAATTCGCATATATTTTTTCTCCGCGACAACGCGAACAGCTTCGTCGATGGTCGTGGTTTGAGGCAGTGCGGTAAGCGCCGAAACAGGAACCATGATCTTTTCCGCCGTAAGCCCGGAAAAATCAAAAACACGGCTCACCATTTCCTTTTCTGTTGTTAAGATATCGCTTCCCTGTGTCTTTTCTCCCAGAATATATTTAAGGCCTTCTGTTGTAATATAGGATGGGGTCTTCTCGTTCGGATCGAAAGAAATATTGACGGCTCCCCGTGAAACTGCCGCAATAAAATAAGCCAGCGGATAAAACACAAAGGACGACAGACGGATGAAATGGGCCACCCGGATTGCCATCTGCTCGGCGTAATGCTGGAAAATGCTTCGCACGACAAGGATAACAAACAAGATCGGCAGGAGAATCAGAAAAGCGATTTGTTCTCCCGTTTTCGCTCCAAAATATTGAATCAAAAGCCCGGTGGCCAGGGTGGAAGCGATAATAATCGCCAGATTTGTTCCGATGAGCGAAGTGGAAATAAACCACTCAGGATGCTCCTTTAACTTGACAGCCTGTGCGGCTGACGATGAACCCTTGCGTGCATAGTATTTGATTTTATTGATGTCAGAAGAAAACAGCGCAACCTCGCCTCCGGAATAAAGCGCCTCCAGGATCAGGCACAGAAAAATAACGGCAAGGATCAGATAAACGCTCATGCCTCACCTTCCGTTTCTGTTTGCGGTTTTTTTTCAATCCGGATTTTGAGAATCCGTGTTCTTCCCACACTCTCAATGCGGAAATGATAATTTTCAAAATGGATCATTTCTCCGCGCTCCGGCATCCTGCCGAATAAATGCAGTACAAAACCTCCAATGGTGTCAAATTCCTCCAGCGGCAGGGACGCCTGAAGCAGATCATTGACCTGTTCCATGGACATGATACCGGGAGCAATCATTGTCATCTCATCAATAATGTCACACCCGCAGTTCGCCGGCGTATCATCGCCATAGGCTTCCTCAAATAAATGTTCAAGGATATCTTCCAGGGTCACCAGACCGGATACCCCCCCGTACTCATCCACCACAATGGCAATCTGAGTTGATTTTTCCCGGAAATCATGCAGCAGTCCGTTGATGGTTTTTTCTTCGGGCACGAAGTAAGGCCGGGCAAGCAGCTTTTCAACAGACGTGGATTCACCTGAACGCAGTGCATCATTCAGCAGGTCGCGGGCAAAGAGGATGCCGATGATATCATCGCGGTCTTCCCGGTAAACGGGAACCCGCTCATACCGGCCGTGAACCACCTGCCGGACAATGTCCGATGCCTTCATATCAAAAGGCAGACAGAACATATCCACGCGGGGGATCATGATATCCGTCACGGGCCTGTCACCCGATTCAAAAATGGTTTTAATGAGTTCTTTCTGCGACTCATCGACCACCCCTTCCCGGCTTCCGGCATCAATGAGGTTTTTGAATTCATCTTCCATCAGGACATCCGAATCTTTTGTCCTGCTCTTATCCAAACGGTTCAATATCAAAGAGGGTGTTTTTTCCAGGGCGGCAACAACCGGATACTCCAGCCGGGAAATGATCAGCAAAAGCGGTGAAACCGCTGAAGAAATCCTCATGGGATAAGTAACACCAAATGTTTTGGGAATGGCCTCACCGGCAAGAAAAAGAACAATGGAGGTTACCACAATGGAAATCCCCTGCCCTTTGGGTCCGAACAAGCTGATGAACAGGGCCGCTGCAAGAATGGAAATGCTGATATTCACAACCTCATTGCCCGTCACGATGGTGATGAGCAGACGCCGCGGATTTTCCAGCAGTTTCATCACGCAATCGAAAAAAGGATAATGATCCGACTTCATCTTGTGCAGATGGAGATCGGTGAGCGATAGCAGCGCCGCCTCTGCCGATGAAAAAAAACCGGACAACAAAAACAGAAAAAACAATATGACAATATCAGAACTCAAAGCCAATGATGATTTCTACCTCTTTACAATGGTATATTGTTATGTTTTTTATCCAGTCTCGCTTCTTTTTTGTCCTTCATGGCATCCAGCACGGCAATAATACGTTTTCGGGTTTCCCGCGGGAGGATGATTTCTTCGATCGCTCCCAGCGACGCCGCGAAATACGGGTTGTTGAATTTTTCTTCATAGCCAGCGATCAATTCGGCCCTTCTGGCCGCCGGGTCCTCCGCCGCTTTGATTTCAGCCCGGTAAATAATGTTGCATGCCCCTTCCGCACCCATCACGGCGATTTCCGCCGTTGGCCAGGCCATGACATAATCCGCCCCCAGCTGCTTGCAGCACATACCGATATACGATCCACCGTAATCTTTACGGGTCACAACCGTGATTTTCGGCACGGTCGCTTCCGAATAAGCGTGGAGCAGTTTCGCTCCGTGGCGGATGATGCCCGCCCATTCCTGATCCGTGCCCGGCATATAGCCGGGGACATCGGCAAAGGTAAGAAGCGGTATGTTGAAAGCGTCGCAAAAACGGATGAACCGGGACGCCTTGTCCGATGCGTTGACGTTAAGCACACCCGCATAAAACATGGGATTATTGGCGATGACTCCGACAGGCCTGCCCATCATGCGGATGATGGCAACAAGGATATTCTGCGCCCAGTGTTCATGCAATTCGAACATCTCACCGTTGTCTGCCACGCTTTTGATGATGCTTTTCATGTTGTACGCACGTGCTGCCTTGTCCGGAATGGCTTTGTCCAGTTCAGGGCATACACGGTCGGCGCTGTCCGTTGTCGTCGCGACCGGCAACGGGGAATGGCAGCTGTCGGGAAGATAAGACAGGAGCTTTTTGATCTTGTCGATACAGTCCGTGTCATTTTCCGTAACCACGTGGCAGACACCGCTTTTGGAGGCGTGCGCCATGGCTCCGCCAAGGTCTTCCTGGGTAACTTCTTCGCCGATCACAGCTTTGATGACTTCCGGACCGGTGATATACATGTAGGATGTGCTTTTCACCATAAAGATCCAGTCTGTCAGCGCAGGAGAATACACCGCCCCGCCCGCCGTCGGCCCCATGATGGCCGTGATCTGGGGAATATAACCTGAAGCAATGCTGTTGCGGTAAAAAATCCCGCCGTAACCCTCCAGGGAGGGTACGCCTTCCTGGATTCTTGCACCGCCCGAATCATTGATCGCGACAAACGGCTTTTGCGCGGCAATGGCCATGTCCATGACCTTCCAGATTTTTTTCGCGTGCATTTCACCCAGTGTGCCGCCGGCACTGGTAAAATCCTGCGCAGCGGCAAATACCGTGCGGCCGTTGACTTTTCCAAAGCCGGGAATAACGCCATCGGCCGGGATTTCTTTTTTATCCATGCCGAAAAGGGTTGAATGATGCTTCGCAAACAACTGAACTTCCTGAAAGGTCCCTTCATCAAATAGATGATTCAGCCGCTCACGGGCGGTCATCTTGCCGCCGTCATGCTGTTTCTGAACCGCCTTTTCACCGCCCATGCGCATCAGCGCCTGAACTTTTTCTTCAAATATTTTAATTTTTCCCTGGGTTGTCGCCGGATTGAAATCATCACTCATAAAGATTCTCCTTTATATGCCGGGTTTTGACGAGTTTTTGTCTTGACCCTGTACCCGGTGTACGCTACTATCGCGGCCGGTTCAGGTATGCGGCCTTTGCTCCAATCATGGTCCGCTCAATCATAAACTGCTGCCTGTGTGCTTAACCTTTTTAGATAAAACTGGCAAGTCTGATTTACACATGATGCGTAATTTCAAAATGATTCTCGGATATGACGGTGCAGCCTATTGCGGCTGGCAAAGACAGCTCAATGGCATCTCCATTCAGCAGATCCTGGAAGAAGCCGTAGCACAAATCACCGGCGAGCAAGTATCCATCATCGCGTCCGGTCGCACGGATGCGGGTGTGCATGCCATCCATCAGGTCGCAAGCTTCAAATGCCGCAGCCTTTTGCCGGTAAACAAAATATTTATGGGGATCAACAGTGTCCTGCCGGAAGATATCGTTATCCAGGACCTGCAGGAAGTGCCGCCGGATTTTAACGCTCTCAAAGATGCAAAGGGAAAAGTTTATTTGTACCGTATCCGGAATCAGCGCGTGCGGCCTGTGCTGGGACGCCAGTATTCCTGGTTTGTCCGCTTTCCCCTCGACCTGGCCAGGATGCAGGAGGCCGCGCACCATTTAACCGGAGAACATGATTTTTCCTGCTTTTGCGCGACGGGATGCGATATCAAAAACCGGATCCGGACGCTCAACCATATTACCATTCATCAAGGGGAACAGGGCCTGCTGGAAATTACAGTTGAATCCAGCGGCTTTTTGCGCCATATGGTACGCAACATCATCGGCACACTGGTGGATGTGGGACGGGGCAAACTTCAGCCCGAAGATATTCCCGAAATCATCGCGGGCGGCGATCGGAAAAAGGCCGGTGTCGCCGCGCCGGCTCACGGTCTTTTTTTAAAGGAGGTCAAATACTGAAGATGAAGGTTCTGCTGCTCGGCCATAAAGGAATGCTGGGAAGTGATCTGATGGCACAGTTTAAATACCGTCATGAGGTCATCGGAATGGATCTGGAAGAAATCAACATCACGTCTGCGTCTGATTGCCGCAAAGCCGTGGCGGAAAACCAACCCCAGATCATTATCAACGCAGCCGCCTATACAAATGTGGATGCCTGTGAAACCGACAGGGAAACCTGCTTCGCGGTGAATGCGGAAGCGGTGAAAAATATTGCTGAAGCCTGCCTCGGCAAGAATATTACAGTCATTCACTACAGCACGGACTATGTCTTTGACGGGAACGGCAGCCGCCCTTACCGGGAAGACGACCCCTGCAATCCGATCAACGTTTACGGCGCATCCAAACTCGCCGGCGAGAATTATCTCCGACAGCTGACGGACAACTTTATCATCATCCGTACCGCCTGGCTCTATGGCGCGAAGGGGGAAAATTTTGTGCAGGCGATTCTGGACCGGGCCAGATCGACAGGCAAACTGACCGTGGTGGATGACCAGACAGGTTCCCCCACGTGCACACGCGATCTGGCGGCCGCAACCGAACTGTTGGTGGACAAAAACGCCCGCGGTGTCTTTCACGTAACCAACCGCGGCTCCTGCACCTGGTTCGATTTTGCCTGTAAAATTCTGAAAGAAGCGCACCTGGAAACGGTAGAAATCCTGCCAATGAAGACGGGTGACCTGCAGCGGGCGGCCAGACGTCCGGCATACAGCGTTCTCGGCATGCAAAAGTTTATGGAAACAACGGGCAAAACCATGCAGCCCTGGCAGCTCGCTTTTCAGGATTACTATAAAATTCTGACCAGCAGAACCTGCTGCAGCGAATCAAGCATGGTCCACAAATAGGTTTGCCTGATTCACAAACACAGCTCCTTCTCTCCGGGCGATTCACGCCACCCCGGTCCGCAGGATGTAAAACGGCTATGGATGTTTCCTACTCGCTCTTCCGCCGTTTCAGCTCCGCGTGATACGCAGCAATGAGATCATCGTGTCTCAACACTCCCAGCACCCGGCTTGAATCTTCGGAGCTCACCACCAGAAGCTCCTCGAACATTGGTTCCATGAATTTCATAAACGCGTCATAAAAATTGTCTTCCGGTGTCACGGTTTGCGGCGGCGCCATCAGGTCCTGCGCAATGACCAAGTCTTCCAGCCCCTCTTCAAATACGATTGACCGGGCGTGATCCCAGTTAATCGCTCCGATCAGTACGTCATCTTCATTGTATACGGGAAAACATTCAACATTGGATGTCGAGAAGATTTTCTTCAACTGCCCGTAAGTGGTGGTTTCACGGACAGGCGTGACCTTCTCCGGCTTGTAAAAATCTTTTACCTGGGTTTCAGCAAAAAGGTTCACGGTGAATTCCGCCATGTGTGCGGGTGACTCATGCTTGCTCTGAACCTGCTTTGTATAGATGGAGTGCTGCCGTGTAAAAAGAATGGCAATGATGGACACCAGCATCAAGGGTGCGATGAGGCCGTATCCCCGGGTCATCTCCGAACACATTAACAGTGTTCCGATGGGCGCACTGGCCACCCCCGCAAAGAAAGATGCCATGCCCACAACCACAAAGGCCTCCGGTTGCGCCACGATATTCGGATAAAAATAATGAGCAGAATATCCCACCGTGCCTCCAATCATCCCTCCGATGAACAGTGTGGGACCGAAAATACCGCCGGAGCCACCGGACGATATCGTAAAACTGGTGGCAATGATTTTGGCCAACGCAATCGCAATCATGATTCCGATACTAAGTTTCCCCAGAATAGCCAGCTGGATCCAGCCCCAGCCGTCACCGTAAACCTGAGGAAAGACAAGACCGATGCATCCCACAACCAGACCGCCCAGTGCCGGTTTAATGTAGCGGGGGATCTTCAGGGGCTGGAAAATGCGCTCTCTCACGCCGTAAAATACCTTGATGAAAAAAATCCCGGCGGGCACACAGATCAGTCCCAGAAGCACATAAAAGATCAGCTCGCGGGGATTGGAAAATGTATACTCCGGAAAAAAGAAAATCGGCGTATTGCCGAAGAAATATGTAAAAATGATATAGGCGGTAATGGAGCTGACCACCGTGGGCACAAGGGCTTCTGTTTCCATGTCTTCCTTGTAAAGGATTTCAATGGCCGTGAGCGCGCCGCCCAAAGGAGCACGGAAAATCGCTGACAGACCACCTCCGCAGCCTGCCAGGAGAAGGATACGACGCTCGCGGTCACTCAGTCTTAAAAGACGTGCGATCGCCGAACCGATACCGGCGCCGATCTGGGCGATCGGGCCTTCCCTTCCCGCGCTTCCGCCGCTGGACAGCGTGATAATGGACGCCAGTCCCTTGATGAAGGGCACGCGTGTCCGGATGCGTCCTTTTTTATTGTGAAACGCGTCAATCATGGCGTCCGTGCCATGGCCTTCCGTTTCCGGCGCAAAACGATAGACGAGCAAACCGCTGATCAAACCTCCTATCGCTGGCAGCAGGAAAAAGACCAGCGGACGGAATTGCATCACGCCTGCGGCTTCGAAGATCTGTTCACCCGCAGGTGCCGGAACGGCATAACCCGCCAGCAGATGAAAGCAAAGATGACGGCCCGCCTGCAGCAGATAATAGAAAGCCGAAGCCCCCAGTCCCGACACAATACCGACCAAAAGGCCAAACACCAGCCAGCGCGTGATATTTTCCAGAAAGAAACTTCGCATCCAGCGGATGATTTGTTTTATTTTATGGAAAACCATCAAATCACCTGATGGGAGAGAATCATTTTATCCTGTGCATATTTGCTGTAACTTAACCTGAATTATCCGCGGATGCAAACGAAAAGTCTGATAAATTCGCCGCCAGGGATTTTTTCATATCCAAATGACTGTTTCGTGACAACCATCCACCTGTTCCCGCGGTCATTAATCCATATTGACATCGATATTCAATTTTCCTATAGTCCCGCAGGTTTCTACACCAAGTCGCACTCAAAGGATAACGCGGCGGCAAGGAGGAGGCTCCGCAGGCGTATTATTGATACGTTGAGGAAGCCGACGACGATGCCAACAAAGTTAGCCAAAGACCGGAGGCGTATTCCGCAAGGAAGCGCAAAAAGAAATTATTCCTTCCCTACCGGTAGTTGCCAATCTGAAATTGGCAACTACATGCGACTTGGTATAAACAGGAGCAGCCCGTGATATACTTTCGCAGCGTCAGCCTGTCTTTTTTGGACAGGCAGCTATTTGATCAAATCAACTGGACGATTCATCCGAAAAGCCGCATCGGTCTGGTGGGAGACAACGGCACGGGGAAAACCACGCTCTTTCGCGCTATCCTTGAGCAGGTCCATCTCGATTCAGGGTTTATCGACATTCCAGACCGGAAGCAGAAAAAGATCGGTTATCTTCCGCAGGACCTGGTCGAACTGGAAGCAACGGGTCTGATCGAATATCTTCGCGGGAAAAGCGGCATTGCCCAGCTCGAAGATGATATCCGCTTCCTTGAAGTGCAAATTTCACAGACCAGACCCAACACGCACGCCTATAGTGAACTCACCCGCCGCTACGGGGACGCTACAGCCGAATTTACCGCCCGCGACGGTTATGTCTTTGATGTTCGGGCCAGGCAGATCCTGAAAGGATTTGGCTTTCGCGAAAGCGATTTTAACAAAACCTGCGATTCATTTTCCGGCGGATGGAAAATGCGGATTCTGTTGACCTCCATTTTGCTTGCCCGCCCCGACATCATGCTGCTGGATGAACCCACCAACCATCTGGACACAGAAAGCATGGAGTGGCTGGAAAGCTATCTCAAGGATTATCCCGGAACGATCCTGGTCGTATCCCACGATCATTTTTTTCTGGATAAGATCGCCACGCAAATCGCCGAGCTGGCCAATCACCGAATTCACATTTACAAGGGTAACTATACCTATTACCTCGCGGAAAAAGAACGACGGATAGAAGCACTGAAAAAAGAAATGGAGCTGCAAAAAGCGCAGATCAAAAAAATTGAAGAATTTGTGGAGCGTTTCCGCTACAAGGCAACGAAAGCCTCCCAGGTGCAAAGCCGCATCAAGATGCTTGATAAATTTAAAGAAATAAAGCTTGAAGGAGGCTCTAAAAGTATCACGATGAGATTTCCGGAAGGCAAAAAAAGCGTCAGGGAAGTGGTTAAAGTTTCCAATCTGGGTCATTCGTATGGTGATCTGACGGTTTTTTCCGGCCTGAATTTTTCACTTTTCCGCGGGGACAAAGTCGCTTTTGTCGGCGTGAACGGATCCGGAAAATCCACGCTGTCCAGGCTTTTGAGCCTTACCGAACAGCCCAGGCAAGGCATTGTGCAATACGGCGATCATGTTAACATGGCTTTTTTCTCACAGGAAAGTTCGCAAAACCTCAATTATGCGAACACGATATGGCAAGAAGTCAACTCCGTACCCTCATCCGCAGATGATCAGACCAGGCGTAATCTACTGGGAGCATTTCTTTTCTCAGGAGACGACATTTTTAAATCGGTCGGTATCCTGTCGGGTGGTGAAAAATCACGGCTGGCGCTTTTAAAAATCATGCTCCTCGACACCAACTTTCTGATTCTGGACGAACCCACCAACCACCTCGACATCAAGACCAAAGATATTTTCCAAAACGCGCTGATCCATTATTCCGGCACAGTGGCCATTGTTTCCCATGACCGCTACTTTCTGGATCACCTGGTCAATAAGGTCTTCGAACTCAGGGACAATCGGATTTTTGATTATCACGGCAATTATTCCTACTTCATTGAAAAGCGTTCTCAGATGACTCCGGAGAGTGAGCAGAAAGATCCCCGGTCAGAGCGTGCCATGGACAAAACCATCTCCCTGAAGGATAAAAAACGAATGGAGGCGGAGGAACGCAACCGGCTGTCAAAAATCAAAAACAACCTCAAAAAAGAACTGGCGGCGATTGAAGATAAAATTGCTCAGCTGGAAGCCAAAAAGACAAGCATTGAAAAATCCCTGTGCGATCCGCAGACCCACAGGGATTCTGTAAAAATCAAAGAACTTACGATTGAATTTAAAGCCATTGAAAACAAACTGGTTGAAGCCTACGCAGTCTGGACCGATCTTTCCTGCCGAATGGAAATAGAAACACCCATGAAATCCATATAGCCTTGAATGTCTTCCTCCTTCCCGTTCTCTCCGGCAAATCAAACCGTTCCCGTCAGGCGTGGATCTTACCATCACACCTGAAAAACGCCGGCAATACTTAAGCACCGTCCAGACCCGACCTTTCCATGTGCTGGTACCAGGTGGCCGGATCAGCCAGAAATTCTTCCGTATCTTTCAGCGACAACAGATGCTCGCGCTCAACTCCGGCCAGCATCTCAAAAAATGCTATCTCTTTCGGGTCTTTACATTGTTTTCCCAGCTTGGTGTATAAAGCGACTCCGCGCGCCTCAAAATCAATTGCCGTGCGGACAGCCTTGAGCTCGTCTTCCGTACCGGTAATTCGGGCGGATTTTTTTGCAGACATGGACTTCAATACCATCCCGGCCTGGGATTTCTTGACTTTCAGAGGAACCGTCGCAGGCCATTTCTTCTGCTCCTGCCATTTATCATGGAGTTTTCTGAGCATCTCATAATGCTCCTTTTCCTCATCGGCAATTTGCTTGAACATGTTCTTGCCCGCCATATTCCTGGTTTTCCGGGCATGAGCCAGGTAAAATTCGCGCTCTTTTTGTTCGTTTTCCAGAGCAAAAGTCAATGCGTTCATTCTTTTGTCCATGAATACCCCCTTTGGCGGATGATCATATTTGTTCTGCATTATAGAGGACAATGTCGATTCAGGCAACACGTTTTTCTATCACTTATTTGTTATTGAATATCCCAGAGATATTCCGCCACATTGTTGCACAGATCGGAAATACGTTCCAGATGGCCCAGCATTTCGACAAAGATGGGACCGGCTTCCGGGCTGCATTCACGTGAATGAAACCTTCTCAGATGACTGTCCAGGGCTTCCCTCACCCTGACATCAATTTCTTCTTCACGGCGGATAACGTTTTTCACTTTTTCCGTATCAAAAACCTCCATCATCGCCAATGCGTCCATCAGGTTGCACTTGACCAGTTCCAGAACTCCCCCGAGCTCTTTCTCTCCACAACTGCTGAATTTTATCCTGCTCAACGCCTGCTGTGCAGAAAGAGCGCTTATTGACCGGATGTGGTTACCAATGCTTTTAATGTCTCCGGCCATTGCCGTGTAGGCAAAGACTCTTCTGGAAAGCTCTGCCGATAGTGGGCGGTTGGACACCTTCCAGAGAAACCTGACAATCTGTTCACGCAAATTATTCACAACCATTTCAACATAAGCAATATCCCTGGCTCTGCCTTCCTCATAAGAGGACATGAGATTCATGGTTCTGAAAAGCATAATCTGCGTAAGTTTCATCTGCCGCTGCAACTCCTTCAGGACGTGATCCAGAGATTTCACCGGATCAATCAAATCTTTCGGGCTGATATACTCCGGCCAGACAGGCAGAGCATCGTCTTCACCGGGCATGATTTTTTTCATCATAGCGGCAAAGGGCTTCAGGAAAAAAATAAACAAGGCGACAATCACCAGATTCAGCATAAAATGCGACCAGGCAATCTGCTGGGCGACGCTCGTGGACAGCTCTTTCAGCCCATCGATAAAAAACGGTAAAAAGGCCAGACAAATCAATACACCCAAGCATTTGAAAATTAAATGAGAGATGGCTGTTCTTTTACCGCTCACATTAGCGACCGCTCCTGCCAGAAGCGCCGTCACCGTCGTACCAATGTTGGCGCCCAGAACAATTGGTACGGCATTTTCCAGTGAAACGAGGTCCTGCTGCGCCAATACGGCTAAAATTGCAATGGGAATGGCAGAGGCCTGCACAATAGCTGTGGCGACCACGCCTACACCGACCCCATAAAGCGGATTTGTAGTCTGTGTAAAATAATGCATGAAGACAGGGGATTGTTTGAGAGGCGCCGCCGCCTGGCCGACAATATCGAGTCCCAGGAAAATGAGTCCAAAATAAAAAATCATTTCACCTGCCGTTTTCCAGATGCCCCGGCAGGTGATCCACAAAAGTCCGCCGGCGGAAATAATCAGGGGAGAAAATTCCGTGAACCGCCAGATGACGAACTGCACGGTCAGCGTGGTGCCAATATCCGCTCCCAGCACTATGGCAAGAGAACTGTAAAAACTGATTAATCCTGCGCTGACCAGACCGATGGTAAGCGCGATGGAGGCCGAAGAACTCTGGAAAAGGATTGCGGATGCGATGCCGGTAATTAAACCGTAGAAAGGTTTTTTCACGGCATACCTGGCCAGTTCTTTGATTCTGGCATTCATCATTTCCCGGACGGCGGATGAAAGTTGTATCATGCCAACCAGGAAAAGGATAATCCCGCCAATGGCTGTGAGAAGTTCTTTCATTTCCCGCCCGCTTGATTCTTATGCAAATCTTTTTATCGTGATTTTTATGCGGATTATTTCAGGAACCCCTGAATGATCCGGTTGACAGCCTGATCGTAGGTCAGGCCCAGACTCATCAATTTGGTGAGCTGATCACTAGCTATTTTACCGATGGACGCTTCATGAGTCAGTTCAGCATCAGGATGTTCGGCTTTCAGTGATGGCATGGTTTCATTGGTGCCGTTATCCATAATAATGGCATCGCATTCAATATGGCCATAGCATTTGTTTCGTGCATCCATGGTGGCATAGAAAGTCTGCCGTGAATTGCCCTTCATCACCGACCGCGATATCATGTTGGCACGGCTTCCCGCACCATTCAGAACAATGTTGTTGGTGGATACCGCAGTTTGATCACCATCGGTTAGAACCCTCTCGGTAATCAGCAAAAGGCTGTCCGGCCCCAGCAACGCTTCATTGACCCGGTTGGCTTCATCCACACCGGCAATCTGAGTTAATTCCATTTCAGCGTGAGCGCCTTCGGCGAGAAAAACCTTTGTTGTCGGATTAAGCGTCCTCCGGCCCTTGCCTTCCCCTGACGCATAATGTTTCTCAACATAGGTCACTCTTGCATTCTTGCCGACCTTGAATTCATGGATCCCCGCATGACCTTCCGGATCGGATGTTCCGCAGTGGATACCGCATCCGGCAACAATCGTAACTTCAGCATCGTCCCCGATGATAAAGGTGTTATAAACCACATCATAAAGACCTGCCTGGCTTAATATCACAGGAATGTGCACGGATTCATTTTTGGTTCCCGGCTTGATTTTGACAATAATGCCTGTTTCATCGGCATTGGTTTCGATATTAATATTGGCTGACACATGACGGCTCAGAAGTTTGCCGTTCTTTCGAATATTATAGGCGCCTTTGGGCAGGGATTCCAGATCGGCAACCGTTTTCAATAATGTTTTATCGATAGCATCCAGCATCCTGTTCTCCTTCACAGGTGTTCCGGTAAGTACACACACTCAAGTCTTCCAGCAGTGGCATGGCACCCTCCAGATTCCCATCATAAACAATTCTGCCTGAATTGATGATCATCACAACATCCGCCGCCTCTAAAAAAGACCTGTTGTGACTGACCACGATAGTGGTCGTCTTGTTTTCGGCAAGCTCCTTCTTCAGCAGGTTCACCATCGGACCGATAGTCCATAAATCAATCCCCGTGTCCGGTTCATCGTATATAGCAAGTTTGGGATTGGCGGCAATGGTTGTTGCCAGTTCAATTTTTTTGATTTCACCCCCTGAGAGCTTGGCGTCTACTTCTTTATCCATAAATGACAGCGGGCATATACCCACCCTTCTCAGAATCGCCAGCAGTTTCTTTTCGTCCTCAATCCCCGTGGCAATCGTCAGCAGATCACGAAAGGTGATTCCTTTGAAACGTGCAGGCTGCTGAAAGCTGTATGCGATGCCTGCCCTGGCTCGTTCGGTAATCGTCAGAGCGGAAATCTCCGTTCCATCATAAACAATGGAGCCTTTTGTGACGGGATTGATCCCCATGATTAATTTTGCCAGAGAAGTCTTTCCGCTGCCATTCGGACCGGTGATCGCATAAAATTTACCGTCATCAAAGGCATAATTTATTCCGTCGATGATATTGCGGATACCACCGCTTTTCTCATGATCCGCTATGGTAAAATAAAGGTTTTTTAATTCCAGCATGTCTGTGTTCTGCCTTTTGATTCAAATTGGGTTCTTTATATGATGGTTTTTTCCTTCTGTCAATAGACAAGGCGAAAGATCAAAGACATGCTGATCAGCGTGATTCTGCCTTTATGAAGCAAAGGATGGATATTCAAGAAAGGTTCTCCTGATGATGGTGCATGCTCTATGATGAATTCAGGAGAGGCTATACTTGTTGGAAGGTAAAAAACAAAAAAGAACTGGAAGCAAAATTTAAAGAGCAGGCGACTTTCGTCTACCTGCTCTTTAAATCACATAACTGGTTGATGCTACTTTTTGGCTGCGGCCTTCTTGACAACTTTTTTCGCCGCGGGTTTCTTTGCAGCAGCCTTCTTGACGACTTTCTTGGCGGCCTTCTTGACGACCTTCTTGGCTACCTTCTTGGCGGCAGGCTTTGCAGCCTTCTTCACGACCTTCTTCTTTGCCGCTGGTTTCTTTGCGGCTGGCTTCGCGGCCTTCTTCACTGCTTTCTTTGCTGTTGCTGTCATTGGGTTTAGCCTCCTTTGGTTGAGTTTACTTTTTCTTTTTGGGAATCAGTAACCTTTCTTTGGTTTTAATTTTACTCTATTTTTTTTCCCCGGTCAACAAAAACTGTTAAAAAAAAATATTTTTTTTCGTTTTTTATTTTGGAGAGAAAAAAGATTTCTTCAGAAAAAAACCGCTGCGTGGAATTTTCACAACAATTATTTTCGATGGACCTCACTTATTGACCTCTGAAATTCAGTGCTGGAGCGGATTTCAGAAGATCTGTAAGATCAGAGATAATTTCTTGATCCAACATAACGGGCGGCATAATATTCATCAGACAAAGAATCGATACGGATATTTTTTCCTCTTGACGGTGCATGAATGAAACGGCCATCGCCAATATATATTCCCACGTGAGACACAATCCCGCGTCCGCGTGTTTTAAAAAACACCAGATCACCTTTTTGCAGATCGTTTTTATCGATGGGTTCGCCTGCGTCGTACTGCGTTGCCGAATGCCGAGGCAGATCCAGCCCGTTCAACTGGTAGACCGTCATTGTCAGTCCGCTGCAGTCAAATCCGGTTTCGGCGGATATCCCTCCCCACAGATAAGGCACTCCGATAAAATCCCGGGCGCTGTTCACCAGTGACTTTCTCAGATATTCATCGCCGTACTGTCTGCGTTTAGAAACGGCGTATTCTTCCGGCCGGACAATATAAAAATCTTCGATCACTCCAGACTGCCGGAGGTTCAGCGCGCGCCGCCGTGCCTGTTCTTTTGATGAAAAATTCCCGAACCGAACTTTAAATAAGCCGTCACCGGCTTTAAAGTAGGTCGCATCCAAATTCTGATTTTTGAGCTTTTCGGTCAAACGTACGGCATTATCCACGTTTGCGAACGCTCCTACCTGAATCGTGTATCCCATGACAGCCAGCTGGCGTTTCGGCAAGCGCGTCCCCGGCCGCACCTGTTTTACACGGCTGGTGCAGGCCTGCAGAAGAAGAACGACCACCGTGAGAATGAGTATTCCAAGGACAATTTTTTTCATTTTCCCCATGTTGATCGACTTCCTCTTTCAGCATTCAGTGCGATGTCGTCCAGCGGCCGCGTATAAACGCCAGCGCCTCTTCTTTATCCCTGATTCGGTTTTCCAGTTGCTCTTCTTCCAGCGAACGCAGAATCTCGCCGATCAGCTTCCCCGGAGAAAATCCAATAGCCAGGAGATCATCACCCGTCAGGAGGCGGGGAGGATGCAGTTCCTCCTGTTCCATGCTTTGCATTTTTTCAAGGCAGAACTCATAATTGTCCAGCATCCCGTGGCTGGCCAGACAATCCAGCCGATGCAGCTGCAGGTGCAGATGAAAATCCTCCATCCGGAGAAACTTTTTCAAACGCGCCTGCCTCATTTTCCTGACATTCATGAAAACCATGTGTTGATGGATCAGGTTCAAAACGACTTCCCTGTGCGCACGGGAAAAGCGCAACCGATGCATGAGACCGTCGGCAATCGCTTCTCCCAGTTTGACGTGACCGTAAAAATGCACCCCGTTTTCATCTTCCGATCGTGACACGGGCTTCCCCACATCATGCAGCAGGACGCCCCATGCCAGGGCCAAATCAGTTCGTGGCGCAGTTTCATCAGATAGTCTCTTCATCATGATCATCGTGTGCTCCCACACGTCACCTTCCGGATGAAACCGGGGTGGCTGCAAAACACCCCGCATGTTTTCCACTTCCGGGAGAATCTGTTTCAGGATCCCTGTCTCCGCCATCATTTCCAAACCCCGGCGCGCCCCGCCACGCGTGAGTATTTTATTCAACTCCTCCTGGATGCGTTCCGCGCTGGTGTCTTTGATCCTATGCGCATGTTCGATAATCGCATTTTTCGTGGCAACGTCAAGGGTGAAATCAAGATTGGCCGCAAAACGGATTGCTCTTAGCATTCTCAGATAGTCTTCCCCGAAGCGGACCGCAGGATCACCAATGGTCCGGATGATTCTCGAGGCGATGTCGGCACAGCCATCCACATAATCAATGACCTCTCCCGTTTCTGCATCCATGAGCAGGCCATTGATCGTAAAATCTCTCCTGAAAACGTCCTCTCTGGCCGATGAGTAGTGAATCCGGGAGGGACGTCTGCCGTCTTCATACGCATCATCGCTGCGAAAAGTTGCCACCTCAAAGGAATAATCGCCGTCCATCACGACAACAACGCCGAATCTGGCACCAACGGCGACCGTGCGGTCAAAAAGGCCAATCACCTGATCCGGCAGGGCTGAAGTCACGATATCGTAATCGGCAGGGATGACACCGCGCAGATAATCCCGCACACAGCCGCCGACAAAGTACGCTTCAAATCCCGACTCTTTCAAGCGGTCTACAATCGCTCCGGCTGCACGGATTTTTTCACTGTCTTGCCCGCCCTCCGTCCGCATCGATCTCTCTTTCTCTTTTCCGGCGTTTGTTTATTTTTTACCCAGCTTGATCGCACAGAATTCACCGCACATTGTACATCCCTCCTCCTGGGCGCTTTTGCTTTTTTCCAGAAGGGCAACCGTCCTTTCGGGATCAATGGACAAATCAACCTGGCCCTGCCAGTCAAAGTTTTTCCTGCAAAGGGACATTTTCCGGTCCTGTTCTTGGGCGCCTTTAATTCCTTTGGCAATATCCGCAATATGTGCGGCAATACGCGCGGCAATGACACCGTCCCGAACATCGGCCAGCGTCGGTAGACGGAGGTGCTCCGCCGGTGTCACGTAACAGAGGAAATCCGCTCCGGCCGCTCCGGCAATGGCGCCGCCGATCGCGGAGGTAATATGGTCGTAACCGGGTGCAATGTCCGTTGGCAGCGGCCCCAGAACATAAAAAGGAGCCCCCTGGCATAATTTTTTCTGAAGGCGGATATTGGCTTCCACTTCGGTAATCGGGACATGGCCCGGTCCTTCAATCATCACCTGGACCCCCGCATCGCGGGCGCGTGCGGCCAGTTCTCCCAGAATGATCAGTTCGCTGATTTGACCGCGGTCCGTTGCGTCGTGAATCGCGCCCGGACGCAAACCGTCCCCCAGGCTCAAAACCATGTCATAACGATGCGCAATGGCAAGCAGTCGGTCATATTCCTCATAGAGCGGATTTTCCCGGTTGTTGCAGCGCATCCAGTTGGCAGTCATAGAACCACCCCGGCTGACAATCCCCAGAACTCTTCCCTGCTGCTCCACCACGGCCACACTCTCACGGTTTACGCCGCAATGAACCGTTATAAAATCAACGCCGTCGCGTCCGTTTTCCTCAATGACGGCAAACAGGTCGTCCGGGGTCATTTCTGAAATCGCTTTTTTCTCGCTAAGAATTTTTACGGCTGCCTGATAAATTGGCACCGTCCCGATGGCCACGATTGAATGCTCCATAACCGCCTTGCGTATGGAGGCCAGGTCGCCGCCGGTGGACAGATCCATTACGGCGTCTGCTCCTGCTTTACAGGCAACATGAAGCTTTTCCAGTTCGACCGCCGGATCATTGTTGTCTTTCGACGTGCCGATGTTAGCATTAACTTTTGTTCGCAATCCTCTGCCGATGACAAGCGGTTTGATGGTCTTGTGGTTCACATTGCGGCAAATCACGATTGTTCCGTCCGCTACCCCCTGCCGGATATATTCCGCCTCAACACCTTCTTCTGCAGCACAGATCTCCATCTCTTCAGAGAGGATCCCGCTGCGGGCTTTTTCCAGTTGTGTCATTTTTTCTCCTCCAAACTATCAATACAATTGTTCGGCATTCAGGATGATGCCAGAATTAATTCCGCAACTTTTCGGCCGGACAGGAGCATACCACCGAAAATCGGCCCCATTCTCGGCCCTCCGAAAGCTGCATTGGCCGACATGCCGGCCACATAAACACCTGGACAGATCTGTCGGGTATTGTCCATCGTCAGGCGTTCCGCCTTTTCTGCCCACATAGAGCGTTCACCAACCAATTTTCCTGAGGGAGTAGCCAACTGCATATCGGCTTTCCGTTCGATCACCTTCAATACTTCAGTGGCATGACCGGTTGTATCGATGATGCTACCGGCCGCGATCGTCAAAGGATCAACATGAAGCCCCGCCATTTCAACCGGCGACCAGTTAATCACCAGCCCCGCCACCCTTCCTTCACGGATCATCACATCTTCTACGCTCACGCAATTAAAAATGACTGCGCCCGCACGGGCCGCCTGAGAACAAATAGAAGTAACGGCCAGAACGGCATCGGCGGTGTAATAACCCTTCTGATATTCCCTGTAGCGAACATCAAAAACATCCAGGATTTCCCTGGCCTCATCCTGAATCACAATTTCGTTGAACATCATTCCACCGCCCCACATCCCTCCGCCCAGGCTCAATTTCCGCTCAAACAGAGCAACCTTTTTCCCTGCAGACGCGAGATAATAAGCTGCTACCAAACCGGAAGGTCCTCCGCCGACGATGGCAACATCCACATCCGTCGCCTGAAGCAATTTTTCCAAAAACCTTTCAATAATCGCTTTTGTAATAACAATTTCATCCAAAACCATCTTTCACTCTGCCCTTCTTTGTACATTTATAAATATTTTAAAATGGTCAGCACTTTTTGAACCACCTCAACAGGACTTCTGCCCAGCACACGAACCATCGGTTCTTTGCCCCATCCACCCCTGTCATAAATGATGTCCGGTATCATCCGGTTGCGGAGAAGCACGCGGTTGACACCCCATTCAAGGGAAAACCCCTCCCGGCCGATCTTTTTGACCGGTTCGTCGGCCCGGTCAAAATGGTCGACGGCTAATCCGATCCTTCTGCATGTGGCAATGATGCTTTTTGAATATTTGATATTCATCGCACTGCGATAGGATGAATCATGTTTCAAAACGGTCAGTACCACATGAGCCATATGCTGCGAAGCGCCAAATTCAGGATTGGCCGCAACATGTACCCCATCGTAATAACGGATGATTCTCCCGGGAAAACCTGCAATTTGAGATTCCTTTACAGCGCCGGTTTCTGCATAAACCAGATTGGATTGCACCTCCGGAATCAACTGGCCGCATCGTTTCTCTTTCAACATATTGACAGCCGTTTGAAGCAGGTAAAGACACTCATGCTGCGGCTCCTTATTTACAGAAACATTAACCGGTCCGTGTCCACGACCCACATCAAGCGATTGTTCAATGGATTGCGTTACTATTTTTTTAGCCCGCCCAGCGGCCTGAAAAACATTCATGCCCTGCGCAAGACTGGCGGCCAGTACCGACGCAAACGTACAGCCGGTTCCGTGCGTGTTTTTTGTTTCGATCCATTCCGATGAAAATTCACAGAATTCATTTCCATCATAAACAATATCAATGCTGCCCGAATTTTTTCTGCACGGCAAATGGCCGCCTTTGATCACCACATACTTTACCCCCGTCCCGGATATTACGGCAGCAGCCTTCTTCATTTCCACGACTGACCGGATTTTCATCCCGGCCAGAGATTCTGCCTCCGGAATATTGGGAGTGACAACCGATGCAAGTGGCATCAACTTTCGGACAACCGCCCTTTGCGCCGTATCACGCATCATGTTGCGGCCGCCCTTGGCCGTCATCACCGGATCCACAACAACATTTTTCAGACTGTACTGCACAATCGCTCTCACAACAGCATCGACTGCACCCGGTGTCAGAAGCATTCCGGTTTTCACTGCATCTGGACCGATATCGCTCAATACGGAATCCAGCTGCGCTACGATGAACTTTTTCGGGACCGGGAAAATATTTTGCACGCCCCGCGTGTTTTGAGCCGTAAGCGCCGTAATCACCGTCATGGCATAGCAGCCGCAGGCGCCCGCCGCTTTTAAATCGGCCTGAATGCCCGCTCCCCCACCCGAATCCGATCCGCCAATGCACAGAACTTTTAATGGCCTTACCACCTAACATTCCTCCGGAAAGACATTTTTTTGCCGGTAACGGATCACAAGCAGATCACCGAAGCGTACGCGCATAACGGCCGGGTCTTCCAGGATGACATTGCTGACTCCCCGTGATTCGGAAAGAGTCAGCACACCATCCGTCAGCGGGTAAGCAAACCCCCGCAGGGTGATCCCCTCCACCTGAGGACTCAGTGCCAGAAGCGAAACAACGCACCCGACTGCATTTTCAAATCGAACATCAGCTGGGGCAACAAATACTTCACAAAATTCGTCCAGCAGACAGGTTTTCACTCCCGAACGTTTCCCTCTGATCAGTAGGTAAACATTTGCCATGGCATGATCCATTCTTCCACCCAGCGCACCCCAGATCTGAATGGACCGAGGTTTCATGGAAAGAGCATATTCCAGCGCCAGGGCTGTATCAGTAAAATCTTTGTTGGCCGGATGCCGGATCATCTCCACGCCCTGGTGTTCATAATGCGCCTTCTGCAACGGATCAATGGAGTCCATGTCTCCCACGATTACATCTGGTAAAAAACCGGACGCCCCCAGGTGACGTACGCCACCGTCACAGCAGATCAGCAGGCGATTGTCGATTTCCTTGAGACTTTTTCTGAAAAAGTCCGGATTACCCAGGCGCCCGCCGCTTATAATGACAATGTCCTTATTCATAGCGATTCCAAATAAAAAAGCCACTCCCCTTCACCTGAAAAGGATATGGCCAAAACGATTTTATGATAATCGCCATTCCCTACGCCGGCATTACCCGGGTCAGGTTCAAAGGGTATAATCTCAGCCGTGCCTCCATCCCGTTTCGAGACATCATCACCGAAAAGAAACAGACAGAGTCCGGCACCCCTTGTGACAACTTATTATAATCACGATAAAAAAGCAATTTTTTTCATGCATCGAAGGGAAGGAAGGCTCATGTCTTAGACATCCTGCCGTCAAAGAGCAAGCTGCGTAAATCCTTAAGAATGTTTCTTGTCTTTTAATGCGTGTTGATTTATAAAATGCAATCAACAGCCAAAGGAGCGAATATCCATGAAATCTATTGTGAAACGAATGGCCTTAATCTTTATTGTGATGGTTGTCATGCTTTCGGGTCAGGCATTTGCCGAAATGAAAACCTTCACCAAAGAATATAGCTATCAGGCAGCGGCGCAGGACAACAAGGACACCAGCCGCACCATAGCGCTCAGAGAAGTCAAACAGCTTCTACTCGATGAACTGGGGGAATACCTCTTAAATGAAACAGCGGTGAAAAACGCACAGATCCCCAAAGAACGGATTGCAGCCCTCACGGCAGGTGTTGTGCCGACACAACTGGTCGAAGAAAAATGGGATGAAAAGGCCTATTCACTACAGGCAAAAATTACGGCTGATCCCGATCACCTGACCAGCTTCATTGATGCGCTTGGCAAAGACGTTCAAAAAACAACGGAACTGGAGAACGTCAGAAAACTCAACAATGATCTTTTAATAGAAAACAAAAAACTGCGGGAAGAACTCGCTGCGGCGGAAGGCAAAAAGCAGCCGAAAACCCTTGCGGCCTATCATAAAAACATCAAAGAACTTGATTCTATCGAATGGTTTGAAAAAGGATTTGCCACCGCAGCTTCCGGCAATTTTTCCGATGCCGTTACCGCTTACACGAAAGCCGTTGAGAACAATCCTCAGTTTGCCGCAGCCTACCGCAACAGGGGAATTGCCTATACAAACCTCGGCAAGCACAATGAGGCCATCCAGGATTATAACAAGGTCATCAAGATCAATCCCAAACAAGCGGTGGCTTACAACAACCGGGGAACCGCTTACGGAAACCTGGGCAAATACAGCAAGGCCATTCCGGACTTCAATAAGGCGATTCAGTTATCTCCGCAGGACGCGGAGGCTCACTATAACAGGGGACTCTCCTATGAACAGCTGGGGAACTATCATCAGGCAATCAAAAATTACAACAAGTCCATCGAAATCAATCCGAAGCATGCCAATGCCTACCACAATCGTGGAGTGGCTTATTACAAACTCGGTAATTTTAATCAGGCCATTGTGAGCTTTAATGAAGCCATCAAGATCAATCCTCAGGATGCGGAAACACATTACAATAGGGGGCTTTCTTATCTCAGCCTCGAAAACTATCATCAGGCGATCCTGGATTTTAATGAGGCGATTAAGATTAATCCGGAGCTTGCAGACGCCTATTTTAATCGAGGGATTTCTCTGGCCAATGTTGGCGAAAAAGAGAAAGCATTTGACGATGTCACAACATCAGCCAAACTCGGCCATAAAAAAGCACAGGAAATCTTGAAAAAAGAAAAAGTTGAGTGGTAAATTATTTTCTTTTACGAAGCGAAGTCATGATCAAGTTGTCATGCACGATCCACAGGGATTTACAGAACACACCTTCTTGATATCTCTCATGGCAAATGGAACGCTGAAAATCCTGGGGAGATTTATATTTCACTCCTTCCCTTCGTAGATACAGCCGGATTCCGGGCTTTCCTGGACGACAATCTTGCATAATTGCGGCAATGCCGGCTGGAGCTTCCACCAGATCCAACGGCAGAGGTTCTCTGAAGTGGGATTTTCAAGGCCTTCAATGCTGTTTAAATTTTTATGATCGAGCTGTTCCAGGATCGGTTGAAAAGCGGCCGAGATATCCGAAAAATCCATCACCCAGCCCGTACGTGGACTGGTAATGCCCCTCAAATGGATTTCAACACGGAAAGAATGGCCGTGTAACCTGGCACATTTATGCCCTGCGGGAACATTGGGCAGGTAATGCGCCGCGTCAAACTTGAAAACTTTATAAATCTCCATTCTACCTTCCTACCTTAGTCCCAGTATTTTATGCAATTGCAGACCGATTCGCCAACGGGGATTGGCCAACACATAGACCAGCGTCTTCTTTACGGCTTCATCACTACCGGCTCCGTCCATGGGCTGTAAAAAAAAATGTCTGAAGTCCAGCTTTTCATATTGGCGGGGCTCCGCCCCGTCCTGAGGGTAAACCAACTTCAGTTCATGACCGGAAGTCTGCAAGAGTTGCGTGTGTGCTTTAGGACTGACACAAATCCAGTCGATTCCCGGCGGCGCACAAATGGTCCCATTGGTTTCGACGGCGATCTCAAAACCCTCTTTATGCAAGGCACCAACCAGAACAGAATCCATCTGCAAAAGAGGCTCTCCTCCCGTGCACACTACAAATCGATGATCTTCAGATTGAGGCCAGAGTTTTGCGATGCTTTGGGATAACTGTCCGGCATTTTCATATATGCCGCCTTCCGGACCGTCTGTTCCCAGGAAATCGGTGTCACAAAAAGAGCAGATTGCTTTTTTTCGATCTTCTTCTTTCCCCGACCACAAATTACATCCGGAAAAACGGCAAAACAGCGCCGGACGACCGCTGTAATAACCCTCACCCTGAATAGAATAAAAAATCTCCTTGATCCGATACATCCCCTGAACCCTGCTTCCTGACCCTATCGCCTTTAGCCTTTCACCTTGAACCTTTATCCTCGTATCTCACCGGATCGCTGATTCCGGCATCACGGAAGCCCTTCAGGCGCAGCAGGCATGAATCGCATTGACCACAAGCTGCGCCGTCTGCGGCAGGGTCATAGCAACTGTGCGTAAGGGAATAATCGACCCCCAGTTCCATACCCTTACGGATAATCTGTGCTTTGCTCAGATGGATAAGCGGTGCATGAATGGTCAGCTTTTGTTTTCCCTCCACACAGGCCCTGATTGCCAGATTGGCCATGTGTTCGTAAGACTCAATAAACTCCGGGCGGCAATCCGGATACCCGCTATAGTCCAGTGCGTTCACACCGATAAAAATATCACGGGAGTCAATCACCTCCGCCCATGCCAAAGCATATGAAAGAAAAATCGTGTTGCGGGCGGGAACATAGGTGATCGGAACATCCCTCCCCATATCATCCACACAGCGGTTTTTGGGAACAGGAAGGTCATCGGTTAAAGCGGATCCGCCAATGCGGCGAAGATCGATATCCACAATCAGGTGTTGACAAACGGTATTGTTTAGAGCAATCTGCTTCGCCGCTTCCAGCTCGACCAGATGTCGCTGGCCGTATCGGAAACTCAGGGCATAAATGATAAATCCTGCAGACCGGGCGATCGCCAGCGTTGTAGTGGAATCAATACCGCCGGAAAGCAGGACGACCGCTTTCTTCAATGGTTGATCGTTTTTATGCACCATAATTTGTATCTTTATGAATTTTTCAAAACGCCGCACCCCGATCGGCATGGGATTCGATAATACCAAAAAGTTTCCGGGCGTTTTGAGCTGCCACCTGCGCAACTTCTTCCCACTTCCTCCCCTTGATTGCGGCAACTTTCTTTGCCGTGTGAACAATGAAGGACGGTTCGTTTCTTTTGCCGCGGAAAGGAACAGGGGCAAGATAGGGACAATCGGTTTCCAGAAGGATAGCGTCGAGCGGCACCTGACGGACAACCTCGTGAAGCACTGTGGACTTATCAAAAGTAACGACACCCGGAACGGAAATATAAAATCCAAGGTCAATACACTGCCTGGCCATGACATCGTCTCCGGAAAAACAATGAAAAACACCTCGCCGGACACCGGAATCTTTCACCATACTCAGCGTATCTTCATGGGCGTCGCGGTCGTGAATGACCACGGGGAGTTTCAGCTCCAGGGCCAGTGAAAGCTGGTGGCCAAACATTTCTTTCTGTTTCTCCCGGGGAGAGATATTGCGATAATAATCCAACCCGATTTCACCGTAAGCAACAACCCTGGGATCTTCCGCAAGAAGCTTCAGTTCATCAAGAGTTTTTTCATCTGCCTTCGCGACATCATGCGGATGAATCCCCACCGTCGCATAGATATTTTTGTATTGACGGGCAATGGAGAGCGCTTTGCGGCTCAAGCGCAGATTGGTCCCCACGGTGACAATGACATCAACCCCCGCTTGCCCGGCCCGTTCAATGACGTCAGAGCGGTCGGAATCAAATTCTTTCATCTCCAGGTGGGCATGAGAATCAATCAGCATATCAATTATTTTTCATTGGAAGGAGCCACAATCTCCTCGGCATTTTCCGACACGTCCGGAAGCTTTTTCAAAAGCCCTGCTAAATCTTTTTCCGATAATTCTCCGGCCAGCAACTTTCTGGAAATGATGCGGCGATCGATTTTCAGCAATTCTGAGTTGACTCTTCTGGACATTCCATTCCTCCTGAAAAATTTAACGTATATTTATTTATTGATAATATTTTACACCGTGGCGGTTTCGTATTATATTTTGTAAACATAATCAAGTCCCAAGAGATTTATTTTATAAATCTTGACATAAAGTAACTTTTTCTTTAAATATTTTACAGATTTTGTCGTATAGGATAACATCCCTGCCCGGGGGCACGGGCCGCTTTCTGTTTGACTGCTGGAATTTATTGAATTTGTTCAAGAGGATGAAGACTCATGACGCTGGAGATTAAACCGAAAGAAAAAATTTTTTTACGACTGGCGGCCAATGACGTGCGCCGTTCCCATTTTATCGAATTTTTACACGACAACCTGATATCCATTGAACAGACCGTTCCTCCCCTGGACAATCATCATCTCATGGCTGTTCTCTTCTTCACCTACTGCCCGGGCGGTCAAAAAAAACCCCGTTTCGGTTTTGAAGCCCGGATAGAAACCATCTCACCGGACAAAAGGATTTTCCTGCGCAGGCTCTCTGAACCTTTCGCCTGCGACCTGCGACTCTGGCCCAGAATACGTATGGACCTGCGGCCCGTAATCTATGCTTTCTGCGAGAATCAGGAATTTAAGATTGTCGACATCTCCGGAAGCAGCGCTCACTTTACCCTGCCTGAAGAAGAGGATAGCCCGTCTTATAAGGTTGGAACCATTGTTCAAATTAAGTTTGTTTTTGAAAACGGTGAAACTTTCGCAGATTGTGAAATAACACGTCACTGGATCGACACCACAGGGAAAAATCATCTTGCCGTACAATTCATAGGCTCCAATGAAGTCAACGATTTTATTAAAAATATCTTTGCCCGCAACCAGAATGTCAGGCCATTGAAAACAGCTTCAAGCAGAAAAAACAGGCGTCGGCGTTAAGCGGACAAACAACTCCGAAAGAAAACAAGATATTCAAGAAAGATTCAAACGGCATGGATGTATCCGTCAATGGAGGGTACTATCTTTTAAGGCGCGGATCAGACGCATCGCGTATTCCCTCTCCCAGCAAATTATAGCCGACCACCGTAATAAGTATCGCCAACCCCGGATAAAGCGATATCCACCAGGCAATGTCAATATTATCCTTGCCGGCTGTCAGGATATTTCCCCAGCTGGGTGTCGGAGGCTGGACGCCGATCCCCAGAAAACTCAAAGCAGATTCCGTCAGAATGGCACCGGCAATTCCAAGAGTAGCAGCCACCAGGATGGATGCGAGCGCGTTGGGAAGAATGTGAACAAAAATAATACGCGCGTCGTTTGCACCAATGGAGCGCGCGGCCCTCACAAAATCCCTTTCCCTAAGCGAAATAAAATCGGCCCGAACCAGACGGGTCACTCCCATCCAGCTGGTCAGCCCAATGACAATCATAATGTTCCAGATCGAAGGTTCCAAAAAAGCGATCACCGCAAGAATCAGAAAAAAAGTCGGGAAACAGAGCATAATATCGACAAAACGCATAATCACTGCGTCGATCCAGCCGCCGTAATATCCCGCCACAGCCCCCAGAATCATTCCAATCAGAATCGCGAGTCCCGTGGCAACGAAACCGACTTTCAGAGAAATACGGGCGCCCCAGATCATCCGGGAAAGCACGTCGCGTCCCAGTTGATCTGTGCCAAACCAGTGTTCAGCCGACGGGGATGCCAGAACGTTTTTCAGGTCAATTGCGCCCGGATCATATGGAGCAATCACGGGGGCCAGCAGCGAAACTGCAAACAGCAAAACAACAATTCCGCAGCCGGTCAACGCCAGCTTGTTTTTGTAAAACATTTCCCAGAAGTTCATATCATCTCCATCAGGAAATTCTAATGCGCGGGTCCGCCAACGCGTACGATACATCGGCAATCAGATTTCCCACCAGCGTCAGGATGGCACCGATCAGCAATATCCCCATAACTGTTGGATAGTCACGGGCCATAACCGACATATAAAACAGCTGCCCCATGCCGGGAATCGCAAAGATCGTTTCAAAAATGACAGAGCCGCCAATCAGTCCCGGAATGGACAACCCCAGGATGGTGATTGCAGGCAAAAGTGCGTTGCGCAGGGCATGTTTGTAGATCACCTGCCTCTCACTCAGCCCCTTGGCTCTCGCTGTCAATATGTAATCCTGCCGGATGACTTCCAGCATATTGGCCCGCATGTAGCGGGAAAGGCCGGCAAGTCCCCCGAACGCGGATATAAAGACGGGCAGAATCAGGTGTTTTGCCAAATCCAGAAACTGTTCCCATGTATTCAGATATTCATAATTAAGGGACCGTAATCCCGAAATCGGCAACCATCCGAGGTGAATACCGAAGAAAATCATCAAAAGCAAAGCAAGCCAGAAAGTCGGTACGGCAAACCCGATGAAGACAAAGACGGCGGTCACTTTGTCAAAAAGAGAATCCTGATGAACAGCCGATAAAACCCCGATCGGCACGGCCACGGCAATGATGATAACCAGCGATAAAAGATTAATCAGAATCGTGATGGGCAGACGCTCCCAGATCTTTTCGGAAACCGGGCGGCGATCGGACGAAAAAGAGATCCCCAAATCGCCGCGTCCGATTTTTTTGAGCCACGACCAGTACTGAACATGAATGGGCTTGTCCAGTTCATACATGCTTCTCAGCCGTTCCTTCATTTCCGCGGAAGCCTTCGGATTCATCTGCGTCTGCAAATCTGTAGGGGCTCCCGGCGCAAGGCGCATTACAAAAAAACAGATGATCGTGATTCCGAGCAGAAGCGGAATCATAAACAGGATCCGTTTGATCAGATAAGCGGACATTCCTTGCTCCACAATGAAGATTCAGTCCGATGCAGCCAGCCGGTCAAGAAGCGACATCTTTTGCAGGTTCGTCATAGCCTGCCACAAATGCTCCTGCGAGTGGGCTTCCATCGTGATCGTCGGTTTCACCTTGAGCGCTTCCAAAGCGGTAAAAAGCTGATCAAAGGGAAACGTGGCCGTTCCCACAGGCAAATGTTCATCGAATTTACCAAAATTATCGTGCAGATGAAGGTGACCGATATAACAACCCAGCTCTTCCATCCAAGTTTTCAAGGGCGCACGGGAGAACACATTAAAATGTCCTGTGTCAAAGCAAAAACAAACCTGTTCCGTAGCCAACGTTTCCAACAGACGCCTTAAAATGCGCGGCTCTCTTTCATATACATTTTCCAGGGCAATGACTGTTCCACCATCCCTGGCTGCGCCCAGCAACTGACGCCAGAAATTGACGCTGTTTTCCAGCCAAAGATCGTCGCAGGACACGTAGTAACGTTCATCAAAAGACGGATGACAAACAATTTTCAACGGATGAAAATACGGAATCAGGTCAAAAACCATCCTGATTCTGTCCAGACTTGCTTTTCGGATCCTATCATCAAGGGCCCCCGGACGCAAATCCATAAAAGGGGCATGAAACGTCACTTTTAAACCTGCCTCTTTGATTTCCCGGGCTGTCTTTTTACACTGATCCCTATCCAGTGACTCCAATGCAATGTGATTGAAATAGATTTCCAGATTGATTTTCCTCTCCAGAATCATCGGCAAGTACTCTGGCATCAGGTGATAGGGCATGTGTGCGTGAACTCTTTTAACAACGCTATTCATATAAAAATCCTTAAATTCCAAATGAGGTTTGATGATCTATCATACTCATTTTTTTTTCACAACACGAATGAAATGCTTTCGGTTGATTCGCTTTCAACCTTCTTTCAATCCCTGACCGGCCGGCTTAAAAAGTTCTGTAAACAGTTGAAAACAGAGTATGAGCAGAACAGATATGGATAATTAACATCAACAGAGAACAACGCCAGAAACACTGTAATGTCTCCCCAGGCCCTGTTTGGTCCGATCATTTCCTATTCCTCTGCGTCATGACACCTCCAATGGCTGATCTGAACAATAAATCATACAGAAAGCCTGCTGCAGGTGGCGTCAATATAAACGAAGCAATTGCGTTTAGCAATTTGATTTGTTCTACCTCAAAATTTTCTCCTGTCATCTGCTTTCACGGCCAAAGGAAAGATAAAATGAAATATTGTCAAGTTTTGTTAATTGTGACATAAGGGAAAAACTGTAGGCTATTAGAAGGTTTAAACACAAACACCGAAGGCTACCAACAAAACAGGCCAGTAGCCTAACAGACTACAGTCTATCAACCTGTTTTTACGGAGGGGAATTTGGCAGTTAAAAAAAATGAATCGGCCCGGCGACTGCTTTTATGCATCAACGCCGTATTGCAAAAGAAAGCAAAAAATATTGTTGTATTGAATGTCAAAGAGATTTCTTCCTTCACGGACTACATGCTGATCTGTTCCGGCTCAACCGACCGGCAGGTCCAGGCGATTTCATCTGCGATCCAGGAATACCTGAAAAAAGAAGACATCCGGCCGCTCGGTGTGGAAGGGGAATCAAACGCAGAGTGGATTCTGCTGGACTATGACGACGTGGTCATTTCTGTATTCCAGGATGAAGCCCGTTCCTTCTATGGTCTGGAAGATCTGTGGGACGCGCCACGCATGGAAATCGACGAAAAAGCAACAGAAATAAAAAAACTGACCAAGGATATGGCTTGATTCTGAATGATTTTTGTGAGGAATTATCAGAAGCGCTTTTTCCTCCTCTTTGCCTTGCATGCTCTGAAGTTATTTCCGGTAAAGCCCATGAGGTGTTTTGCCCCGATTGCCTAAGGCAAATCACATTCATAACGGGCAGCTGCTGCCCGGTCTGCGGCATCGTGTTTCCCGACTCACCCGCAGAAGATCACCTTTGCGGAAACTGCCTGGAACGAAAGCCCTGGTTTTCATCCGCACGCGCCGCTGTTGCCTATGATGGGATCATCCTCGATGCCATCCACCGGTTCAAGTATGGACGTGACATCACAACAGGATCGGCCCTTTCCACTTTCCTGGCCGGTTTTAAATTTGAAGATATGGACTTTCATCTTTTTGATGCCATCATCCCCGTTCCTTTACATATCAAACGCTTGAGGGAAAGGGGCTTCAATCAGTCACTCATTCTGTCCCGTGCACTTGGGAAAAAACATCATTTAAGGGTCGATTTTTCCTTGCTAAAAAGATGTAAATTGACTTTAACACAAACAGGACTCGACAAAAACGACCGTGCAAAAAATATATCAGGAGCTTTCGTCGCAGGACCAAAGGTGAAGATCCAGGGAAAGAACTTGATCCTCGTTGACGATGTCTATACAACAGGATCCACCGTGAATGAATGTGCCAAGACACTCATCAGAAGCGGCGCCTCGAAGGTAGCGGTCCTGACACTGGCCAGAGTGTTTTAACGGGCAAGTGACTTTATTTGTTTTTTTCAATCAATGATCATCAGGAGAGCGTCATGAAAAAAATTCTGGAGAGAGATGCTATCAAAGCCAAACTTGATGAACTGCGAAACAAAGGAGCAAAAATAGCTTTTACCAACGGATGTTTTGATATCCTGCATGTTGGCCATGTACGATATTTACAGGAAGCAAAAAAGACGGCCGACATACTTGTTCTGGCTCTTAACAGTGATTCTTCCGTGCGTTCAATTAAAGGCGAGAAACGACCGCTGGTACCGGAAGAAGAGAGAGCTGAAGTACTGGCCGCGTTGGAGTGCGTTGATTTTGTAACGATATTCACGGAATTGACGCCACTGGAACTCATCTGTTATCTGAAACCGGATCTCCTGATCAAAGGGGGTGACTGGCCGGAAGACCAGGTGGTCGGACGAAATGAAATCAGCCAATGGGGCGGGCGAGTGGCGATTATTCCTGAAGTAGTTGGAAAATCGACCACCAATATCGTGGAAAAAATCATTTCCGTCTATCGCTCCGAAATCTAGGCCATCGAATCGTCCGCCGGTTTTTACCAGAATGTAAAAACATGATTTCTATCATCTTTTTTCATGAATTTTTTTCCTTTACAAACATTTTACCATTAGGTAATAAGAGCCATAATTCAACATCACAAATATGAAGGAGTAGCGGCATTGGAAAAACAGACAACTATGAAGCCGGAAAAGCTTGAAGCATTTCGGAAACTGCTCATTCAGAAGATCAACGAATTGCTGAATGAGGCGGGTAAAACGGTCACAGAAATGACGAACGGCAAGGAAAACTTCCCTGATCCCAATGATCGTGCGTCATTGGAAGCCGACAGGAATTTTGAGCTCCGCATCCGCGACAGGGAGCGTAAGCTTATTGTGAAAATGCAGGAAGCTATTAAAAGAATTGATGATGGAACTTACGGAATATGTGAATCCTGCGGAGGGCCGATTTCTGAAAAGAGATTGATGGCCCGACCGGTTACCACGGAATGCATCGACTGCAAAACCAAACAGGAAAAACTTGAAAAACTCAAAGGCGAATAATTTTTCCCGTACGGTAAAACGCCCCGTTCCCGGGGCGTTTTTTTATTTGAGCCTATCCCGTTTCTGTAATACACATATCTATATTACCTTAAAATGATGTCATTCAAAGAGGAAGATTTCTTTTTTTCTCTAAAGATGCTAGTCAAATTTCATGTACGTAAACATCGCCCTCAATATTCCGGCCGATAAGATCTTCACCTATGCCGTACCGGAAAATCTCAAGACAAAAGCCATGATCGGCAAAAGGGCTTACATCCCCTTTGGCCGCAGAAAACGAACCGGTTTTATCACGGCCGTGACATCCACCTGCGATCTGGAAGAGGTTAAACCCATCACCGAAATCCTTGATGACGAACCACTTTTTGACGATAAAGATCTCGAGTTTTTTTCCTGGATTTCCAGATATTGCATCTATCCTCTGGGAAAAACTTTGGCCGAGCTGGTTCCCTCAGGATCTGAGAAAAAAGATTATCTATGGATTCAGCCCCTGCCCGTACCTGCCGGTCTGGAACTTTCCAGATCACAGGAAAAGCTTCTGGATTTTCTTCATTCCCGTCCTCAAGGAATCGCGCTTGGAAATCTGATCAAAAACACTGAATTTAAAAATGTTGCAGCGATTGTGCACGGGCTTCACCTGGCCGGTCTTCTGCAAATGGTCGAGCGACAGAAAAAGCCCCTGGCCGTCCGAACACAGAAAATCATACGGCTTGAATCCACGTGGCCTGATGACCTGCGGATGACGGCACGGCAGGAGGCTGTTGTTGATTTTCTGAAAAACTCCGGCCCCATGGATTTACATGATCTGATAGCATCCGCGAAAACTTCAAGCGCTGTAATCAAAAAGCTGTTTGAAAAAGGGGTCCTTGCTGTCGGAAACGCCGAATTCATACGAAAAACATCTCTGACTTCGTCCATCAGCAAAGCGCCTGCAAACATTACGCTAAATGATGAACAGAAAACTGCCCTGACGGAGATTCTGAGCAGGCTCCGCGAGGATACATTTTCTCCGATTCTTCTTCACGGGGTTACCGGAAGCGGCAAAACAGAAGTGTATCTCAAGGCGATTGCGGACGTGATCAAAAACGGCGGCACCGCCATCTATCTGGTCCCGGAAATCGCCCTGACCCCCCAGTTGATTTCACGGATTGCCGGACGATTCGACGAAAGCAAAATCGCCGTCATTCACAGCGGTATCGCGCGCAGCGTCCGCTATGATCAGTGGCGCCAAATCAAACGCGGCAAGATCAACCTTGTGATCGGCGCGCGCTCCGCACTTTTTGCTCCGCTTGACAACCTGAAATTAATAATCGTTGATGAAGAACACGATCCCTCTTACAAGCAGGATGACAAGCTCTGCTATCACGCCCGGGATCTGGCCGTGGTAAAAGCGAAAATGCATAAAGCGGTAGTTGTTCTCGGATCGGCCACTCCGGGAATCCGTTCTTACTACAATGCCAGGACCCGCAAATATGCTTTTCTTGAATTGACGCAAAGGGTACAAAACAGACCGTTGCCGCGAATTGACGTTGTAGATATGAAAGAACAGAAGGAAGCCCAAGGCAAAGCACCGATTCTTTCGGACACCATGATCCAGGCTCTTGCCGCAACACTGGCCCGCAAAGAACAGGCCCTGCTTTTTCTCAACAAACGGGGATTTGACACCTTTCTGGTCTGTGCCGACTGTGGCTATAATTTCCGATGCCCCAATTGCGCTGTTGCCCTCAAGAACCATCTGGCGGAAGGGATCATTAAATGCCACTACTGTGACCATACACAGAAATCCATGCCGCTTTGCCCAAATTGCCGCAGCGGGAAAATCCTCAGTTACGGCACCGGTACTCAGAAGCTGGAAAAAGAACTTGAACGGATGTTCCCTGACGCACGGATCTGCCGGATGGATTCGGACACCACCGCCCGAAAAGGTTCACAGGAAGAGATTCTCTGCGCACTGGAACAGAAAAAAATTGATATTCTGGTTGGCACGCAGATGATCACCAAAGGACATGACTTCCCCTTTATCACTCTTGTAGGTGTCATCGCGGCGGACACGTCCCTGAACATGCCGGATTTTCGTGCATCGGAAAAAACATTCCAGATGCTTACGCAGGTTGCCGGAAGGGGCGGACGCGGCACAGTCTGCGGCCGGGTCATCATCCAGACTTTCAATCCGCAGCACTACGCCCTGAAGTATACCCAAAAACATGATTATCCGTCTTTTTATTCCGATGAAATTGAGTTTCGCAGAGCTTTACAGTACCCTCCCTTCAGCCGAATCATCTGCATTCGGCTGTCCTCTGCGAAAAAGGACGCGCTCATGGAAATCGCGCGGGAAACGGGCTGCAAAGCGAGGGAACTTGCAGCAAAGCATGGTAATGCTGTGGAAATAATCGGCCCGTCGGAATCCCCGCTGGCAAAGATCCGGGGACAATATCGCCAGCAAATGCTGCTCAAGGGACTAAATAGCCGGGTTCTGCACGCCATTGCAAGCGAGCTGATGGAAAAGCACGAGACAAGCGCCGTGAAGATTACGGCGGACGTAGATCCGGAAAATTTCATGTAATCCCGGAGGTCGGCGGCACCCTCTTCATCTTTTGTGTGTACAGCCTGGTCAATGTCCTGTTTGATTCGACAATTCGGTGGCATTGCGCCGGAACGCCTGTAAACCATCCTGGAATTTGAACAACCCGAAACAAAAAAAAACAGTCCGATCGAGTTAGAACAAACCCGACCGGACTGAACCTGAACAAATTCTATAATCGAATGGAAGCAGGGAGATGCTGCCCCGTTGCATGAATACAATCAATGATTTTCTTTATATCGCGCTGCAGTTCTCCAGCCGGAGACGATCCTGATAGTATTCGGTGATTTCAAAAACAGCATGGTCAATCAAAAGCATAATGCGCATGACGGAGTCAATAGCCTGATTATGTTCCAGCGCGTTGATAAATATCGCCTGAAATTCAGCATAGAGCCACATGTGGCGGCGCATCATGTTCAGGGCATAAATAGATTCATGCAGCGGGATCCCGTTTTCATAACAGGTTCGCGCATAATGCATGAAGAATTCCTGCGCTTTCTCAAGACGATTAGGTGCAATCAGTAAATTTCTCAATTGACTGTAAAATTTCACGGCCTGAACCAACAGCTTCTCATCAGGAAGATCCCTGTAATGCGCCGTTCTTTTGTTTTTTTTAACATCGGCCGCCCAGTGAGCGGCTATTTCATCAAGGTTGGCCTCCAGCACATCCAACAGCTTAATCGACTCCACCATATCATTCTCCTTTCTCCAATGATAAGCGAACAGGGAAGCGGAAATTATTTCTTTTTCCCCTTATTTTTTTTTATTAATTCGTTGTACTCCTTGGTCACTTCATACGCGGCATAATCAAAAAGTAAAATCGTCCGGCTTAAGGTATCCAGCGCCTGGCGCTGATCAATGCCGGAACTGAAGATCGTCTGAAACTCGGCATAAAGCCAGATATGCCTTCTTAACAGAATGAGTGCGTAAACGGCTTCGCTCATGGGAATCCCCAGATTGAAACAGTCTTGAGCGTAATCACGGAAATATTTCAGTGCACCTTCACTGATTTTGTCATCAGCAAACATTTTACTGAAATTCCTGTAAAATTTTATACCCTGATTAACAATCCTCTCCTCTTCCAGCTCTTTGTATTTTTTTGTCCGAACATTGTTCTGAACATCCATCGCCCAGCGTTTGGCCATCTTTTCTGCATGCTGTTCAGCCAGTTCCACATACTTAATAGCGTATGTCCTCATGCTCTGTCTCCTTTCCTTTTGATAAGCACAACTCTTATGGTTATAAGTGCCTGTATGTATTTTTTTCTGTTTTGGCAACTTTCAACACTGATTACTATATAGTGCATGAAATTGAAATTGACAACAGGAATTTATTATAAAGATCCTTACAAGGGTATTTCTTGACACATTCCCGTTAATTCCATATAGGGTACGAAAAAAACAGGGGTGCGATCCAATGAACAAACCGAGAATTCTCTTCATGGGAACCCCGGCTTTCGCCCTGCCGGCCCTGGACACACTTCTTGCCGGTTCCTTACCGGTCATCGCCGCTGTTACACAACCGGATCGTCCGGTGGGAAGGGGGCAAAAGGAAGCCGCTCCTCCTGTGAAACTTCTGGCCCAAAAATCCGGTGTGCCTGTTCTGCAACCGCAAACCGTAAAAGATCCTTCTTTTCTCGAAAAATTTTATTCACTCAAGCCCGACATGGTGGTTGTGGCGGCTTTTGGCCAGATTCTGCCCAAAATGATTATCGACTTCCCCCCTCTTGGATGCCTGAACATCCACCCTTCTCTGCTTCCTAAATACCGTGGCGCGGCCCCTTTGAACTGGAGCATCATCCGCGGTGAAAAAAAAACCGGAGTGACCATTATGCTGATGGATGAAGGCATGGACTCCGGCGATATCCTGGCCCAGGAAGAAACCCTGCTGGGCGAGGAGGAAACATACGGGCAGCTTCATGACCGCCTGGCAAAAAACGGCGCAGCACTGCTCATGAAAACCATCGCACAGGTTGTATCGGGCAAAGCCCACAGACGCCGGCAGGATCCATCCGGTGTGACGTTTGCTCCCCGCCTGACCAGGGAAACATGCAAGATTAACTGGCAGAAAAGTGCTGTCCATGTTGTCAATCTGATCCGCGGTCTGTGCCCCTCCCCGGCGGCATATACTTACTTGGATGGACAGCTTTTGAAAATTTATGCCGCGGCAGCTGAACCGGGCCCGACGGATCAGCCTCCCGGAACCATCGGCAACGCGGTCACCGACGGCTTGCCTGTTGCAGTCTCTGATGGCCACGTCATTTTGAAAGACATACAGCTGGCCGGGAAAAAAAGAATGCTGATGGTAGAATTTCTCCGGGGATATCGGCTGGCTCCGGGCAGTATTTTAGGCACTATAACCTCAAAATAAAGAAAAATAAAAAACGATTCGCTGTTTTTTTACCTGTGTTTTTTAATAAAACAAATCGGTTTGCCAGGAGACTCGCCTGATGCGTCATACAATTTTCAATACACCGGTTTTAAAGCATTTAATGCTTGGGATATCCCTTTTTTTTATAAAAATACTGGGATGGAAAAAAGCGGGACGGCTTCCCGATGAGAAAAAATTTGTTGTAATCGTTGCGCCGCATACATCAGCCTGGGACGTGTTTTATGGTGCCATTCTCGCTTTTGCATTCAGGCTGGATCCCCGCTTCATTGCAAAAAAAGAATTATTCCGAATGCCTTTTGGACTGCTGATGAAATGGATGGGAGGGATCCCCGTTGATCGAGGCTCAAAAAGCCGCACCGTGGAGCAAATGACAGACCTATTCAATAAAAACGAAAAATTCATTCTTGCCATTGCCCCCGAGGGCACCCGTCACAAGGCAAAGGGATGGAAATCAGGATTTTACCATATTGCCGAAAATGCCCATGTTCCTGTTCAGCTGGCTTTCCTCGATTATTCAACCAAAACAGGTGGAGCGGGTCCGTTGATCTATCCCAGCAACGATCTCGAACGGGATATGGAGAAGATAGGCGCGTTTTACGGTACCGTTAAAGGGAAATATCCGGACAAAGCAAGTCCCGTGGTCATTCGTACAAAATCATGAAGAAAACAATCCGCCGTCAGGCCGTTGATATTTTAAATTCGGTTTCACAAAATGAATCCTTTGCCGGAAATTTGATTGATACGCAACTCGACCGGAAGAATCTTTCCGGAACGGCAGACGGACGGCTCCTCACGCATCTGGTTTACGGCGTTTTGCGCATGCGTGGGCATCTGGACTGGATCCTTGCGCAGCTTTATCGCGGAGATTATGCCGGGATGCAGGAAAGCGTCAAAAACATTCTGCGCACCGGTTTGTATCAGCTTAAATTCAGTGAACGGCTCCCGGATTTCGCGGCCGTCAATGAAGCAGTCAAAATCGCAAAAGATACCACTCCGGCCGCAGCCGCATTGACCAACGCCCTATTGAGAAGCTACCTGCGCAGCCCGGATAAAACTTTTTTCCCCTCTTTGGATGAAAATTCCGCTCTCCACATCGCCGCATTTCACTCTCACCCTTTATGGCTGGTTGACTTATGGCTGAATGTTTACGGGAAAGAAGAGACCCTTGCTCTTTGTCGCGCCAATAATGAATTACCACCAATGACTGTCCGCACCAACAACATGAAAATCTCAAGAGACGAGCTATTGGAAAAGCTCAATGCCGATAAGTTCAGTTGTATCAAAACCAGGTTTTCACCCTATGGCATCAACCTATCCGATTCTCCCATGCCCATCCAAAAAACGATTTTTTTTCATGAAGGCCTTTTACGGTTGCAGGACGAGGCGGCGCAGCTGGTTTCCTGCCTGGTGGCCCCCGAAAGAAACGAAAATGTTTTAGATGCCTGTTCGGGAACCGGCGGTAAAACCATGCATCTGGCCGCCATGATGAATAATTGCGGAAGGATCACGGCTCTGGATCGCGATCGGGGAAAAATCACACAATTAACAAAAGAGGCTGCAAGAATGGGTGTTTCGATCATCGAGCCCGTGCAGGCCGACCTGAAGCACCGGCTGCCCGTTGAATATTCCCGGAGATTTGATCATGTGCTGGTGGATGCGCCCTGTTCGGGAACCGGCACACTGCGACGCAATCCGGAAATCAAGTGGAGGCTTAAGGCTTCTGATCTCAATGAATTTACGAAAAACCAGAAATCCATATTGCACAATGCTTCAGATACCGTGAAAAAGGGAGGTCATCTGATTTATTGCACCTGCTCCGTGCTGTCTTGTGAAAATGAAGAAGTGATCGGACACTTTTTAAAGGCTCATCCGGATTTTTCCGTCATTCATCCATCAACTGACTTTTTTGAACCACTAATGGATAGTCGAGGTTTTTTAAGGACTTACCCACACCGCCATTTCATGGATGGTTTCTTCTGCTCTCTTTTAAAACGCAGGATTTAAATTGACGAATCAGACAAAATAATGCTAGTGGTCATTCCATATTTTTAAAGGAGCGGTCATGTTTGTTCAGCAAATACAGGTAGGCCAGATGGCTGTTTTCGCGTATCTCGTCGGGGATTCCATCACCGGAGATGCGCTGGTCATCGACCCGGCCGACAATGTCCATGATCTTATCGCCTTGGCAGCAAAAAATGGTTTACGGATCAACTACATTGTCAACACACACGGTCATGTGGATCATATCGGAGGCAATGCCGACATGAAAAAACTGACCGGGGCAAAAATCATTGTACATCAGGACGATGCTGTAATGCTTACTTCCACGCCGCAAGCCATGCTTCGTATGTTCGGCGCGAAACAATCGCCCCCTCCTGATCTTCTGGTTCAGGACGGTCAGATCATTTCTGTGGGCAATGTGGAATTGAAAGTCATCCATACCCCCGGCCATTCTCCAGGCGGGATATGTCTTTATACGCCCGGTTATGTCTTTACGGGTGACACTCTCTTTGTGGAGGCCGTCGGCCGCACGGATCTGCCGGGAGGTTCCTGGCAGGCGCTATACAACGCCATTCAGGACAGGCTTTTCACGCTACCGGACGAGACCAGAGTTATGCCCGGCCATAATTACGGAAGGACGCCAACGTCCACGATCGGTCATGAAAAAAAATACAACCCTTCCATTCGATAAAGGAGTGTGAGAACATGACAAAAAGTATTTTCCGCACGGAGTTCCCCAAACTAAAACTGATCAAGCGTGGAAAAGTGCGTGACCTCTATACCGTAAAGGATGCTCTTCTGCTGGTAGCCACTGACAGGATTTCCGCATTCGACGTCATCATGTCAGATCCCATTCCAGGCAAAGGCATCATTTTGAACCAGATGTCTGTCTTCTGGTTCAAACAGATGAAAGATATTATCAACAACCATATTATTTCCGCTGAAGCCGTTGATTTTCCCCACGAATGCGCAACATACCTGGAGGATCTCAAAGGACGCAGCATGCTGGTAAAAGATGCAACACCACTTCCCGTGGAATGCATCGCGCGGGGATATCTTTCCGGTTCCGGATGGAACGAATACCGCCGCTGCCAGTCTGTTTCCGGAATCAAACTGCCGGAAGGCTTGAAAGAATCATGCAAACTTCCGCAACCCCTTTTCACGCCGACTACTAAGGCGCCTCATGGAGAGCACGATGCGCCCATCACCCATTCCGAAATGGAAGATCTCATTGGCGCCGAGCTCACCGCCAGAATCATGGAAAAATCCATCGCCATTTATGAACGAGCCGCATCCATTGCATTAAAAGCAGGCATTATTATTGCCGACACAAAAATGGAGTTCGGCCTGATCGGTGATGAGCTGATTCTGATTGACGAGTTGCTGACTCCGGACTCCTCGCGATTCTGGCCGGCTGATGATTATGAAGAAGGCCGGCCACAAAAAAGCTACGACAAGCAGTTTCTTCGTGATTATCTTCTTTCTATTCACTGGAATCAGAAACCTCCGGCACCCTCATTGCCTCAGGACATTATCGAAAAAACCAGGGCAAAATACGAGGAGGCATTCTCGCGGCTGGTAAAATAATATTTTTCTGCCATTGACAAAAATCAAACCGTTATTACATTACGCCGTGTTTATCCGCACGGCTTCATTTTTTGGAGGAACTCCTTGAGCAAAGGAAAACTGCCGGATTACCGACTAAAACAAAAAATATTATACATAGATAAGACACCCGCCACAACGCTGATCCATTACGGTGATCTGTTTTTTGAGGCGGGAGCCCTTTCCGATGCTCTGGAATTTTATGCCAGGGCCGGGCATCAGGAAGGATTGAAGAAAATTAGGGAAATCGCCTTTAAAAATGGCGATGCGTTTCTTTTTCACGGCGCGGCCAAAGCACAGGGCGCTGAACTTCGGTCCGCTGACTGGGAAGATATTGCCGGCAGGGCTGTGGAGCTCAAGAAATTCTCCTTTGCAAAAAAGGCCTTGGAGAAAACCAATAACACAGAATTGCTAAACGCGCTTGCCACAAAGATGAAATCGGAGGAATGAAAAAAAGCGCATGACCAAGAGGGATTACTACGAAATTCTGGGCGTTTCCAAAACGGCATCCGATGAAGAACTGAAAAGAAATTACAGGAAAATCGCCATGCAGTGTCATCCCGATAAGAATCCGGGAGACAAAAAAGCGGAGGAACGATTCAAGGAAGCCGCCGAAGCCTATGAAGTGTTAAGCGACAGACAAAAAAGAGAAATTTACGACCACTACGGCCATGCCGGTCTAAACAATACGGGATTTCAGGGCTTCAGCGGTTTTGACGATGTCTTCTCCAATTTTGGAGACATTTTTGAAGATGTCTTCGGATTTGGCCACACGCGGAGACGCGGCAGAACGAGGCAGGCAGCAAGGGCCGGTGCTGATTTACGCTATGATTTAAAAATATCTTTCCTTGATGCTGCGTTCGGGATCACCAAAACTATTGAACTGGAGAAATTCCAAACCTGCCATTCCTGCCAGGGAACGGGAGCCGCTGCCGGAACCTCGCCCACAACCTGCCCGACCTGTCAAGGCAGAGGCCAGGTGCTTCAATCAAGCGGTTTTTTCACCATCAGTTCCACCTGCCCCCATTGTCACGGACAGGGGAAATTCATTGCCAAACCCTGCCATGAATGCAGGGGAACGGGAAAAGAAAAACAGCGAAAATCCGTTGAGCTGAAAATACCCGCCGGCGTCGAAACAGGCTCCCGGATGCGTCTGCGCGGTGAAGGCGAATCCGGCGAACAGGGCGGCCCCAGCGGTGATTTGTATGTTTTTTTACAGGTTGAAGAACATGATTTTTTTGTGCGCTCCGAAGACGATATTATCTGCCGGGTTCCCATATCCTTCGTCCAGGCTGCACTCGGTGCAACCATTGAAGTGCCAACTTTAAAAGATACCGAAAAAATTAAAATTCCCAGAGGCACACAAAACGGCCGGACTTTCCGTCTCAAAGGCAAAGGCATCCCTCATTTGCAGGGCTATGGACGCGGAGATCAGATCATTGAAGTTTATGTGGAAATTCCGACTGATTTATCGAGAAAGCAGGAAGACTTATTGAGGGAGTTTGAAAAGCTCAACCCGTAACATTCCACGCAATATAAAGTTGCAATCCATGCCACAATATGTTTAATACGATTCACTAGAATGATCCGGAGGGATAAATATGAAACATCATAAATATCGTCTCATTGTCTGTATATTCATTCTTTTTCTTTTATCAGGTTGTGCCACGGCCGTGCTCATCGGAGGTGCAGCAATCGGCGCAGGCACGGGAACTTATTTTTGGGTAAACGAAGAACTGAAGACGGATTACTTTGCTTCATTCGACCAGGTGTGGAGCGCGTGCGAAAAAACAGTCGCTGATATGCATGGTACGGAAGTTCAGCCCGTAAAAGAAATTGCACAGGGCAAGATCACGGCAATCATCAATGGTGAAAAGGTCAAGTTTGATATTACCTATCGGTCAAAAAATCAAACCTCAGTGGGTATTCGAGTAGGGCTGGTTGGCAATAAAATGTCTTCCCAGCTTCTCCATGACAAAATTGCCGAAAACCTGTCCAAAAGCTGATTTACCCCGATTACAATAAGGACCGGCCCGGCATCCACATGAATAAAAAACTCATTTTCGGCATCGTGCTCGGCATCGTCCTGATCTACTTTTCGGTCCGGGGGATCGATTTCAATGAAACCCTTTCTCATTTGAAGAAAGTCGATCTTGGCTATGCGGCCGTGTCTCTTTTTTTTATTATTCTTATGCAGGCATTGCGATCTTACCGCTGGGGAGTGATCCTTCAGCCGATGGAAAAGATCGATCAGCTGACTCTTTTTTCCGTAACCAGCGTAGGTTTTCTTGCCATTGTCGCGATTCCCGCCAGAATCGGTGAACTGGCCAGGCCCTTTCTGATTTCAAAAAAAAGTTCTATAAAAATGTCATCAGCATTCGGCACAATCGTTGTGGAAAGAGTGCTGGACAGTCTTTCAGTGCTGACCATCACGATTGCTGTACTCATTCTGCAGGACTTGCCTTCCTGGATGATTAAATCCGGTATTTTGTTTTTCGCAATCACCATGCTCATCATCGCCTTCATCATCGGATTGGTCTGGCGGAGAGAAGCCGCCGTAAAAATCATCGACCATGTTCTGCAGCTTCTACCCGGCAGACTGTCGCAAAAAATCATGAGCGTCATCCACCATTTCATTGACGGCTTTCAAGTCATCACCGATGTCAAAAGACTTCTGTATTTGTTTTTTTTGTCCATGGTGGTCTGGGTTGTGGATGCCGCAGTGATTTATTCCCTGTTCCTGGCTTTCGGTTTTGACCTGCCGCTTCTGGCGGCCTTCGTTATCATGGTCATTCTTATCGCGGGAATCGCGATTCCCACCGCACCGGGATTTATCGGCAACTGGCATTATGCCTGTATCCTGGGATTAGGACTTTTCGGCATTGCCAAACCGGAGGCCTTTTCCTTTGCCCTGGTTTATCACTTTATATCCATGATTGTTGTGGTTGTTCTGGGTGTATCCTTCCTGCCTTTTAATAAGTTTTCGCTTTCAGACCTGACAGGGCAGATGGGAGAGGATCAAGGAGCAAGGATAAAGGAACAAGGTTAAAGGATATTGTTGAGCCTTTATCCTTGATCCTTTGTTGTCACTTTCAGGCTTTTTAGTTTCTTGTGCAGATTGCTTCGTTCCAGACCAATGGCTTCCGCTGTCTTTGAAATGTTTCCGTCGTACTCTTCAAGTTTTTTGATAATGAACTGTCTTTCAAAATCCAGCCTTGCATCTCTTAAAGAATCAACGACGGGAGCAGTTTCCGGCGGCTGCAACTCGGGCACATTCCTTAAACTGAGTTCAGGAATATCATCGGCATTGATTTCATTGGCAGGCGTCAGAATAATCAGTCTTTCAATAATGTTTTTGAGTTCCCGGACATTGCCCGGCCAGTTATGATCCATCAGTTTTTCCATAGCATCTGCCGTCAATCTCTTCGGTTGTTCGCCCTCCTTCACCGCAAAATCCTGAAGGAAACGCTCTGTCAGGAGGGGAATGTCATCCTTTCGTTCACGCAGCGGCGGCACACGTAGCGGAATAACATGGAGACGGTAGTACAAATCCTGACGGAAGCGGCCTGCCTCCATTTCTATTTCCAGGTCTTTGTTGGTTGCGGCAAGAACACGTACATCCATATCGATAACTTTGTTGCCACCTACCCGCTCGAATTTTTTCTCCTGGAGAATGCGCAAAATTTTTGCCTGCGCCTTGAGGCTCATATCCGCCACTTCATCCAGAAAAATCGTTCCTTCATGGGCCAGATCGAATTTTCCACGTTTTTTTTCGGTTGCGCCGGTAAAGGCACCCTTTTCATGTCCGAACAATTCACTTTCGATAAGCTCCTCGGGTATCGCCGCACAGTTGACTTCCACAATAGGCTTGTGCGAGCGACGGCTTAAATGGTGAATGGAACGGGCAACCAGTTCCTTTCCCGTTCCATTTTCGCCCATGATCAGAATCCAGGCATTAGTCGGTGCCACGATGCTGATCATCTCCTTGAGGTCGTTGACAACCTGACTGACTCCCGTCAGCTCATACTGATGCGACACTTTCTGTTTCAGCCGTATATTTTCTTCTTCCAGACGGACGACATTGAGAGCGTTGTTGACCAGAATGATTACCTTGTCCAAAGACAGGGGTTTTTCAATGAAGTCGAAGGCGCCGAGTTTGGTCGCCTTTACCGCTGTTTCTATATTACCGTGGCCGGACATCATGATCACCAGGACATTCGGATGAGCGGCATGGATGGTTTTAAGGGTATCCAGCCCGTCCATGCCGGGCAACCAGATGTCCAGCAGGACAAGCTGAGGCATTTCTTCAGCCACAATGTTCACAGCCTCTTCCCCACTGCCCGTAACCAGCACCTGATAGCCTTCGTCCTCCAGGATGGCTTTTAAGGATTGACAAATCGCGACTTCATCATCGACAACAAGAATCGTTTCATTCATAAGAATCTCTCAATACATTTTACTTTATATTAAACATCTCCAACCGGCAACTGAAAAGATACAATGGTTCCCGTCGGATAGTTGTCACTCACGGTGACCTCACCTTTATGGTCGGATATGATCGAGCTGACAATCGCCAGTCCGAGTCCCGTCCCCGCTTTCTTGGTTGAAAAGTAAGGTTCGAAGACCTTGCGCTTGTAGCTTGGCGGCACACCTGCTCCGTCATCGGCAACCGCAACGGTTACCTTCCTGCGCGACTCGTCGTAACGGATAATGACCCCGATATGCCCCGTTTTCTTATTGATGGATGCTACAGCGTTATCCAGCAGATTGATCATCACCCGGTTGATCTGTTCGGCATCCAGATTGAATTTCGGCAATCCTTCCGCCGGCCGGAACTCAAAATGAATGTCCTTGTGCGCGTCCACAAAAAGAGTCACCGCCTCGGACACAACCACATTAAGATCATTGATGGCAAGCGTGGTCACAGGCATGCGCGCATAACGCGAAAATTCGTTGACCAGATTTTTAAGCACCTCCACCTGATCAATGATGGTTTGCGTACACTCTTTAAAAACCGTATCTTCTGTGCCCAGTTTTTCTCCATATTTGCGCTGAAGCCTCTGCGCGGAAAGCTGGACGGGCGTGAGAGGATTTTTAATTTCATGCGCCATACGTCTGGCCACTTCCCGCCAGGCCGCAGCCCGTTCGGCTTTCTGCAATTCCGTCAAATCCTCGAAAACAATAACGATGCCCGAATCATTGCCTTCTTCATCTTCAATAGTGGTAATCGTCAGCAGGATGGTTAACGACCTGTCACGCAACGTCAATTCTAGCTGTTTTTGCAGTATGCGCTCATTGTTCTCCTTCATCTCCAGAAGGAAAGAATCCACCAGTGCAATATGTTCTTCAAGCAAAAGCTCCCGATAGTTCCGGAATAAATATTGAGAAGCGTTAATATCAAACATGGACTCCGCAGCGCGGTTGATTGTCGTAATCATGTCGTTTTTATCCACAGAGATAATGCCTGCGGAAACATTTCTCAAGACGGCGGCCATGTATTTACGGCGTTCTTCCAGAGAAATATTCGCCTCAATCAGACCCGATTTGCTTTTCTGCAAATCTTCCGTCATGTGGTTAAACGATTTGACCAGAAGACCGATCTCATCATCGGCATCAATGTCAATGCGGCTCGTCAAATCTCCCTGAGTGATTCTGTTTGTTGCCGACACAAGGTCCTGAATAGGATTGGTGATGCTCTGGGCAAGGGAAAGGCCGAACCAGGTAGCCAGAAAAATGATCACCAGGGTCACAATGGACAGGGTTACAATGTAATTAAACTTGATCGGATTTTTCAAAAGCTTGATCTGCCCATACTGTTCAGTGGCGTTGGCAATACTTCTCAGTTTATCGACAAATCCCTGAGGCACACTGTAGCTGATGGAAACGCGGCCGATCACTTCCGTAGGAACAGCATAAGAAAAAACCGGGACGATGCCCACAATCGATTCCCCTATGCTGGTGGGAACAATCGTGGATACTTCTTTGCCGGAGTAGATATCCTCCAGCATTTTCGGGGAAAGCTCAATGGCTGGCAGCGATGGGTTTTCCGCATCGGCAAAAACAATGCTCTCTTTTTTAAAATCAAAAAAAGCTTCCACTTTGCCGACTTTGTAGTTTTTCTGGCGCTGCGAGAGCAAACTGTTTAAATATTCGGCTTTGTCATCTTCGTAAAGGCGGTTTTTGGTGATGTCCGCACTGATTTGACGGGCATTGAACTTGGCCATCTCCTCGGCTTGAGTGTAATAAAGTTGGGCAACTTCCAGCGATCGGTTCAAAGCATCGCCAATTTTGATGTTGAACCAGAATTCGATGGAATAAGAAAGAAAGTTGATGGCAAACAAAAAAAGTAGAATCGTCGGAACCAGGGAAAGACCGACAAACGCAACAACCAGTTTGGTTCGTAACTTGGACCCGATAACGCCTTTGCGCCGTTCGGAAAACAATTTAAAAATATTGCGGACAATAAGGAAAATTAAAAGCAGAATCAGTATGATATTAATACTGGTCAGGCCATAGACTAAAATGTTCGCCGAAATGGGGAGGTCTCCCCGGTCGGAAAACTGACTGGCCAGAATGGTAAAAGCGATTGCCAGAAAACCGACAACCAGCATGATGATGCGTTCACGCCGCCGCTTTCTTAATTCTCTTTCATCGACATAGGATCTTATAGATTTTTTTTTAATCTTCATCAGTTGATACGATTAACTTTCCAACAGATATTCGACGGATGATTAATAGGAAAATCTCATTTTATACGTCGGTGTTTCAAAATCCCAAAAGGATACAAAAACAAAAACATATTCCATATAAAGAGGCAGCCGGATCTTATCGATTTTAACATGAACCTGTGCATAGTAGTAATGGTTTTTCGTTAACCTGGAAAGAGGAACCACGGGAATTCCATTCAGTTCTGACATCGCCTTTTGCGCGCTTTGAAAATCAGTGAACAATACCGGTTGACTGTTGCCATTTGTCGTTATGGAAAATGTTTTCTTTAAATTGTCGTATTTGATGGTGCGTCGAATTTCTCTGGCAGCAATCTTTGTATCCCATCGATAGGGTCTTTCCTGATAAACATCCACGTAAATTGTAAAAACAGCGGGAACACCGGCCATGATCGCTGATTCTATATCTGATCTGAAGCAATCCACCAGTCTGGCATATAAAAGCACATTCTGCATATTGCTGGTGATTAACATGTCAACCATTCGCGGTTTTACCGCTGCTTTCGCATTTGCAGGCAAACCGGCCGTCATTGCGATCAGACACAAACAGGCGCACAGCAACCTTCCCCGAAAATCCATCCTGTTTTTCATATTATTCGTTTCTTTCTATGAAAATGTGCACACGGTTTGCCTAAAATTTCTCTAAACAGCAATTGATGCGACTCCGGCATCCATGCCTTCAGGCTAAAGGGCTAATTTCAATGGCAAATGTACGAAAAGCCCCCTTCGCACACATTAATTTTTAATAGATAATACTAGGTAACCTGTCGATAAAAATCAAGTTAATTTATGTTGCTGAAAGAAATCTGATGATTGAATGATCCTAAATCTGCACGGCATCCAGGATCGTAAAAGAGGGAATCTTGCACGATGTGTATCTGGTAGACTGTCTTTGATCCTGTGATGTGATAATATCCCAGGAATTTTCCTGAATCATAAGTTCTCTTAACAAGAGATTGTTCAGCCTGTGGCCTGATTTGTAGGCCACAAAATGACCGATAATCGGCATCCCCAGTAAAAACAAATCTCCGATGGCATCCAGAATTTTATGTTTTACAAATTCATCGGGCATGCGCAGTCCGCCTTTATTGACAATTTTCTTTTCATCGAGAATAATGACATTATCGAGTGATCCGCCTAAGCCCAAACCTCTTGCCTGCAAAAATTCAACTTCTTTCAGAAATCCAAAGGTTCTCGCCTGGCAAATATCATCCTGATAATTTTTATCGGAAAAAACAAAACTGTAAGATTGGCGGCCGATAGCCTTATGCGCAAAATCAATGTCATAAGTTATTTTAAACTCATCAGAAGGAATAAGCATTGCCCTTCCCTCTTCGTTTTTCACGGATACAGGTTTTTTGATGACAAGCATTTTCTTTAACTTACCCTGTGACCGTGTCCCCACTCCCTTGAGCATTTCGACAAATGGACGTGCACTACCGTCCATGATCGGAACCTCAAAAGAATCCAGTTCAATCAGGGCATTATCAACTCCCATGCCGCTGAAAGCCGATAAAATATGCTCTACGGTGGAAACGCTGACACCGTCATACCCGAGGGAAGTGGCCAAAGTGGTATCACATACCATCTTGAAGTCTGCCGGAATAGGTCTGGCATCGGGCAAATCGGTTCGAATGAACAACACACCGGTATCCACAGGAGCCGGCTTAATCTTCATATTGACCTTACGGCCGGTATGCAAACCAATGCTTGTGCAGATAATTTCTTTTTTAAGTGTTCGCTGTAAATGCATATACAACCTTGAATCTTGATTGAACGCATAAAAAAGCAATATCCATACCAAACAATAAGTACGATTTACTGAAACAAACAATTAATTGTTATTATTGATTTTTTAGAAAAGACAAGGCCTGTTAATCCTACGCACATCTCTCAATATTGTGTCTTAAATACCACACATCATAAAAACACAAAAACACGCATTGGAAACGATAATTTTACTTACAATATCTTTCTTTTTCACTGTAAATGCATCCGCAATAAGGCTGGCGGTACATCCCCATCTCCCGGGAAATCTTCACCCCGTCATTCCAACCGACACGGAAGTCCTCATAATAAAAAGGGATTTCCAACTGATGACTCAGGGTATCACCAATCTGCCTGATCAGATCATGCTTCTGATAACGGCTGTAGAGCAAAGTTGAAGTAAAGGCGTCGTAATGATTTTTTTTGGCCTGCTCGGCCGTGAACTTCATCCGGTCCGTCAGACAATAAACGCATCGGTCTTCATGCCTCTGGGCTACCTGGCTTAAAAACCCCTCCATCGGATAGCCGTCCGGCCAGACAACATTCAGCAGAATTTTCTCGGCATATTCCTGCAGGGTTTGTTTGCGCCGTAAATATTCCTGATAGGGATGAATATTCGGATTGTAGTACAAGCCTGTCACGGTATGCCCGTGCGTTCTTAATTCCTTGAGGGGATAGATCGTGCATGGCCCGCAGCATATATGCATCAGCACATTCATAAATTCAACACTCCCAGGAATCAATCACCCCGCAACAAACTATCGAGGTATGAAATAAATTTTAGGATATCCCCGTAGGCTGCAGTGAATTAATGCTCGTCCCGCTTAAGCGGGATTAAAACAGTTCCTTTTGAGCTCCTGAAGCTTTCAGGCCGAAATGTTCGTAAGCCCTGGGGCATGCCACCCTGCCCCGCGAGGTTCTTTGCAGATAGCCTT
>Ga0208459_1000215_pt1 | contig 74928 bp, 71 predicted proteins | sample AD_UKC087_MetaG_FD_184433 | JGI IMG/M metagenome (GOLD analysis project Ga0208459, IMG submission 184433) | Active sludge microbial communities of municipal wastewater-treating anaerobic digesters from USA - AD_UKC087_MetaG (SPAdes) (version 2) | ecosystem: Engineered > Bioreactor > Anaerobic >... | reverse complement strand
ATCAAAATCGGAAAGCGTTGGTGCCAGTGTCTCGTGAGAAATGTCGCGAGCCGTTCGGGGTTGTGCATGCACGCGATCGAGAACCATTGTCTTCCTTTTCGAATGGTGTTCGCGTATATCGGCTATGCGTTCTTGCAAATCCACAAAAGAAATTCCGTGGCCGGGATAAACGGCAGTTACGCACAGGTTTTTCAGAGCGTTGAGTGAATCCAGATAAGCGGCCAATGGCCGGAACGCCTCATCGAAGATGTCAGGACTTAAAACCGGCGCAATGTACGGCAGCACATGATCACCGGACAGCAGGAATTTCATCTCTCTGCAGAAAAAGCAGACATGTCCGGCGGCATGTCCGGGCGTAGAAATTATTTCAATTTTCCAGTTCCCGAATTCGCGGACGTCTTTATCACGCAGAAAATCCGTGGCATCAAAATCGGCAATGATGCCGCGAATGTTTTCATATTCTTCAATAACCAGACCGATTTGTTCTTGGGACATGCCCTGGCGCGCATAGTAGATTCGCAACTGTTTAATGGTTGGACCGGCCTCGCGAAAATGCCGGTACTCTTCAAAAGCCGCCTGGGCAAGATGAATTTGTGCTCCCGACCTTTTTTGCAGGACTCCCGCCATGCTGCAGTGATCCGAGTGCACGTGGGTCAGATAGATGTGTTGAATATCTTCGATGCCGAAACCGATGCCGGATAAATCGTTGCCCAGAGTTTCAAAAGCCTGCGGTGTATTCAGCCCCGTGTCAAAAAGCGCCAGTTTTCCTTCATAAATAAAAAGATAGACGTTCACATGTCTTAAGCGATAGGGCATGCGCAACGTAATCTGGTAAAAATCTTTTTCAATTTTACTGATCATATCGGATATCGCGATCGATGGACATTATTCTTCGCGGCGGCTTTTCATCTGGCGTTTGGTTGCATCCAGTTCCATTTTTCTTAAGCGAACGCTTTTGGGCGTCACCTCCACCAGTTCATCTTCGGCAATGAATTCGATCGCCTGATCGAGCGATAAAATCCGCGGCGGCCGTAAAATGACCGTGGCGTCGGATGTGGATGCCCGCATATTCGTCAGCTTCTTTTCCTTGATAATGTTCACGTTGAGATCGGAACTGCGATTGCGCTCGCCCACGATCATGCCCGCGTAAACATCCGTGCCAATTTCCACAATCATTTCACCCCGGTCTTCCATCGCGTAACTGGCGTAAGGCGTAACGCGGCCCGATCGGTCGGCAACCAGCACACCTGTCGTTCGCTGCGGGATGGAACCGAACCACGGCGCGTAATCTTCCAGGAGTGAATTCATCACCCCGCCGCCTTTGGTATCCGTCAAAAACTGATTGCGAAAGCCGATCAGTCCGCGGGAAGGAATCAGAAACTCCATGCTGACCCGGCCCGACCCTTTGTTGACCAGACTTTCCATGCGTCCTTTTCTGATGGATAATTTTTCGGTAATTTTCCCCACGAATTCTTCCGGGATATCCAGGAAGAGTCTTTCCACCGGCTCGCACGTTTTGCCGTTTACCTGCCGCGTGATGACCTGCGGACGCGACACCATCAGTTCGTAACCTTCACGGCGCATGGTTTCAATCAATACCGCCATTTGCAACTCGCCGCGTCCGCATACTTCAAAGGCGTCAGTCCGCTCCAGTTTTTTGATTTTAATGGCGACATTTCTCAATTGCTCTTTTTCCAGCCGCTCCAGCAGGTGGCGCGAAGTAAGATATTTCCCTTCTTTCCCGCCAAAAGGACTGTCGTTGACATAAAACATCATGGACACGGTCGGTTCATCCACCAGTAGACGAGGTAGCGGCCGCGGTTCAGCCAAAGATGATATGGTGTCGCCGATTTTGACATTTTCCACGCCTGATAAAGCAATAATATCACCAGACTCAACGGACTGGGCTGGTTTTTTTGCCAGACCAAAAAAAGTATAAAGGGCAGTCAGCTTGACGCCGGGAATTATTTTATATTCAGTGCAAAGACTGTAATTGGTATTCATCTCTAACTTGCCGCTCTGTAGACGGCCGACGGCAATTTGTCCGACATAAGGATCATAATCCAGATTGGTAACCAGAAACTGTGTAATAGCTTCATCGTCTCCCTGCGGCGGAGGTATGTATTCAATGATGGTCTGTAGCAGCGGCTGCAAATCGGCACTGTCATCGCCTATTTTTTCATGGCTGATACCGGCCTTGGCATTGGTATAGAGAATAGGGAACTCGATTTGATTTTCCTCCGCTCCCAGATCGATGAAAAGGTCGTACGTTTCGCTGATGACTTCCTCGATGCGGGCGTCGCCACGGTCGATTTTATTAATGACCAGAATGATGGGCAGATGCAGGCCGAGCGCTTTTTTCAAAACAAAACGGGTTTGCGGCAGGGGACCTTCGCTGGCGTCCACCAGCAGGATTGCGCCGTCCACCATGTTGAGACTGCGTTCCACTTCCCCGCCGAAATCGGCGTGGCCGGGCGTATCAACAATATTAATTTTCACTCCGTTGTATTCTACAGCAGTATTTTTCGCTGTAATGGTGATGCCGCGCTCTTTTTCCAGATCCATCGAATCCATGACGCGGTCTTCTACAACACGGTTGGCGTGAAAAACCCCCGTTTGCTTGAGCATAGCATTCAATAGTGTGGTCTTGCCGTGATCGACATGAGAAATGATGGCAATATTGCGTAAGTGAAACTTTTTCATTCTGTAAAAATCCTTTCGGGTCATGATTGTTAATTGAAATAACTGAGTGACGGCCGTTTTGAGCACAACCGGTTTTCACTTGAAGGCAAAAACCGTGATTTGAGGGGGTTATGCTATAATTTTCTTGACTTGTAAATCTCTTTTTCCTATGCTCGCAAAACTTAGCCGAAATATAATACTTTTCCAGGAACAATATCATGTTGAATTTTTTGCCGTCAAAAGTTGTTGGTGCAATCGCCGGATTTCTTTTGGTTTTAAACGTTATCTTCTGGATTGTTATTCTGTTCGTATTTTCGATTCCCAAAATTCTGATTCCCTGGCCGCCGTTGCTGAAAGTCATCAACAAAATTCTTCAATGGATCGGTGAGAACTGGATTGCCTGCAACAGCGGATGGATGTGGCTGACTCAGAAAACCCGCTGGGATGTTGAGGGAGCCGAGAACCTGAATCATGACGGCTGGTACATGGTGGTCAGCAATCATCAGTCCTGGGTCGATATTCTGGTGATGCAGCATTTGTTAAATCGCAAGATTCCTATTTTGAAATTCTTTATAAAACGAGAGCTGATTAAAGTGCCTTTGATGGGTTTTGCCTGGTGGGCGCTTGATTACCCATTTCTTTATCGCCATAGCTCCGAATATCTGAAGCAGCATCCTGAACAGGCGGGCAAAGATTTTGAAGCAACCCGCAAAGCCTGCGAAAAATTCGCCACCATTCCCACCAGCGTGATGAATTTTCTGGAAGGAACACGGTTTACCCCGGCAAAGCATGACAAACAGAAAAGCGAATACAAATATCTCTTACGTCCCAAATCCGGCGGACTGGCGCTGGCCTTAAACGTTCTGGGCGAAAAATTCAGTTCCATGCTGGATATCACCATCGTTTATCCCGACGGCATTCCCGGATTCGGAGATTTTCTGTGCGGCAAAGTCAAACGCATCACCGTGCGCATGAGGACCATAGAAATCCCGAAGACCCTTTTGCAGGGCGATTATGAAAATGATCAGGCTTTTCGTGATTCCATGCACAAATGGGTGCAGGAACTCTGGCGTGAAAAGGACAAGCAGATAGAGATGTTGACAAAAAAATGACGTCATCGTGATTTACGGTTCTGAAATCGGGCAAATTTCCACGGCGAGCGGTGGAGTTCTCAGCCGGAAAGTGTTTTCTTCAATCCCCGGGGAAATCGGGATTAGTTTCCGTAATTGACGAATGATGAAAATTGTGCAATATTTCAGCATTCAAAATATTGCAGCACCGTTTTCAAAAATAACTCGTCTCAGGTGTAAAATAAATTAGAGGAGGCGTTAACCATTTATGAGCAGAACATTGGGGAAAATACTAACCATTCTGGCCGTTGCTGTCTTAACGGGCTCTTTCGTCAATCTTCCACTTTCGATAGCCGCAAATGAGGAGGCCAGAAACGGCCGCTTTATTGCTTATGACGACGGCACCGTATGGGATTCTCAATCAAACCTGTTATGGGCCTCCAGAGACAATGGCAGCAACATTAACTGGTCTGATGCCGAGTCTTACTGCAAGACCTATGACGGCGGTGGATATCAGCAATGGCGACTGCCGACCAAAGATGAGTTGATGACGTTATACGACAGGTCCATTTTCGGCAATAACGGTTATCACTTGACAAAACTGATCACGTTGAGCGGATCGTATCCCTGGACCTCCGATGTGCAGGGTTCCCAAGCCCTGGTTGTCGGTTTCGCGACGGACCGTGAAATGTGGTTTCCGGAATCTCTGACGCACAAAAGCAGAAACAGGGTGCTCCCTGTGCGGTTTGGCAAGGAAGGCAAGGTTGCGTTAGCGGAACCCAGGCAGGAAGAAGTGGTCCCTCCGCCCCCACCGCCTCCTCCGCCATCGCCTGAAGTCATCGAGCCTCCGCCCCCACCGCCTCCTCCGGCACAGGAGAAGGTTTCCATTGCTCTTAATCTGGAATTTGACACCGCCAAGTCCATGATCAAGAAAAAATATCATGACAATATAAAACAGGTGGCTGATTTCATGCAGAAGTATCCGGACACCAATGTTGTGATCGAGGGCCATACGGATAACGTCGACCGATACAATAATCCGGAAAACAACATTAAGCTCTCCCAGGCCCGCGCCGACAGTGTCCGTCAATATCTGATCGACAAATTCGGCATCGATGAATCCCGCATCACCGCCGTCGGTTACGGACCGGCCAGGCCGATCGCCGATAATAACACAAATGAAGGACGCAAGAAAAATCGCCGGGTCGAAGCCATAATAGAAAAAATGGTCACGAAATAACTTTCAAAAATTTTCGGAATTCAGCAGGAAACACCCCGTGAACACGTAAGTTCACGGGGTGTTTTTCTTTTCACACAACAAAACATCTTGACAAGCACGAGTCTTTTATTTTAATTTAAACGCTGAGTTAAAATAACTGTTTAGTTAAAATTATACGGTAAGTTTTTGTTTTTTATAAATTTTCAGTTTTACAGGGAAAATGGATCGCCATCGTAAAAACAAATCGGATAAAACCGCAGAACGAATTTTAGCCGCCGCCAGAACAGTATTTGCCCAGAAGGGATACAACGGAGCGCATGTTGATGAAATTGCCGCGCGTGCCGGCGTCAACAAAGCCACTATCTATTATCAGATCGGCAACAAGCACAGCCTCTATGCCGACGTTATCCATCGGGTGATCGCCCATGTCACCCGGGGAATCGCCGACGCCGTTTCCCGAGAGACTTATCCGGAAGAAAAACTGAAAGCTTATATCACCTTCATCGCCGGCGCCGTAGAGGCAAATCCGGACCTGCCTCCGATTATGATGCGCGAATCTGCCGCGGGTGGTTATCGAGGATATTGCTTCGATCCTGGGCATACTGTTCGGCATTCTGGAAGCCGGAAAAGAACAGGGACTATTTATCGAAACATCACCTTTTCTGATTCACATGATGATTATGGGAACGATTCTTTTTTTTAAAAAAGGATCGCCCATCAAAGACAAACAATCCTGGCTGCCGGATGCGCTTTTGGCGTATGATAAAAAAATAAGTGCGAGCCTGGGAGAAGAAGTGGCATCTTTAGTGCTCAAAGCGATAAAAAAATAACCATCTAACTCAAAACGGAGGATCGGCTTTGAAAAAAAGAATTATTGTTGTTATTTTCATTATTCTTTTTGTGACAGTCGGCGCGCTGGTTTACGTCGGGCAAAAAAATAATAAGGCAAAAGAACTTTACTATTCAGGCACCATAGAAACAACGCAGGCCAATTTGTCTTTTCAGGTGGCCGGTCGTGTCGCACACGTCCTGGTTCAGGAAGGCCAGTCCGTAACCCCAAACCAGCTGATCGCCGAACTGGATCGTTCGGAATTCGAGTCCCGCCGGGCTCAGGCCGAGGCCAACCTGGAACGGGCGCAAAGGACAAAAAATCAGTTGCAAACCATGCTTGAAATAAGCACAAAAACACTTCCCGCGGAAGTTACACGCGCCAGAGCTTCTGTTCAAGGCGCGCGGGACACCCTTAAAGATGCGGAGCGCAACTACCGGCGGTTTGAAGAACTTTTCCGCAAGGAAGTCGTTACGGAAAAAGAACGGGATACCATGAAGCTCCATTATGAAATTGCGCAGTCGAGACTCACGGAGAGCGAATCTCTGCTGAAACTTGCCGAAGGTAATTTAATCAAAACAGATGCCATCAGACAGGATATCGGGGTTGCTTCGACACAGATCAATGCCGCGAAGGCATCGCTGAATCAAACGTCCATTCAGCTTGATTACACGCAATTGAAATCCCCGATGACCGGCGTCGTCACCAGCCGCAACATCGAACCGGGAGAAACGGTGACACCCGGCAGGGAAGTCATTACCCTTTCCGATCTGTCCCGCGTTGATTTGAAGATCTTTGTGGATGAAACGGAAATCGGCAAGGTCAAACAGGGGCAGAAAGTGGATGTAAAGGTTGATACCTTCCCCGATAAAACCTACACGGGCTACGTCTCGTTTATTTCTCCGGAAGGAGAATTTACTCCGAAAATTATTCAGACGAAAAAGGAAAGGGTAAAACTCGTCTACCTGGTCAAGGTGTCCATCGACAATCCCAACCTTGAGTTGAAAGCAGGCATGCCGGCCGATGCCTGGCTGAAGTAACAGCGGGGTTTTTCATGGCGGAATTTCTGACAAACGCATTACCCATGGTCGACGTAAAAAACGTTACCATGCGGTTTAATCACACCGACGCCGTCAAAAATGTTTCGATTGCGGTTGAAAGCGGCAGCATTTTCGGTCTGGTGGGTTCGGACGGCGCCGGGAAGTCTACGCTTTTGAGAATGATTGCCACGATGATCACACCGACACGAGGTGAAATTTTTGTTGGCGGTCTTAACGTCGTCACACAAAAGCGGCAAATCAAAAACCTGATCGGTTACATGCCACAGCGCTTCGGTCTCTATCAGGATTTGACGGTCGATGAGAACATGCAGTTTTTTATGGACGTTTTTGATATCCCTCGCCACCTGAGAAAAGACCGCCGTGAAAAATATCTCGGATTCTCCAATCTTCTTCCCTTTACGGACAGACCGGCCGGTAATCTCTCCGGCGGGATGAAACAGAAACTGGGCCTGGCCTGCGTGTTGGTGCATGAACCGCAGCTCTTGATCCTGGATGAGCCGACCAACGGCGTCGATCCGGTGTCGCGCAGCGAGTTCTGGGATATCCTGGGCAGTATGAAAAAAGAAGGCATGACCATCCTGGTTTCCACGGCCTATCTTGACGAAGGAGAGAAATGTGACCGGCTGGCCCTGATGCACAACGCGGTTATTCTCGATTCCGCAACTCCGGGAATCATGCGCGGGCCATTTGCCGATCTGGAACAAGCCATCGTTGCCCGCATTACTGAGGTGGATCAGGAGGTTGCTCGTGACACCTTCCAGCTCTGATTCCATATCGGTTATGAATCTTGAAAAAAAATTCGGGAAATTTGTGGCCGTTAACAAAATTTCCTTTTCTGTTAGAAAAGGCGAAATATTCGGGTTCCTGGGCTCGAACGGTTCCGGCAAGTCAACGACCATCCGCATGCTCTGCGGCATCATTACCCCGACCTCCGGCGGCGGGACAGTGGCTGGACATGACATCATCACCGAAGCGGAAGACGTCAAGCAATCGATCGGCTACATGTCGCAGAAATTCTCACTTTACGAGGATTTGACCCCTTATGAGAATTTGCGATTTTATCTCGGGATATACAATGTTCCTGAAAAACAGTGGCCGGAGCGCATCGATTGGGTTTTGAATATGGCCAATCTTCAAAAAGTTCGCGATCGCAAGACCCGGGAGCTGCCCCAGGGCTGGCGTCAGCGGCTGGCGCTGGGCTGCTCGCTTCTGCACAAGCCGGACATTTTGTTTCTGGATGAACCGACATCGGGCGTTGATCCCGTCACCCGCGGACATTTTTGGAATTTCATCAAACAGCTTGCCGCGAACGGGATGACGATATTTGTGACGACACATTACATGGACGAGGCACGCTTTTGCGAGAGAATCGTGATGATTAATGAAGGGATCATCGTGGCCTCTGGAACACCCGCGGAAATTATTTCCGGCGTCTGCCCGGATATGCCCGATGCCGATTTAACGGATGCGTTTATCAAGTTGATGAAGAGGGAAGAAATTTGAAATTCATCAGACTCAAAGCCATCGTCCGCAAAGAGTTTTACCATTTGATCCGCGACTATCGCAGCCTTTATTTGGCGTTTGCCATCCCCTTGCTTTTGATTATCCTTTTCGGCTACGCGCTGAGCCTGGATGTCGACAACGTGGAAACCGCCATTGTCGATTACGACAAAACAGAACTCAGCCGCGATTTTATCCGCAAACTCGACGCATCCGCCTATTTTCATGTGTCGGGCATCCTCGCCGGCACGAAGGAGGCCACCAGATCTTTGGATCACGATCGGGTAAAGATAGCGATTATCATCCCGCCGGACTTCAAAAAAAACATTGGCGCCGACCGGGAAACTCCGCTTCAGATTATTATCGACGGCAGCGACCCCAATTTCGCCAATATCATCCGCGGGTATATTACCTCCTTCGTTTCGCACTATAATCAAAAACTTCTGATGAATTTTCTGAACCGTCAGGGGATGCAGGAAATAAAACCTCCCGTGGACGGACGCATTCGCATCTGGTTCAATGAGGATTTGGAAAGCCGGAATTTCATTATTCCGGGCATCATTGCCGTCATCATTATGATCGTCGGCGCATTGCTCACCTCTCTGGTGATCGCCCGGGAATACGAGAACGGCACGATGGAAACCCTCAAATCCCTGCCGATAGAAGCGGGAGAACTGCTTTTAGGGAAGGCCTTTCCTTATTTTTGCATTGGATTAACGGACGTGCTGGTATCCATTTTACTGGGACAATTACTGTTCGGCATTGTGATGAAGGGAAATTTCTGGCTGATGATCCTCTCTTCCTCTCTTTATTTAAGCGTCGCCCTATCCCTCGGGCTTTTGATTTCCAATATCACGAAATCGCAATTGATGGCCAACCAGATCGCAATCCTGACCACCTATTTGCCTTCATTTCTTCTGTCCGATTTTGTTTTTCCAATTATCAATATGCCGAAAATCATTCAGGCCATCACCCTGGTCATCCCGGCGCGGTATTTCATTAATATTTTATCGGGAATCTATCTGCGCGATCTTGGATTGATGTATTTGTGGCCCAGCCTGCTGGTTTTACTGGTGATGTTTTCCGTACTGACTTTTTTTAATTACAAAATGCTGAAGAAGGAAGGTTTATGAGCTGGCTGAGGATCAGAGAACTCGTGCGCAAGGAATTTATTCAGCTTTTCAGTGATAAGCGCAATCGGGCGGTGATGTTTGTCATGCCCTTTATTATGATGCTGGTTTTCGGTTACGTGGTGAATTACGATATCCGGAATGTCCGGATAGCGATACTCGATTATTCTAAAACCTATGAGAGCCGCTCTCTGATCGACAGTTTTACCGGTAGCAACATCTTTCATGTAACCAATACCGTGGCCAATGAAAATCAGCTCACGGAACTATTACTGGAGCAGAAAATTGATGTGGGCATCAAGATCAGTCGGGATTTTGCATCCGCACTCAGAGCGGGACAAACCGCCCCGGTTCAGTTTCTGGTTGACGGAAGCATGAGCAATATGGCCGCCGTCAGAGTGACCTACATCGCGTCCGTCCTGGATAAATTCAACAGGGATGAACTGTATAAACTTTATCCCGTCAATATGAGTTACGGCAAAGTCGACGCGCGGATCCGAACCTGGTACAATCCGAACCTCGACAGCCAGTATTTTTTTGTTCCCGGCATCGTCGCTTTTCTGATCATGTTGACGAGTTTTATCTTTACGTCCATCGCCATCATCCGGGAGAAGGAAGACGGCACCATGGAGCAATTGATTGTGACCCCCATAAAATCACACGAATTTATTATCGGCAAAACCATTCCCTATACGATCATTGCGCTTTTTCAGTTGTTTGCCGTAACCGGTGTCGCCGTTTACTGGTTTGAGATTCCCTTTAAAGGAAGTTTCCTGCTTCTTTTGCTGGCCGCCTGTTTGTTTTTGCTGAGCACGCTGGGCATCGGACTCTTCATCTCCACCATATCCTCGACCAAACAGCAGGCCATGATGACGGCTTTCTTTTTCGTGCTGCCGTTCTTCATGCTCAGCGGTTTCGTCTTTCCCATTTCCAACATGCCTGACGTCGTACAGTGGCTTACGTATCTTAATCCGCTGAGATTTTTTCTGGTCATCATCAGGGATATTTTTCTGAAAGGCGTTGGCTTTGATGTGCTCTGGCCGCAATACCTCGCCCTGACCATCCTGGGGGCAGTTGTTTTTACCGGCGCCATCGCCCGGTCTAAAAAACGGCTGGATTAGTGAAGCGTTCTCATATATTATTAAAATATAACATCTCAGGAAATGGACACATGCTCAAGGTCGTAGCGGATCAAAAAGCCATCAAAAAATATGCCGGACTTTTCAATAAAAAGTTCAAACCGTTTGCTGAAGAAAATATAAAGGTCAAACTCGGGCATCAGGGTGCCAGTTTTTCCGCCAAAGTTCTTTGGTGCGAAGAACTGGGCATCTGGAAATTTTCCCGGGCCGTCAACGATATCCGCTACTGGAACGCTTTCGGCATCGGCAAACCCGGAATCGCCGGCGTTCTTTCCATCGCCTCCGAAATCAATTTCCCCTGGGCGCAGATCGACAGGAAAACCGGAGGCGCTTTTGCCGAGGATGCCTGGGGCAATCTGTTTGTCATTCACCGCGGGAAGATCGGCGGCGGGAAAAAAGGCGTCGGCAAATCGCTGTTCGAACAAAATTACCGCGGCGTCTGGTCCTTCATGGAAGATGGTGACAGCCTGAGTGAAGTGGCGGTGATCGGCAATCTCAAATCAGAGCGTTTCGCTGCGCAGACGGCTCTGTTCGTTAAAAAAATAGAAATGATGAAATTGTCCGCCGCCGAGTCGGCGCAAACGGAAATGGATTTTGCGGAAATCAGTTTTCGGGAAGACCTGATCGGAAACGAGAGCCCTCTGCCGGAAGATGAAATCGCTGACGCCTGCGATCACGACCTCGTTGTCAGCAAACTTGCCGTCCACCTGCAGCGGCAGAAAATAAAGATCGGCAATGATACGGAAAGTGAACTTTTTGCCGTTGATGTATCGGGAAACAGAATTTCTCATATTTTCGAAATTGTCGCCGACGCCAAAGAAAAAAACGTGATGGCAGCCGCCGGCAGATTGCTCATGCAGACATCCGCGGCCGCCGTCAATCCGCAGCCGGTTGCCGTTCTGCCGCTGGATATCAAAGAAACGTACGCCGAAGAACTCTATCGCATCAACATTTCGGTCATCGGTTTTCATTGGCAGGAGGACAAAATTATTTTTTCAGGGCTGGAGAGAATCAAATTTGCCTGACAAAGATTATTTGCAAAGAGTAATTATTGTGATTACTTAATGCTGCACTTGGTCTATATCAGATGCACGGTCATTCCAGGAAACCTTATCTGAATACCTCCGTCCAGATTTATTCTGTACAACTATCGTTCCTCTGGTGATCTCCATTCCATGAAACGATCAAGTGCGTCTGTACTCTTAATCATCTTACGAGCTAATTTTAACCTCTCCAATATTTTATTTTTTTCATCTTCCTCTAGATTGTTGGCACGTTGTTCAGCGTCTGAAAAGAACTGTTCAATGCGATTTGCGTCAGCCCAATGACTGATAATTTGATAAAGCTCTGATTTACTCGTTTTAAGCGCTTCAGCCGCCCGTCGTTGTTTCTCTTCTAATAACCATTTCTCGTGTTGAATTTCCCACTCACGGTGTCTAATCGCCGCTTGTCTTGCTTCTTCTTCCACAAGCTCAACAATTTCGGCCGTGTCTTGCTGCAGTTCTCTGATAATACTTTTGATTTTTGTGCACAAATCCAATTGTTTTGCTTCATGCCAGCATTTTGTCCAGTTAGTGCCCGGATAAGGTGAATAGGCCTGTAAGCACAGTTTCCCGGTGGGGAATTCCCTTGTTGTTGTCCATGAATAGCTTGATTCTCTTCTCGGTGGAATATAATCGGACTCCCGAATATATTTCCCCTTGACATATCGTACTTTAACTTCTTCCGACATTTCTATAATCGTCAAACCTATCGCCACCGTGCCAATATATACAACTGTGCAGCGCCACGGCGACCAAAGATCATTATATATACGTTTGCGCCGCGGCTGTTCTCTCTCCTCTACCGAAGCTCTGTGCAGACATTCGCCATTGGGCGCAATGATGACATGATGACCATACTTTTCAAACGTTAAGTATAAATGATTGGCAAAGCTCAACGCTTTATCCAAGCCTGTTTTAGTCACAACCAAATCAGGCAATAATTTTTTGTTGGGTTTCAGATATCCGGCTTCATCAGATACTCGACCGATTACAAAAAGAGTTTTTGCATCTTTGATTAACGGATGCTGATCCGGAAGCGATAATGCAGTTTTCTTTTTTAATCTTTTTAATTTGGTTGGCGGTTGTGGAGTCGGTCTGGGCATCTTAATGCTTTGGCCATCCCGTGCCCATGCAAGTTCATCCCCCGGCTGAAGATCGGGCAGCGACTGCACCGGCGGGGCTTTGCCCACTGCGATCTTATTCCAATAGCCACGTTCCGGCCTTGGAACATTAAGGCGTTTGCATACTCTGGCCATGTAACTTGATGAAACTTTATATCTTGCCCCCACTTTGAGCATGGGTTCCGACCAGACAAGTTTATAAAGAGCTTCACGAGTCAATGGCAATTCCGGCGATGCAGCCGAATCTTGTTTTGAAGCATCCGAATCATCCGTCATTTTTCATCTACCATTTATTTTAGTCATGACTTCTTTGAAGCTTACCAATGCTGATTCAATGTTTTCAATGATTTCCGTAGCAAGAAGATCCGGATCGGGAAGATTATCGAGATCGGTCAGACTTTTATCTTTCAGCCAGAAAATATCCAGACTTGTTTTGTCGCGGGCAGCAATCTGATCGTAGGAAAATTTTCTCCAGCGGCCTTCCGGATTTTTCTCCGTCCATGTTTCCTTTCTCTTGTGCCGGTTGGCCGGATGGTAGCACTGAATAAATTCCTGCAGATCCTCAAATTTGAGAGGGTCTTTTTTCAACGTAAAATGCATGTTGGTGCGAAAGTCATAAATCCACACTTCTTTGGTTTGCGCTGTTTTACTTGCCGGACGATTATCAAAGAAAATTACGTTAGCCTTCACGCCCGGACGATAGAAGATTCCTGTCGGCAGGCGCAGAATGGTGTGCAGGTCCGTCGTTTCCAGTAATTTCTTGCGTACCGTTTCACCGGCACCGCCTTCAAATAAAACATTATCCGGCACAACAACCGCAGCCTTCCCATCGGCTTTAAGCATGGTATGAATATGCTGGACGAAATTGAGTTGTTTATTGGAAGTTGTCGCCCAGAAATCCTGCCGGTTGTAAACCAGATCTTCCGACTCTTCTTCGCCTTCCTGATTGGTAAAGGTCATACTGCTTTTCTTGCCAAATGGGGGATTTGTCATAATATAATCAAATCTCTCTCCGCTATCGGCAATTAATGAATCGACACGTTCAACCGGCACAAGTTCATCCAGATCGCCGATGTTGTGCAAAAACAAGTTCATCAGGCACAGGCGCGCCGCGTTGGGCACAATCTCCCAACCCTTGAAAGTTTTAAATTTAAGAAATTTAAGTTGGCTCTTATCAAGCTCATAATTTTTCTTGTCCGACAGATAATCATAAGCGGCCAGAAAAAAACCGCCGGTGCCGCATGCCGGGTCGGCAATCGTCTTTTCCGGTTCAGGACGCATACAGGCAACAATTGCTTTAATCAATGTTCGCGGCGTAAAGTACTGCCCTGCACCGCTTTTGATATCCTCAGCGTTTTTCGCCAGCAGTCCTTCATAAATATCGCCCTTCACATCCGCGCCCAGCATCACCCACGATTGCTCATCAATCATCTGAATCAACCGATACAGCATGGCCGGTTCATGAATTTCGTTCTGGGATTTGAAAAATATCTTTCCCAACATGCCGGTATCCTTGCCCAGTTCGCGCAATGTCCTGACATAATGTTCTTCCAAATCCGCGGCTCTCTTTGTCCGCAGTGTCGCCCATGAATATTCGGCAGGAATTTTTATTTTACGGCCATACGGCGGTTTGGAATATTCATCCGCCATTTTGAGAAACAGTAAATACGTAAGCTGTTCCAGATAAGCGCCGTAGCTTACGCCTGCGTCACGCAACACATTGCAGAAAGACCAAATTTTTGAAATCAACGCCTCAGTCATGCCAATTCATTCTCCATCGTTTTCAATATTTAGTATCGACCAAATATCCCCTTCGTCCCGGACATGGATAACCATTTTTATTTTTATGCGGATTTAGACCGGTTGAGTACTGTTTATGCTCAAATTTTTTCCCGCAATAAGAACACTGTATAATATAAGTTGGACCAAAACCTGTTTTTCTTTTCGAGACTGTCCTGAATCATGACTTGGGCACATGAGATATACTTCGTTGTGCAACAGGCGGCGCTGATAAAGGACCTGATTCCGTTAATTCAATTTTATATCTTGGTACAAAAGGAATATCGCTAACGTGAGCGTCACTTATGCGATCCACCCGATACGAACGGTCTTCACGTGTATCATGTTTAACCGCATATAAAAGCAGGTTGCCATCTTTTGTCATACGCAAAGAGTAAGGTTCTATTAATCGTGTAGTGCCCTGATACTGAAGGTTGACGCACAAATGATTTGCCGCGGCAAAACGTATCAGGTGCAATGGCGAAGATGTCCGGTCATGCCAGATTTGGCTCATGGCAGGCATTTGTAACGTTGTATCGATTTCTTTTCCGGCGGATGAAATCGGCGCGACTGCCGCTTTGCGAACAGTTCCGTATAACCATTCAAACATTTCGGGAAGTTCCTGCCAGAACTGCTCATAAGACGGCAATGCAGGTAACTGATGCGCCAGCATATTCTTCCATTCGGCAGCCAACTCAGCGCGTTCGGGTTTGTCTGCAAGCGATTTTGCCGAAGGCAGCGCAATGCCCTTGAAATCGCATTTCTGCTTCAGCGTTTTATTCAAAAGAACATGATCGGGAGAAACGTCGTTATGATGATACAGATTAATCACATCGTAGAGGTCTCTCGGGCGAAGCCTCTCCGCCAACGCCCGAATCTTTTCCGCGAAAACTTCTTCAAAAGAATAACACTGAACAAAAATACCTTTCTCCGGTTTATCGGAATAAGGATGCTGAACTTCGCGCATCACCGGCGGCAGGGAAATAATCTCATTTGCCGTCAAATCCAGTTTGATGCGCGGCATATCCCCGCGTTGCTGCATCGGCCCGCGGTAACTTAGTCGCCCTTCCGCCGATAATTTCCCGCGCGGATTTTCATAAATTTCAAAGCGGACCATATCCTTCGGTATTTCCAGACCGGTGCTCTCGTAAATCGAATCAATAATTTCTCTAAATGCCGCCGTCAAAAAATCCACATTGAGATGACTTTCCTGCATGAGCGTAAAATCCAGATCCTCCGAAAAACGGTATGTTTCAAAATAGCACTTCTTCAGGCACGTGCCACCCTTGAATATCCAGTCATGACCGATGACGGCATGTTTGGAAATTCCGTTCAGCAGCCAGCCCAGCACATAATCCTTTTCGATAATATGCGCGCCGAGACCGAATTCCCGCGATGCATCCATGATTTCCTGTCGGGTAATCATTTGGTTTTACTCCAGCTTTCCGGTATCCACAAACGCCAGCGCGTGATTAATCTGTCCGCGGCAAGCTTGGCATCCAGTTTCGTATTTCCTTTTGTCAGCCCCGCAGAACACTTTTCAATAGCTTCCTTTTCCTGCAGGGCAAAACGTTCCAGAAAAAAACCAAGCCGCTTGAAAACCGCGCCGTTTCCCAGTTGCTTCGCGTATTTCAGCAGCAGTTCCATATTTTTATTTTCCGATTTCAGATAATTGGCAAACATATCCGCAACCGAACGGATGCCGCCGCCCAACGCCGGATCGGAAAGCATATCAATAATCGTGCGAGAGGGATCGGAGAGCATCACTTTCACTTGTCCCTGCCAGACAGGCTTGAGTCCGAACATCGCCTTTTCGGAAATCATGCGCAGCATAAACTCCGTGCCTTTGACCACGCACAGACTGCGTCTTGGTTTTTGCGTGGTCATGACCATAACCTTGCGAAAAATCTGTTCCGTCATATCCCAGTTTTCCGCAGCGCTCCATCCGCCGATGTAACACGGCGAAAACAATTTCTCGGCAATCACCCACGAATTTTCCAGCGGCATATCCGCCGAGCGCGACTCCAACGGCACGGGCACATACACGCCCCGGTAAACACGCGAAAGCCAGCCTTTCTTTGCCCAGCGTGACAACATCTTGGCCGCATTGGTGGATTCGACATTCAAACTTTTTGCCGCATCGGAAACGGAAATGGAACCCTTCGCGTCCCGGACAACCTGACCCAACCTTTTACGGTCCAGTTTCCCGATGCCTGATAAGCCTTTTGTAGAATTCTTGTTCTCAGCCATATATCGCCTTTTTAGTATATCGTAAGCGTATTATTTCAATGATTAGTTGAATTATTGCGTTTGAGATATACTATATTTCACCGGTTTTGCCAAGGGATATTTTAAATTACTTTTTCTTTTTCAGTGCTTCTTTTTCCGCTTTGATTTTGGCCAGCAACGCGGCGGCGGAATTTTCGCCGGAAATCAAATCGGGGTAGTCTTTGCGCCACTGCTCGGTGAGCTTGCCATCAAAGGCCTGTTTGAGAATGCTCTGGCGCAGAGCCTCGGCCTGCTTCAGGCTGGTTTCAATGGTTTCTTCCATCTGATCGCAGACGGAAAAACGGGATTCGATTTCGGCAACAATAGTTTTTTGTTCTTTAGTAGATGACGGTAAAGGAATCTGAATTTCTCTCAGAACATTAGCTGGTATTTGCGGTTGAGCTGTTCCAGATTGTTTTTCTTTAAGTTGTTTATTAAAAAAAGGTGAAGAAATGAACTTCATCAAATAATAGTTGTCCAAAACTTGTTGATTTAATACTCTTAGAATCAGCATTCCCGAATTAAGTCTAACATTTTTAAAGGGTATTTTATTATCATATAATGCTACATTTCCAAGAGTGCCTCTTGTCGTAACTACGACATCGTTCAATTGTAACTTTCCACCTTTTAATATTTCGTCTTTCTCTTTCGAAATAAAGATATTTTCTTCAAAAACAAATTTACCTTGTCTTACATTCTTTGTTGATAAAAATAGGCAATATCCTTCTTCATAAAACTCATCTTTTTTAGGATAATTGTGACCTCTATCACCATCTATTGTTTTTACTATCTGTTTTAGTGGAAATATTTTCCACCCTTTCGGCAATTCTCCTTCTTTCACATTTTTATTTGTGAGCTTTCCTTCAAACGCATTTTTGAGGATGGACTGGCGATAGACTTTCAACTGCTCGCGGGCTTTTTGAAGATTTTCAACGGCATTGTCAAGATCGGAAAAAAGTTCTTCGATTTTTTCAACAATAACTTGTTGTTCTTTTTTGGGTGGTACAGGAACGGGTATTTTTGCAAATCGTGCAGCAGACAATTCTTTGAAGGTGGTGCCACTCGCTAATTCATACGCCATCTTCTTTATGGATTTAAAATAATAATATAAGAAGTCACTTTCGATAATCGGAGAAGGAATTAGATTTTTAAAACCTTGATTTGTTGCTAATTCATTTGCGGCAACAGCAACATATCCAATCGGGGCACGTGAAGAAAAAAGAATGGAGTCTTTTGGTATCAACCTGGCTGAAGATTTTTCCAAACCAAGTTTGGTCAGACTTTTTCTCCCTTTTGAAATATATTTTTCTTTGTAGCCAGATAAATCTAAAGGGGTTATCCAACAAATATCCGTGCCCCAATATTCATCCTTTTTTGTAGAAGGAGTACCACCCGCCACAACTTCGCCTACTTGGCCTATTTCCATTACTATCCATTGTTCAGGCAAACTATTCAAATTATGCCACCAGCATCATCGTCATTGCGAGGGCGTCAGCCCGAAGCAATCTCATTAAATAAATCATTATTCAATCATAACTATTTTTTGACATATATTATCTCATCGATTGCTTCGTCGTCGCGACACGTCGGGACTTCTCGCAATGACAGGCTTACGCCACCAGCACCTCATTCAATTCATCAATCAGCTTTTCGGTCTGGTCGCCGAAGAGTTCGTGCAGTTTTCCAAGTCCTCCGCACTCACCGAAAGGCGAAAGCGAAAAATCATCCGTTTCAATATGGAATGATGTAGCGATGTGATCGCGAATCATGTAGAGCCACTCCATCTGCTCGGCTGTAAAATGCTTGTGGCCGGATTGCGCGCGCACGACCCAGTCGCGGAAATTGCGCCGGGCAATGGTATCGTAGTCGGTCAGTTTCCTGTCAATTCCCAACACGCGGCGAATCAAACCGACCAGCGCGGTGAGTTCGCTTTTGGCGCTGGCGCTCACCTTGTCCAGATGGGCGTAGGCTTCCCATACACGCAGGGGCGCAAGCTGCGGCTTTTTCTCCCTGAGAATTTCAAAAACATCTTTGATCATTTTGTAGGTTATTTCGCGTCTGCGGTACGGCCGGCTGTAAAAGATGGTCAGCGCTGCGATTTCGTCCTTGTTCGCTTCAATAAATTCCTTAAAATCTTTAACCAGTTTTGCGGCCTGATCTTCGGCCTGTTTATCCCATCCGGCAAACGTCACCTTATCAATGTTGACGGTGTCGATGATCTGCTCCAGCGACCGGCGCACCACATCCAGATATTCGTTTAGTGGACCTGTGAAAATATGACCAGCCTTTTTCGCCAGTTCCTCCCGCGCCTTTTCCCATTTTTGTTGCAGCGGCATGTCCGCGCCGGAAAAAAGTTCATTGGCTTTTTCTTCGATGCGGTCGGGATTGTGCGCATCCAAGAGGCAGTTGACGATGACGCTCAGCGGCAAACCGCCTGAGAGTTCCTTGATCTTCTGACGCTCCTTGTCCTTGATCTGGCGATCCATTCGCGTTAAACGATTGGCCAGCGACAGATAAGTGTCTTCATCGCGCGCACCCATCATGACGGCGTTGAGCAAATCCTTGAGCGGAACGGTTCGTTTGCGCTCCAGCGGGCGGCTGTCGGTTTTCAGCGTCTTGGTGACGCCCACGGCATCCACAATAACAAAATGATCTTTTTCGTATTTTGCCGAAGGCGTGACTTTCTTCAAATCGTCCAGCCCCAGCGTTCTTGTGCCGCGTCCCTTCATCTGCTCGAAATAATTGGCCGAGCGCACGTCGCGCATGAACAGCAGGCACTCCAGAGGCTTGACGTCCGTGCCTGTGGCAATCATGTCCACGGTGACGGCAATACGCGGATTGTAGGAGTTGCGGAACTGCGCCAGCAGCGTGTCGCCGTCTTCCTCGGATTTGTACGTGATTTTTTTGCAGAAGTCGTTGCCTTCCGCGAATTCCTCGCGCACGATCTCGATAATGTCGTCGGCGTGGCTGTCCGTCTTGGCAAAGATCAGCGTCTTGGGAACTTCATTGCGCCCCGGGAATATTTCCGGCAGTTTATTTTTAAACGCCTTGACGACATTGCGAATCTGGCTGGGGTTGACGACGTCCTGATCCAGTTGTTTGCCCTCGTAGTTGAGTTCGTCCTCCAACTGCTCCCAGCGCTTTTTGCGTGTGAGGCGCTCGCGCACGTCAATGTATTCTTTGGCGGAAATTTTCGCACCCTGCCTGGTGATTTCCGTCTCAATGGTAAAGACATCATAGCCGACGTTGACGCCGTCGGCGACGGCGCGCTCATGCGGATATTCGCTGACGATGTTTTCCTTGAAGAATCCGAAGGTGCGCTTGTCCGGCGTGGCGGTCAGCCCGATCAGAAAAGCATCGAAATAATCAAGCACCTGCTGCCAGAGGTTGTAAATGGAGCGGTGGCACTCATCAATAACGATGAAATCGAAAAATTCCGGCGGCACTTTTTCATTGTAAACCACCGGCATCGGTTCTTTCGGCAGCCAGCGTTCGTTGGGATTCACTTCTTCCGCCGCTTCGTCGAGTTCTTCGCCTTTGAGAATCGAATAAAGCCTCTGGATGGTACTGATGCAGACCTGCGCATCTTTGGAAACATAATCCGATTTGAGACGCTGGACATTATAAAGTTCGGTAAATTTGCGGTTGTCGTCCGAAGGCGTGTAGGCCATAAATTCCTGCTCGGCCTGTTTGCCCAGATTGCGGGTATCCACCAGGAACAGAATGCGTTTGGCATTGGCATATTTCAAAAGGCGGTAAATGAACGTGATGGCCGTATAGGTCTTGCCGCTGCCCGTCGCCATTTGAACCAGGGCGCGGGGAAAACTGTTTTTAAAGGATTTCTCCAGATTATTGACGGCAATAATCTGGCATTCGCGCAAACCTTTGGTGTCCAGAACGGGAATATCGAGCAGCCGGGCGCGCAGGCTTTTCGGAGCGGAAAGGCCATCTTTCAATGTTTCGGGGCGATGGAACGAGAACATGGTGCGGGAGCGAGGATGCGGATCGCAAAAGTCGGTAAATCGCGTGACCTCGCCGGTGCTTTCAAAAACATATGGCAAAGGATCATGATTTACGTATTTGAGTTTGGCTTTGGCGTAATCTTCCGCTTGCGTTTCGTGAACCGTCAGACGATGGCCTTCTTCCTCCCGCTTGGCTTCAATGACACCGACCGGTTTGCGGCCAACAAAGAGAACGTAATCCACCGGGCCGATATCCGTCGGATATTCACGTACGGCAATTCCCAAACCACCGTTGAAATTGATGGCCTTTCTGTCCTGCACTTTCCAGCCGGACTTTTCCAGCATCTCGTCAATTTTATCGCGCGCAATTTGTTCAGGAGTTTGATTAGTCATGTTTAAAATGAGAAACAACGCTCCGTTTTCTAAACAGCAAATTTTTTTATATGGTTCATCTTACAAATTCCAGAAAACATTGCAAGAAAAAATCAGGAAATGCTGGAGTTCCTTTGTTTCTCTTTTTATTTGTACGTCTATAATAGGTATATGTATGTATACATGAAAAATGATATGGAAAGCTCATAAATTGGCGGTTCATGTAATAATCACTCGTTGTGATAATCATGAATTGACCGAATATTGATATGATTGTCCGTTTGAATAATTTTGATTGACAAAATAATGGCAGATAATTATGATACCGTCAAAATGGATATTAAGAGATTGTTCATGACAAAAGACATTCGCGCCATTATTATTATCAGCATTATAATTAGCTTCTGCATAGGAGGCCGGGGCGCGGTATAGTATCAACTCTCAAGAAACGAAATCAGAATCCGCTGCCAGGCAATCCCGGCAGCGGATTTTTTTTGAGATCCCAATTGCAGAAGCGAAGCGCACTGAAATTGGCTGATCGAACAATCCCGCAAAGCGCGGTTTTTAAGGAGAAAAACGCAAATGAAAAATAAAGTACTGGTTTACGACACCACCTTGCGGGACGGCACGCAGGGAGAACAGACGAATTTTTCCGCGGAGGAGAAACTGCGCATCGCCCAGCGCCTGGATGATGTTCATTTTCACTACATCGAAGGCGGTTGGCCCGGGTCGAATCCCAAGGACATGCGTTTTTTCGAAATGGCGAAAAACGTCACATTTAAGAATTCTCGTCTGACCGCTTTCGGCAGCACGCGTCGCGCCAAAACCAAAACGGAATCCTGCCCGAACTTGAAAGCGTTGATCAAGGCGGGGACATCCGCAACCGCCATCGTCGGCAAATCATGGGATCTGCATGTCACCGATATTTTAAAAACGGACCTCACCGAAAATCTGGCGATGATTGCCGATTCCATTGCCTATCTGAAATCCATGGGCAAAGAAGTTTTTTTTGATGCCGAACATTTTTTCGACGGTTATAAACATAATTCCCGCTATGCCTCCCGGGTGGTGAAAACAGCGCTGGCCGCCGGAGCCGATTTTATCGTTCTGTGCGACACCAACGGCGGCTCCCTTCCCCATGAAATCTGCACCATGGTCAAGAGAATTTCCGCCCATATTCCTCTGGAAAAACTGGCGATTCACGCACACAACGACGGAGGACTGGCGGTGGCGAATTCCCTTGCCGCCGTCCAAAAGGGCGTCATGATGGTTCAGGGAACCGTCAACGGTTACGGTGAACGATGCGGCAACGCTGATTTGATTTCTGTGGTGGCCAATCTGCAGTTGAAAATGGGCAAAAAGTGCCTGCCGTCGGAGTCCATCAAACAACTGACGAATCTGTCTCATTATATCAGCGACGTGGCCAACATTCCGCCGCTGAATTCCCGGCCGTTTGTCGGACGCAGCGCGTTCGCACACAAAGGCGGCGTGCATGTCAGCGCCGTGGTGAAAAATTCCGTCGCCTATGAACACATTGAGCCGGAACTGGTCGGCAATCGCCGGCGCGTGCTGGTTTCCGACCTGGCGGGAAAAAGCAACGTGGAATATAAAGCGAAAGAACTGGGTATTGATCTGGCGAAAAATGATGCGGTCAGCAAAAAAATCGTGCATGAAGTCAAACTCATGGAAGACCGCGGGTTCCAGTTCGACGCCGCCGACGGTTCGCTTTCTTTGTTGATTAAGAAGGCCATCGGCGAATTTGCCGAACCCTTTAATCTGGAAACCTTCAGCGTGATTACATCGCGCACGGAAAAAAATCCGTGTCTGTCTCAGGCCACGATCAAAATATCGGTTGCCGGTGAAGAGGAACTGACGGCCGCGGAAGGAAACGGCCCGGTCAACGCCCTGGACCACGCCTTGCGCAAAGCGCTGACGAAATTTTATCCGCAAATCAAAAATATGCATCTGGTGGATTTCAAGGTGCGCACGCTGGAAGGTTCGGAAGGCACCGCCGCGGGCGTTCGTGTCCTGCTGGATTCAACCGACGGCGAAGAAGTCTGGAGCACCATCGGCGTCTCCGAAAACATTATCGAGGCCAGCTGGCAGGCGCTCGTGGACAGTATTCAGTATAAGTTGAGCAAGGAGGAAAATCTTAACATCCGATAACACGCCGCCTTCTACGACTATCGTTGCTGGCCGCGTCGTTATGCATTCAATGAAAGAAGCGGTGATCATCAATGACACATTTGCATCCCTTTGCGAAGCTCCCGTTGCGCAAGAACCGTTTTTGGTATATGAGTTTCTGCAGGATAAAAAGGGGACGGATCGAGAATGCTTTTTTCCATCAACAGCCAGAATCCGCAAATGCGTCTCATTAAGAAGGCCGCCGATATTCTGCGCGACGGCGGAATCGTCATTTATCCCACCGACACGGTTTACGGTCTGGGCTGCGATTTGTCCAACAAAAAAGGGATTGAGAAAATTTACGAATTGAAACGACGAAACAGAAAGCAACCGTTAAGTTTTGTCTGTTCCGATCTGAAACATATCAGCGAATACGCCAAGGTGACGGATTACGCCTACAAAACCATGAAAAGGCTTTTGCCGGGCGCCTATACCTTCATTCTGGAGGCGTCGCGTCTGGTGCCAAAAATTATTTTGCCTAAACGGTCAACAACGGGTATAAGGGTACCCGACAATCAGATTTGTCTGGCGCTGGTCCGGGAACTCGGATCGCCCATTATCAGCACCAGCGTGAAAACGGAAAAGGGCGAAACGCTGGGCGACCCGGCCGTGATCAAGGAGTATTTCGGCAAGACGGTTGATTTAATTATTGACGGCGGCATTATTCTGCCGCAGCCGTCAAGCGTTATCAGTCTGGTTGACGACAATATAGAAATTATCAGAAAAGGAAAAGGCGACATCAGCGCCTTTCTGCCACGGGAATGAACTCTTTAGTATTTTTTGCGATTCATTCCCTCCGCTACGCGGGATTGTTCACCTTACCAATTCCGATACGCGTCGCCTGGCAACACCAGGCTTCGCTTTCGTAATTGGAGGTTTACTGATAAATATAAAAGGCTGAGCGGTATTTTTAACCGAAAGACGCATCAAAGGTCTGCCGGAGCGCGGGTGCGCGCGGAAAAATATCAGCCGCCGAAAAGGACATCTATGAAACATATTATGCTCGTTAACGCTGTTCACAAAGAACAGAGACGAATGGCTACGGTTAACGAAAAGGGCATTCTGGTTGATTTTAACATCGAAATGCCGACCAAGGAACCCATCACCGGGAATATTTACAAAGGCAGGGTTCTGAAAGTTGAACGCGGCCTGCAGGCGGCCTTCGTTGATTACGGCGGCAGCAAAGACGGTTTTCTTCCGCTCAAGGACGTCAATCCCGAATACTTCACTGAACAGGAAAACGGCCAATCCAACAGCAAACCGGTTTTAAAAGTCGGACAGGAAATTATTGTGCAGGCCGTCCGGGAAGCCATCGGCAACAAAGGAGCTCTGCTGACCTCCTATATTTCCCTGCCCGGCCGATATCTGGTCCTGCTTCCCAACAAGCCCGGCAGCGGCATCTCCCGCAAGGTGGAAGATGAAGAAGACCGCCAGAAAATAAAAAATCTCATGAAGCAGATTAAAATTCCGGAGACGATGGGATTTATCGTCCGGACGGCGGGCTATAACCGGACAAAGCAGGAAATCGCCCGCGATTACCAGCACCTGGTGCGCCTCTGGAAAGAAATCAATAAAAAGGCAAAAAGCATCAACAAAACGTCCATGATTTACCAGGAGACAGATTTCGGCGTGCGCAGTATCCGCGACTATCTGACGTCGGAAATTGAAGAAATTCTCGTCGACGATCTGGAAACGTTCCGCAAAATGCGCGCTTATTTGAGGGCGATTTCTCCCCGTTACATCAAAATGCTGACGCATTACAAGGAAAAGACCCCGCTTTTCGACAGTTATAATCTTGAAGAGCAGATTCGCGTCATTTATCAGGAACGCGTGGAACTGAAATCCGGCGGACACATTGTTATCAATCCGACGGAAGCGATGATAACGATTGATGTCAATTCCGGACGCGGCTCCAATAAAAAAAATATAGAAGAGACGGCTTTTAAAACCAACATCGAGGCGGGGGAGGAAATCGCCCGTCAGTTGAGACTAAGAGACCTGGGTGGATTGATTGCCATCGATTTTATCGACATGATGGATAAAAAACACATCGCCGAGGTGGAGAAATCCTTTAAAAAAGCGTTGAGCATCGACAAAGCCAGGATCCAGCTTTCCCGAATTTCCAAGTTCGGCATTCTGGAATTATCCCGGCAGAAGAAGCAATCCACCATTCAGGAAATAAGTTACACAAAATGTCCTTACTGCAAAGGCAGCGGCCTGCGTCCGTCTCTGGAATATGCGGCGCTGGGCGCGTACCGGAAAGTCGAATCTGAGGCCGTGAAGGGAATTTGTTCCGAATTGAAGATAACCCTGCCGCATGAAATCGCCGATTATCTTCTCAATCGCAAGAGAAGCGAATTGCTGGATCTGGAATCGTCATTTACGGTGGCGTTGAATATCTGCGGAAGTTCTGAAATACCCTGGGACCGGGTGGAAATTCAACAGATCGCAAAAGAACCCATAGACAACCCCGAGCATCTGCAAGAGGCTGTCGAGGCAAAAGGGGAAGAAACGCCGACCGCCGCTGACGATGAAAAAGCTGCGCCCGGCGGAGAGAAGCCCGTCAGGAAAAGAGGACGGCGCAGACCGCGGCATAAGAGAAGAAAACCGACGGGATCAACCACAGCCATTGTTTCACCGGAAACCGTCTCCGATGACGCCGCCGGGGAAGGGTTATCAAGCCTGATGATCATACAGCCGGCGGAAAACAAAGAAGATGGTGTTCCCGGAGGGAAAGAAACTCCGGAAAGTCATATTGCCGCAACCACAACGGATAACGAATAACAGGCCGGAAATTATTTCCCTTTCGCCAGCTCTTTGGAGCGTCTGGTTGCCGCTTTCACGGCGGCAGCCATTATCCCGCGAACGTTTTTTTCTTCCATAACTTTTAATCCGGCGAAGGTCGTGCCGTTGGGCGATGTCACCATGGCCCTGAGCTCCGCCGGTTCTTTATCGTTTTCAATGCACAGACGCGCAGCTCCCAGCATGGTTTGCGTCGCCAGTTTTTTCGCCAGATCTTTCGACAATCCGGTTTTAACCCCGGCCTCAATCAGCGCTTCGATCATCAGGAAAAAATAAGCGGGGCCGCTGCCGCTCAAGCCGGTCACCGCGTCCATGAGCTGTTCCCGCACCTCCACACTGATGCCCACGGCGTTGAAAATCGCGCGCGTGATCCTGACGTCGTTAGCTTTGGCATGGCGTCCCGCAGCCACCGCTGCGGTGCCTTCACCAACAAGCGCAGGCGTATTGGGCATGACCCGGACCACGCGAATCCCTTTGCCCAGACGTGCCTCGATAAACTTTGTCGTGATGCCGGCGGCGATGGAAATCACCACATTGAATTTATCGACAGAGGATTTGATTTCCTCAAGGGTTGCGGCCATATTCTGTGGTTTGACGGCAAGAATAACGATATCGGATTCGCTGACAGCCTGCTTATTGTCGGAAGATGTTTTTATCTTCAGAGATGACTGCAAGAACCTGAGTCTCGCAGCATCGATATCGGTGACGCAAACGTCTCTGGCGGGAATAATTTTATGATGAATCAAGCCCTGAGCAAGGATGCCGCCCATTTTCCCGCCGCCGATAATCGTGACTTTCTTTCCTTTAAACATCTCATGAACCTCCTGCCGTTGTATTGTTTCTGATCAGAATCATCCCTGTTCGACACAAATCTTGCCACAAATAGTCTTGCCGGCTCAATGAAGCAATGATTCCGGCTCCTCTCCCTTAAGCACCCGGGCAATGTTGGCCGCAGCCATATTGATAATTCTACCGGCGGCTTCACCCGTTACTCCGGCCGTATGCGGCGAGAAAAAAAGCCTCTCGCTTTCCACACCCAGCAGGGGGTTGCTTTCTGTTATCGGCTCCTCCGAGAACACATCGATGCCCGCGCCGGCAATTTTTCCACTCCTGACGGCTTCAGCCAGGGCCTCTTCATCAACCAGTTCCGCGCGGGCGACATTAATCAGGTAAGCGCCGGATTTCATGATATGGAAAGCGTGCGCATTGATCATCGCGCGCGTTTCCGCGGTCAGCGGCGCGTGCAGACTGACAATATCGGCCTGCCTTAAAAGCGTTTCCCTGTCCGCATATTCAACGCCCGTTTTCTGTTCGACAGACGGCTCTGCTCTCCGGATGTCATAATATATCATCCGGCTTAACCCGAAAGGTTTCAGTCTTTCGGCAACCGCCCGACCGATGTTGCCGAAACCGACGATGCCCCAAACCTTGCCGTTGAGTTCCGCCGCTTTAATGTTCATTTGTTCCCACCGTCCCGCCTTCGTGCTGACATGGGCATGAAACATATTTTTAAGAAGACCAAGTCCCCAGGCAATGGTATGCTCCGCGACGCTGACGGTATTGGCGCCGGCCGTGTTGGCCACTCGGATTCCGGCGGCCGAGCAGGCGGCGACATCAATGTGCTGGTAGCCGACGCTGGGCTGTTGAATGAACACCAGCTTTTTTGCCCCGGTTATACGGTGTGCGGTAATCTTATGTTTGAAGGTGTAATCGCCCAGCACAATATCCGCATTCGCAAGATTTTTGCTTATTTTCTCTTCCGACATCTCGTGGCCGGCAATCACCTCAAAATTTGGAAGGCCGGGCGTTTGCCGGATAAGAAGTTCGACAATCTCGGCGGATAAGGGCGCCAATGAAAATACGATTTTCGACATAACATTGATCCGTGTGACAAAAAATTTTAAAAGATGTGTTCTCAACAGTCCCGTTGCCGCAGACGTACCACATTTTAACGCATAGTTCAGCCGTTTTTTAATATGCCCGGCGGAAAATCCGATATGCGCCGGAACCGCCCGTTGTTTCTTCAGACAAAGATTTTCAGATAGGCAAAAACAAAAGTGGCGGATTTCCGGCTCAACTTGTGATAAACAGGTATCATCGGGTTATGCAAGTGAGCCGTGTCACGATCAGTTGGTTGTTTATCAGGAAACATTTTTTCATGACAGGATATTGAAGATGAAAAGCATAGGCGTTCCATCGCGGCGCTGGTATGAAAATGCGGAAAGAGAATTGATGTTCCCCGACCGCTGGGAGCTGGCCAGTCTCACATCGCCGGGGATGGACAAGCCGGATTTGAGCCCGGAGCAGATCCGTGAAAAAATTGAAACCCCTGTCGACGGACCGTCTCTTTCTGAACTGGCAAAGGACAAAAGGCAGGCCGTTATTGTGTTCGACGACATGACGCGTCCCACACCGGTAAAGAATGTGGCGCCTTTCGTGCTGGACATCCTGCGTCGCGCCGGACTGAAGCGAGATCACATCCGCTTCATCTGGGCCCTGGGTTCGCACGGCGCGTACGACATGATCAACGCCCGCAAAAAACTTGGCGATGACATTGTTGAACAGTACGCCGTTTATAATCATGATGCTTTTCAAAACTTAGTCCATGCGGGCCAGACGCAGTCGGGCGTAGATCTCCGGTTCAACCGAGAATTCATGGCCTGCGATTTGAAAATCGGCATCGGCTGCATCACAGCTCATGTTCACGTGGGCTTCGGCGGCGGGGCCAAGATTATTCTGCCGGGCGTCGCCGGCATCGAAACCATTAATCAGTTTCACAGCCGGCTTTACGCCGATCCGTTGCGAACAGGCCTGGGCAATTTCGAGAATAACATCATGCGCGCCGAATGCGACGAGGCCGGCGATCTGGCCGGCCTTGATTTTAAGATTGACTGCCTGATCAACCGCCGCGGCGCAATATCCAATCTTTACGCGGGCTCGTTCCGCGCCACCCATGCCGCCGGAGCCGAAGAGGGAAAGATTCATTACGGCATTCCCTTTTCCAGCGGCTATGACATTGTGGTGAGCAACGCCTATTCCAAGGCCAACGAGGCGGGCATCGCTCTTTTGCTGGCGTTGCAGACGCTCAAATCCGACGGCGGCGGAACGACCGTGCTTATCGCGGACGCGCCGGAAGGCCAGGTCCCGCATTACGTGATGCGAAGCTGGGGAACCCATTACGGCGGAGCGCACTACTCGCCCAAACCCCCGGGCGTTATGCCGCTGCTCATGAAAAAACTGATCGTCTTTGCGCCGCACCCCGACCGAACCAGTCAGGACCTTTTCTGCCACAACGATGATGCCGTGGTGCTGAAGACCTGGGAGGACGTTCTAGCGGTTCTGGAAGAGTTATATCCGGGCGAGGCCAAGGTCGCCGTGATTCAGGACGGCACCATGCAATACCTTCGTCCGGCGACATAATCGTTCAAGAATCAATGGTCTATTAAAACGGCGGATGGATGGTCATGAACGTGAATACGTCCATGCCGTTGATTTCGGCTTTTGTTTTTTCACCGTTGATGACCCGGATCATCTGCTGAATCATTTCATCGCGCAAATCCTGAAGCGGGTATCCTTCCGTCAGGACACCGGCATTGACGTCCATATCGTCACGCATGGCCTGATATACTCCGGTATTGCTGGCAACCTTGATAACCGGCATGGCCGGAAATCCCACCGGCGTTCCCCTTCCGGTGGAAAAAAACATCACGTGCGATCCGCTGGCCGCCAAGCCCGCCATAGAATCGCCGTCATAACCGGGCCCGTCCTGAAGAATCAATCCTCGTTCCGTCGGCGCCTGCCCGTAATGAACAACCTGATTAATCGTCGCCGTGCCGCCCTTGACAATGCAGCCCATGGATTTTTCAGCGATAGTGCTGATTCCTCCGTCCATGTTGCCGGGCGAAATAACCAGGCTCGCCAATTCGCCCATGATCTCGCGCGTCAGTTTTTCTGCACGATTAATCATCTGTTCAATTTGTCCGGCAACCTGTTTGTTTTTTGCTCTGCGTTGGAGAACATGGGCCGTGCCGATCATTTCGGTATTTTCACCGAAAATCACCGTTGCTCCCTTCTCGACAAGCCAATCGGATACGGCGCCGAGAACGGCATTAGCCGTCACACCGGACAGGGCGTCGGAACCGCCGCACTCCATCGCCACCATGATTTTTTCCCAGGCGATGGGCACTCTGGACTGATTCTGCAATTCCGACAGCAGACGCCGGGCAGCCAGGATTCCTTTCCGGGCAGTTTCCAGAGATCCTCCGTCCGTCTGAACATTGAACATTTCTATCTTTTTCCCGACATCCTGAATCAGAGGATGCAGATTGGGTATACTGGAAACCTCACATCCCAGACCGATGAGAACAACGCCGCCCACATTGGGATGGCGGATCAGGCCCGGAAGCATGCGAAAGAGAATATCCAGATCATGCGGGCCGCCCCGGCCGCAACCGTGAGGATGCGGAGCGCAGACGGCATCGGGAACTTCCCTGGCGATTCTGTTGACCACGCCGTTGACACAGGACACCGTCGGCAAAACCAGCACATGATTACGAATGCCGATCTTGCCATCGGGCCTTATGAAACCGCTGATTTCGCTCATTTCTTCCACATCCCGCTGGAGAGGTTATGCGTATGAACCCATTGCCCTTGTTTGATGAGTTGTGTGCTGACAGCTATCGTTTCGCCGTATTTGATAACTTCTTCATTCGCGGCGATATCGGTCAGAGCGACTTTATGACTGGCCGGTATTGCCTCCAGCGCGGAAAACAAGTCTTTGCCTTTGGCGATAACGGCCTCCCCTTCGGCAATGGCCGTCAGAGCGACCCCGACATTATCTCCTGAATGAACGATGAGAATGTTATCCATGAACCTTTATTTTCAAAATTAAATTTATTTGTCTGACCACCTAGCACACATTACGTTATTGTTCAGCATATTTCTGATATGTCGTTAAAAACATACCGGATTGCTTTTCTTTCATTGCATTACTTTTTGATTTTATGATACTCACCTAGACAGGAAAAATAATATGATTAAACACCACAGGATCGATTCGATAAACATTGCGTGCTGGGTGAATACCGGAGATTTCGATGCGCGAAAAAATAATCTGGTTCTTATTCACGGCTCCGGCGGCAATCACGGTATCTGGGCTCATCAGTACGGCAGGCTGCACAAAAAGTATAACATCGCTGCCGTGAATCTTCCGGGGCATGGTCCTTCCGAAGGCAACGGCGAACGTCATATTCAGAACTACAGCGACTGGATGAAAAAAATCCTTCCGGCGCTCGGTCTGACAAAACCGGTGCTGGTGGGACATTCGCTGGGCGCGGCCATCGCTCTTCAATTTGCCGTCGACCATCCGGAAAAAATCGCGGGCATCGTCTGCCTCGGTGGCGGCATAAAAATGCCGGTTAATCCTTTTATGCTGGAATTCCTAAAAACAAATCCGTCTGAAATACCCGCAGAGATCGTGGATATGATGTGCAAATTTTCGCTGGCCAAAGAAAACCGCGAAAAATATTCCGAGCCTCTGCGCAAAAGCATTGCGCTTTCCCGGGTGGATGTTTTATACGGTGATCTGCTGGCCTGCAACGAGTTGGACCTGTCGCACGACGCGGCCAGGATCAGTGTTCCCGCACTCATCGTTTGCGGCGCGGAAGACAAAATGACGCCGCCCGATCTATCGCAGGCGCTTGCCCAACAGATCGGTGGGGCGAAACTGGTCATCATTGAAGGCGCCGGCCATACGGTGATGCTGGAAAAACCTTCGGCATTTAATCAGTGCCTGGACCAATTTGCCGAATCCGTTTTCCCGGCCTCGAACCCGTTAAAAAATTAAATGACAGGAGACATGTTATGTTTGTTTTGAGCAATTTTATCATCGCTTTGGCCAGGGTCACCGATATTGCGTTGACGGTTTATATGTGGATTATTATCTTCCGCGCACTGATATCCTGGGTCAATCCCGATCCCTATAATCAAATCGTCATGATCCTGTATCGCATCACGGAACCCGTTCTGGCGCCGATTCGGCGACTGATTCCCATGCGCAATCTCGGAATGGATTTTTCGCCCGTCATTGTTTTACTGATCATCATGTTTCTGAAATATTTTCTGGTCGAAGTACTGATTCAAGCGGCACAGCGAATGTAATTTTTTTTGAAACACTATTTTTAAAGACACCATGATCCACCTGACGGAATCAAAAAAAGGGCTGACATTCGATATTCACGTGACGCCGCACGCCTCCCGCGCGGAAATCACAAGCATCCAGGACGGCGCATTAAAAGTCCGGGTGACGGCGCCTCCCGTGGAGGGTGCGGCCAATGAGGCCTGCATCAAGCTGTTGGCCCAGGAACTGGGACTGAAAAAAAGCCAGATGGCAATTGCAGCCGGCGCCAAATCCAGAAAGAAAACCGTGACGGTTAAAAACATCGGCAAAGCGGATCTGGAATTAAAAATAAAAAACTTTACACAGAAAAATAAAATCGTCGAACAAAAAAGTCTTTTAGATAATATTTAAAAAATAAAAGAAACGTCGTTTTTTATGACCAAAACACATCACTCGGAAAATTCCCAGGTCGCCAGGGCCGCCGGCATCGTCGGTGCCGCCACCATGGTCAGCCGCGTTTTCGGACTGGTGCGCGATATGGTCATTGCCGCGTTTTTCGGCGCCAGCTGGATGACGGACGCGTTCTGGGTCGCCTTCCGCATTCCCAACATGCTCAGGCGCCTGCTGGGTGAGGGATCGCTGACGGTTTCGTTTGTTCCGGTTTTTACTGAATATCTGGAAAAGAAGAACAAGGAACAGGCCCTCGAACTGGCCTATAGCGCGATGACATTTCTTTCCATCATTCTCGCAATCATTTCCGTGTTGGGAATCATTCTATCGCCGCTGATCGTCGGGCTGATCGCGCCCGGTTTCATTTCCGAACCGAAACAGTTCGCCCTTGCGGTTTTTTTGAACCGCCTGATGTTTCCCTACATATTTTTTATTGCCCTGGTTGCCCTGTGCATGGGGATTTTAAATTCCTTCCGTCATTTTACGGCTCCCGCCCTGTCTCCGGTATTGCTCAACGTCGCCATGATCGGGGCCGCCTTCTTTTTACGCCCTTTTTTTGCCGAGCCGATCACGTCTCTGGCCGTCGGTGTTTTAATCGGCGGTGTGTTGCAGTTGGCGATGCAATGGCCTTTTTTGCTGAAATTCGGCGTTCGGTTAAAATTTCGGCTGAATCTGAAACACCCCGGCATTAAACAGATCGGCTTGTTGATGATGCCGGCCATTCTCGGCGCCGGCGTATCCACGATCAACGTTTTTGTGGGAACCATCCTGGCGTCTCTGCTGCCGGGCGGTTCCGTCACGTATTTATTTTATGCCGACCGGATCATGGAACTTCCGCTGGGAATTTTCGCCATCGCCATCGGAACGGCGACGCTGCCCAGCTTTTCCAAACATGTGGCCGCGGGCAACATGGATGAATTAAAATCCGGCATTTCCTTTTCCCTGCGGTTGATGCTTTTTCTGACCATTCCGGCAATGGCCGCCCTGATGGCGTTGAATCTGCCGATCATCTCTGTTTTGTTTCAACGCGGCGCCTTTGATGTGCCCTCTGCCGTTTATACAGGCCAAGCATTGTTTTGTTACGCCCTGGGGCTCTGGGCTTTTTCCGTTCTGCGTGTCTTCGTTTCTTCCTTCTATTCCCTGCAGGATGCCAAATGGCCGATGAAAGCGGCCGTGATTGCGCTGATTGTCAACGTCGTGGCCAGTCTGATTTTGATGTACCCCTTGAAACACAACGGCATCGCGCTTGCCAGTTCCATTGCCGCCGCAGTCAATGTTCTGGTCCTGACGATCGTTCTGAAAAGAAAAATCGGGAAATTTCTGGACCGCGCTTTTTATTATTCTGTTTTCAAAATCATCCTGTCCTCCGTGTTGATGCTTTTCGCGATTGGAGTGATCGAGTATGTCATGCCCTGGGACACCCACGCCGGTGTCAAAGCAAGACTGCTTTATCTTACGCTTGCCGTCATGGCAGGAGCAGGAACATTTTTCATCAGCGCCTATCTGCTGAAAAGTCCCGAAATGCGCGCTTTCACCAATATCGTCAAAAAGAGGCTGAACCGTCCCTGATCTTGGCTCACCTGACAAAATTATTGACTTCAACATCCCAAAGTGATAGGAAATTCAGTCTTTTAAAAGACAGGGCAAGTAAAAACGTGCAGGTTTAATTTATGTTGGATATCAAGTATTTAAGACAAAACATCGATTTTGTCCGCGGGAAGATGGATGAGCGGGGCCAAAAAATCGATTTCGACCGTTTTTTGAATCTGGACGCCAAAAGGCGCGATATTCTGCAGGCGGTCGAAACGCTCCGCAATGAACGCAACAGTGTTTCCAAGCAGGTCGGTGAACTTAAGAAGCAGAAACAGGACGCCTCAGCTCTTATCGAGAAGATGGGCGAAGTCTCATCAAAGATAAAGGAATATGACGAAAGTCTCAAGGCAACAGAAGAAGAACTCAACGCCTTTGTCATGATTGTGCCCAATGTTCAGCACGAATCGGTTCCGCAGGGTCAGGGCTCCGAAGACAACACGGTGGTGCGCACCTGGGGTGAAAAAACAGCGTTTGATTTCGAGCCCAAGCAGCATTTCGATCTCGGCGAAAGTTTGAATATTCTGGATTTCGCGCGCGGCGCAAAAATCACCGGAGCGCGCTTCACGCTTTATCGTGGTGCCGGGGCTCAACTGGAAAGGGCGATCTTCAACTTTATGCTGGATTTGCACACAGTTAATCACGGCTACACGGAAGTGCTGACACCGTTCATGGTCAACGCCGAAAGCATGACCGGCACCGGCCAGTTGCCAAAGTTCAAAGAAGATCTTTTTAAGATAGAAGGAATGGAATATTACCTGATTCCGACCGCCGAAGTTCCGGTCACCAATATTCACCGGGACGAGATTCTGGAAGAAGACATGCTGCCGATTTATCTGGTAGCTTATTCGCCCTGCTTCCGGGCGGAAGCCGGATCATACGGCAAGGACACGCGCGGACTGATCCGCCAGCACCAGTTCAATAAAGTGGAGATGGTCAAGTTTTCCAAACCGGAAACGTCCTATGACGAGCTGGAGAAACTGACGGGCAACGCGGAAGAAGTGCTGAAGAGGCTGGGCATTCCCTTCCGGACCGTTTGTCTGTGCACGGCGGATCTCGGTTTTTCATCGGCGAAAACGTACGATGTGGAAGCCTGGTTGCCCGGACAAAATACGTATCGGGAAATTTCCTCGTGCAGCAATTTCGACGATTTTCAGGCGCGCCGCGCCTCCATCCGGTTTCGCCGGAAGGAAAGCGGCAAGGTTGAATTTGTCCACACATTGAATGGTTCGGGACTGGCGGTGGGCAGAACGGTCGTAGCAGTCATGGAAAATTATCAGCAGGCAGACGGCAGCATTGTCATACCGGACGCCCTGCGCCCCTATATGAGAGGTCTTGAACGCATTGTTCCTTAAGATGGTCTGAAGGATAATCGAAGGAATTTTTTAAAACCCGGAGGGATGGCCGAGTGGTCGATGGCGGCGGTCTTGAAAACCGTTGACCGAAAGGTTCGCGGGTTCGAATCCTGCTCCCTCCGCCAGAAAAATTGAAACACGCGGTAAGTTTTTATCGCCGTTTTTTGAAGATAGACCGGCAACAAAGCGGAGAGATGGCTGAGTGGTCGAAAGCGATCGCCTGCTAAGCGATTGTACGCCCTTTAAAGGTGTACCGCGGGTTCAAATCCCGCTCTCTCCGCCAGTTTTCGTGAAACTCCAATTCCGGAAGCGTAGCGCAGCGGAATTGGTAAGTTCATGAGACCCAGGTTTCAGAAACAAAGTGCTCTGAAACCTGTCGGTTGAATTGTCCCGCATAGCGGAGGGTGCATACCTTAAAGTATGCACCCGTGATTTGAAAAAAATTGCTTGATCGATATGAGATGAAAAGCGGTTTGAAAATTATAAAGCGCCCATGGCTCAGCTGGATAGAGCGCCAGACTACGAATCTGGATGTCGGAGGTTCGAATCCTCCTGGGCGCGCCAGTCACAATAAAAGAGGATCCCTGCCATCAGGAACCCTCTTTTATTTTTCTTCAAAAATGCCCCTAAATCCATCAGGGGTTCACCCCTCTTTTCTTCATCTCCATCAGCACACATCGATTCTTCGCGCCCTTAAATCATTGGCCGTATAGTGCGTTCCTCCGGCGCCGACTTCCGCGCCGCCGCCGATGGATCCGCCGAAACCGCCGATGCCGACACTGAATTGCGGACCGGATTTTTTCTCCTGACGCTCGATTTCATCATTGAGCCGGTAGTAATACCGGAGAAGATTTTCATTATTCATGGCTTTGTAATCTTCAGCCAGCAGCGCCTGAGAACCGGCGGCGCAACCGCACAAAGCAATAAACATTAAAAACAATAAGAGATTTTTAAAAATTTTCTTCTGCATCTTCTTCTCCCTGTCAGGATTTTTTTGAACATTATAAATCAAATTTAAGGTTTGTCCATCCGGATTCTCGGTATGCAAATTTTTATTTGGATTTAAAATCGCAAGGCCAGGATGGGGTGTTGTATTAAAAACACGCCTGCGTTTTACGTTTGTGAAACTCAGAAAGAAGAACCCCCCTTAAAATTTCTTTTAAGGGGGGTTTTCTATATTAACAGATCATGTTCTCGGTGTCACTTCAGCGTCTGTTAATCTTTCAGCTGACGATGGTTTTGACCGTCTCGATGACCGGGTTGGTGAACAGCGCCATCAGAATGGTGTAGAGCGCGAAGATCCCGACCACTTCACCGACATACATCTTGTCATATTTGCGTTTCAGAGAAACAAGAATCAAACCACCGACGATCAGGCAGCCCAACTGGAAGAAGGGGAAATTGGCCGCACCGGCTGCCGCGTATTCAGCAAAGCTGAACGTTGCCGTTAAGAGAATAACTGCCGCTGCCACGATTGTTGTTGCCATTGTCTTTTTCATGATCTGTTACCTCCTTTGGGTATTTGTTGCCTTTATATAATGAAAAGATCGTGCCAAAAAGTAAAAAAATATTCCAAATAGATATAAGATATTGAATGTATTAAATATTATATAAATTCAGCGCTTCTTCTGTTTAATAAAACAAAGCCGGAGCGAGCTGTTTTTTAAATAAAATATTAACAACCATTAAACGAAATATTGAAAAATTTCCTTTACAGCCCCGGATTCAAATTTGACAAAAAATTGTTTGCCGGTTATTTTATAACAAAATTCACCGTTAATATTGATGGCGAAACTTCAATGCAAGAAATATATCTGGAAACCCGTTTTCGGGTCGAAATGATCGATGTTACCTCGGCCGTACAAAAAGCAGTTGGGGAAGAAGGCGTACAATCCGGCATTGGTCTTGTTTATACGCCGCACACCACCGCGGCGATAACAATCAATGAAAATGCCGATCCGGATGTGCCCCGCGATATTCTTGCGGCTCTGGACAGGGCGGTTCCTCTGTCTGCAAATTACCGGCACGCGGAAGGCAATTCCGCGGCGCATGTAAAATCCTCTCTGGTGGGAGCGTCCGAATTGGTGATTCTTAAAAACGGCCGCCTGGTTCTGGGCACCTGGCAGTCTATTTTTTTCTGCGAATTCGACGGCCCGCGTACGCGAAAAGTTTTTATCTCAGTAATTGCCGGATCAGATTAACCGATACTCTGATCTCAATTGATTGCTTTCTGAAACCCGGGAATCGTTCATAGCCCGTCATGGGCAAGAATAACAACGATTAAAAGGAGCCTTGTATGCCGGAAATAATAACCATTCATGCCAGAGAAATTCTTGATTCCCGCGGAAAACCGACCGTCGAAGCCGACATCACAACCCTGTCGGGGTTTCGGGGAAGAGCATCCGTGCCTTCCGGCGCATCCACCGGACAACATGAAATGCTGGAATTACGAGACGGCAATAAGAAGAGATATAACGGACTGGGCGTAGAAAATGCCGTAAAAAATATTATTCACAAAATCGGTCCGGAAATAATCGGCATGGATTGCCGTCATCAGCGTAAAATTGATCTTGCCATGATCGCGCTGGACGGAACAGCCAATAAAAGCAAGCTCGGCGCCAATGCCCTTCTGGCTGTTTCGCTTGCCTGCGCAAAAGCGGCGGCTGAAATATCCGGAGTTCCTCTGTACAGGTATTTGGGGGGTGTCAACGCCAGCGATCTGCCGGTGCCGCAGGCAAATATTTTAAACGGCGGGCAACATGCCGACAATAACGTGGATATTCAGGAATTCATGATCATGCCCGTAGGCGCACCAACGTTCAAAGAAGGCCTTCGAATGAATGCGGAAATCTTTTATGCCTTGAAAATGGTGCTTCAAAGCAAAGGATACAGCACATCCGTCGGTGATGAAGGGGGGTTTGCTCCGAATTTAAAATCCAATGAAGAAGCGTTATCGCTCGTGATGACGGCCATTGAAAAAACAAATTATCAACCCGGACGAGATATCATGATCGCGCTGGATGCCGCGGCAAGTTCATTCTTTGCTCACGGAAAATATATCTTATCCGCGGAAAAGAAACATCGGAAATCCGCCGAAGAGATGGTCGGGTTTTATGCCGACCTTGTTCGAAAATACCCGATTATTTCTATTGAAGATGGACTCGCGGAAGATGACTGGTCCGGCTGGAAATATTTAACGGACGAACTGGGCGATAAAATACAGATTGTCGGCGATGACCTTTTTGTCACCAATAAAAAGCGTCTGGAAAAGGGCATTTCCCTGAAGGTTGCGAACTCCATTCTCATCAAATTAAATCAGATCGGCACACTGACGGAAACACTGGAAACCATGGAACGCGCCAAAGAAGCAGGATACACGTGCATTGTATCGCACCGGTCCGGTGAAACGGAAGACACCTTTATGGCGGACGTCGCTGTGGCCACCAATTGCGGCCAGATTAAAAGCGGTTCTGTGACCCGCTCGGAAAGACTGGCTAAATACAATCAGCTGCTGCGCATCGAGGAGGAGTTGGGCGAAGCTGCAAACTATCGCGGCGGGAAAGTATTTTACAGTATTAAAAACGCTCGACCGGTCCGTAAAAAATAAATGACGGATTCATCACGTTCAAACAACCATGCAATCGCAAGGAGGTATTTGCCATGAAAAGAACATTGTTGATGTTTTTGTTGATCACAGGTGTCATGTTTTTCTTCGACGGTGATTCCGCCCCTTTTCTTTTGCCGTTTGTATTCGCTCATTGCGATACCCTTGATGGTCCCGTCGTTAAAACAGCAAGGGAGGCTCTGGAAAAGGGCGATGTCACACCGATTCTAAAATGGGTCAAGAAAGAAAATGAGCCGGAAATTAAGCGTATCTTCGCGAAGACCCTCGCCGTCAGAACGAAAGGAACAGAAGCACAAGAACTTGCGGATATGTATTTTTTTGAGACATTGGTCAGAATTCACCGTGCCGGAGAGGGGGCTCCGTATACCGGTTTAAAACCAGCCGGGGTTGTCGAACCGGCTGTTCTGGAAGCGGATAAAGCATTGGAAAGCGGTTCGGTGGATCATCTTGTGAAACGTGTCTCTGAGGCGGCCTCCAAGGGAATACGCGAGCGCTTCAGGAAAGCACAGGAAGCCAAAAAACACGCCGATCATGACGTCGAAGCGGGACGCAAGTTTGTGGAGGCCTATGTCCAGTTTACTCACTATGTAGAGCGGTTGCATCTTGATTCAACCGCGCATACGGAAGATCATCACGGAACGCCCGAAGGCGCTGCGTTTGAGAAACAACACAAACACTAAACCGGCGATACGGGCGCATCTGCCGAGGATGCGCCCGTATCTCTGATATCAGTTACTGATTTTACGTTGCGCCTTTCTCCGGGATTCTTGCTTTTGACAACGGCCGGTCGCGGAAACCCGGCCGGCGCAATAAACATATTCCTGTATGGCATGCTTCACCTTAATGTTTTCCGACAATCCGATATTGTTCTGCCATTCACCCGGCACTCATTCTCAGGACGGATGAACAGGAATATTCAAATTTCTTTTCAGCGGAATATCCGGATCATCTTTTTATGAATGAAACCGTTGGAGGCAAGGACACTGGGGGAGGATATATTCCACGGCTTACCGGCCAGATCGGAAACGCTGCCGCCCGCTTCTTCCACCATCAGGCAGCCCGCTGCCGTATCCCAGGGTTTGAGCTTGAGTTCCCAGAAACCGTCAAAACGTCCGGCGGCAAGATAAGCGAGATCCAGGGCGGCCGCACCGGCGCGACGAATCGCCTGAACATTGACCGCCATCCGGCTGAAGTAATCGAGATTATTTTCCCGGCTTTCCCGGATATCGTACGGGAAACCCGTGGCCAGCAGACTGCGGGAAATATCCCTGATGGAGGAAACCGACAGCTTTTTGCCGTTCAGATAAACTCCCTTGCCGCGCACGGTTGAAAATAATTCCTCGCGCATGGGGTCATAAATTACACCCAGAACGACGTTGCCGTCATTTTCCAGCGCGATGGAGACGCAAAAGACAGGATAGCCGTGCGCATAATTGGTTGTTCCGTCCAGCGGATCGACAATCCAGCGTATTTTCCCGGACCCCGCGACAGCAGGGGATTCTTCCGACAAGATGCCATGATCCGGGAATGCGCGCCTTATCGATTTAATGATTAAGTTTTCGGACATTTTATCCGCTTCGGTAACAAGATTGATGTCGCCTTTGAATTGAATCTTGTGGGTTTTGTTGAATTTCTTTTTCAAGAGCGCGCCGGCGTTGCGCGCCAGATCGACGACAAATGATTTTATTTCCATCATAAAAAAACTCCAGCCTTTTTTGGGTTATTATCCTAACAGTAAAATCAAAAAATGTTAAAGTGATAATTGTTTTTATTTTAAATAGTTGTATTACAATCAAATTAGTGCTAATACACAGGCAAAATCACTTTACTTGTGAATTTATATGTTTATCGAAAACATTTCCAGCGATAATTCGCAGAAACTGAGACTCAAAAGAGAATCTCTGGGATTTTCCCCGGATGATGTATTTAAGAAAATACGCATTAGAGCCAGCTATCTCCAGGCCATGGAAAATGGCGAATTCCATCTGCTGCCCGATCCGGTGTACACAAAGAATTTCATAAAAATTTACGCCAAATTTCTGGGCGTTGATGAAGAGCCCATTCTTAAGGACTACAATGATTACATCAACAGACGCAAAGAAGCGCAAATGCCTCCGCCGGAGACAGCTCCGGAAGAAAAGCACTTGTTTCCACCAACCGCCCATAAAAAAAATTATTGGGGAATCATTTTCGTCTTAACCATTGTTCTGGTGATTTGGCTGATATTAAAACAGACCTCGCCGGTTTCCGAGGAAATCACCTCCGGAGATAAGACCAATTCTTCCCTGTCGGGCGTCAGCGAGCAAAATGCGAATCTCACGTCCAACGCAGTATCCACGGCAAATCAGCAAATGACCGGCTCGGCGCTTTTAACCGGAAACGCAGCAATATTGTCCGGTAATATTCCGGGAGCAGCCAATATCAACGACTCCGCGAAGAAGAATTCCGCAATGCCGATGGCAACGTATCCGGCAGCCGGCGGCGCACAAAAAAGCGATTTATTCATCGCGGCCACTCAGGAAACCTGGATCCGTATCAAACCCGGCAACAATCCTCCGGTGCAAATATTATTAAAACCGGGAGAACAATTTGCCGGCAATGCCGATTTTTTTAATTTGGATATCGGTAATGCCGGGGGAGTCCAGATAAAATACAAAGGCAAGTCTGTTGAAAATACGGGGAAAACCGGAGAGGTAATCCACATAAGATTGCCGCAGTTAAAACAATAAAAAAATAAAGAGGTATACTATGTTTGGAATGGGATGGCAGGAACTGATTATTGTTTTGATAATCGTTGTGATTATCTTTGGCGTCGGGAAATTGCCGGAAATCGGTTCAGCATTGGGCAGAGGAATCAAAAACTTCAAAAAATCAATGAACGAGCAGAACGAAATCACCGATAATTCATCAAAAAAAGAAGAAGATAAAAAATAACGATATCGGAAATTATTGCTTTTGTGAAATTTGCCGGATTATACCTATAAATGCATCCGCTTTTAAAGACGCTCCGCCGACCAGTGCGCCGTCAATATCCTTCATCGTAATCAGATCGCCGATGTTATCTTGGGTGACGCTTCCGCCATACAGGATGCAGACATCATCAGACGCTTTGCCGCCGAAGATTTCCTTTAAGATACCGCGAATAAAGGCGTGCACTTCCTGCGCCTGGACGGATGTTGCCACTTTCCCCGTGCCGATTGCCCAGACCGGCTCATAGGCGATCACAATGTTATCAATCTTTGCCAGACCGGCCAGACCGTGTTTTACCTGCCTGCCGACAATGTCTTTCGTGATTCCTTTTTCCCTTTCTTCTTCCGTTTCGCCCACACACATCATCGGCGTCAATCCGGCTTCCAGAGCCTTTTTGACTTTCAGATTGACATCCGCGTCACTTTCCTGAAAATATTTCCGGCGTTCCGAATGGCCGATGATGACATAGGAACAGCCCGCGTTTTTGAGCATGACCGGTGATATTTCGCCGGTAAACGCGCCCTTATCTTCATAATACATATTCTGCGCGGCCAGAGACAGGTTTGAACCTTTGATGATTTCACCGACGCTGAAAAGCGCGGTAAAGGGCGGAGCCAGAACCACAGCCCCGCCTTGAATGCCGGAGGATGCTTCTTTGATGGTTTTCGCCAGGGCAATTGATTCTGTAACGGTGTTGTTCATTTTCCAGTTCCCGGCGACGATCCATTTTCTCATTTTCATTTCCTCTTTTTTATTGTGAAACGCCATCTCATCAGTCTCAAATTTCACGAGCATGACGAATCGAAATTTATCGGACGTAATACGTCAACAACAACGCGTCATGAATTTTTTCAGTTAAAATTGTCCCATTATTTTTCCAGCGCGGCAATGCCGGGCAGCGTCTTTCCTTCCAGCCATTCCAGAAATGCGCCGCCGCCTGTGGAGATATAAGACATTTTGGACGTCAAACCCGCTTTTTTAATCGCCGTATCCGTGTCGCCGCCGCCAATAATGGAGAGCGCGCCGGAATTGGCCACGGCGCCCGCCAGTTCAAACGTTCCCTTGCTGAAAGGCGCGAGTTCGAACATCCCCATCGGACCGTTCCATATAACTGTCTTGACGCCTTTCAAAGCATCAGAGAACAAAGCAATGGTGGCCGGGCCGATATCCAGCCCGATCATGTCTTTGGGAATGTCCTTGACATCGCAGACTTTTGCTTCGGCTTCCGCCGTCGCGGTCTGCGCAATGACGGCATCCACCGGCAACAAAAACTGCACGTTCTTCTGTTTTGCTTTATCCACAATTTTACGCGCTGTGTCCAGCATGTCTTCTTCGCAAAGCGACTTGCCGGTTTCGTATCCGGCAGCTCTTAAAAAAGTAAAGGCCATTCCACCGCCGATGATGATTTTATCCACTTTTTCAATAAGATTTCCCAACAGGCCGATTTTGTCGGAAACCTTCGCGCCGCCGATGATCGCAGCCAGAGGCTTGGCCGGACTGACCATGGCTTTTTTGAAATATTCGACTTCGTTTTTCAGCAGGAATCCTGCCGCACAGACGGGAACAAATTCAGTGATGGCTGAATTGGAAGCAGCAGCGCGGTGCGAGACGGCAAACGCATCGTCGATGTAAATGTCGCAAAGCGCTGCCAGTTGTTTGGCGAATTCCGCGTCGTTTTTATCTTCACCCGACTGAAACCGGAGATTTTCCAAAAGAATGATCTCACCTTCTTTCATTTTAGCGACTGCCTGCTCCACCGCCGGCCCTACGCAATCATCCAAAAACATTACGTCTTTTTGCAGAAGGCCCGATAGAACCTTGACCACCGGCTTGAGCGACATCTCGGCAATTCTCTTGCCTTTCGGCCTGCCGAGGTGGGAAGCGATGATGAGTTTCGCTCCCTTCTCCAGCGCGTAATTAATCGTTGGAATGCTGGCCCGCACGCGCTTATCGCCGGTAACATTTCCTTCCTTATCCATCGGGACATTAAAATCGACCCGCAGAAAAACTCTTTTGCCTTTCATGTCTATTTGATCAATGTACTTCATAATCCAATCCTTATCTTTATCTATTTCATTATAAAAGAAAGCAGTTCCAGCATTCTATTGGAAAAGCCCCATTCATTGTCATACCAGGAGAGAATCTTCACCATGTTGCCGCCGATGACCGTCGTGTTGGGCATATCCACGATGGATGAATGTTTGTTGCCGTTAAAATCGCGGGAAACCAGTTCTTCTTCCGAACATGCGAGGATGCCCTTCATGGCGCCTTTGGCATACTCACGGAATTTATCGTTGATTTCATTTCTGGCGGTGCTTTTGGAAAGCGTGGCCACAAAATCAACCAGAGACACATTCGGTGTCGGAACGCGAATAGCCAGACCATCCAGCTTGCCTTTCATTTCCGGTATCACTTCCGCAATGGCCCGGGCGGCGCCGGTCGTCGTGGGAATCATGGAAAGAGCCGCCGCACGCGCTCTTCTTAAGTCCTTGTGCGCCTCATCCACAACAACCTGATCATTGGTGAAGGAATGAATGGTTGTCATCAGACCGTATTCGATACCGAATTCCTGATTCAGGATTTTGACAATCGGCGCCAGACAATTTGTAGTGCAGGAACCCATCGAAATGATGTGATGCTTGGTCTTGTCATAAACTTCCTGATTGACCCCGAGAACGAATGTGACGTCGGGACCTTTCGCCGGCGCGGAAACGACAACCTTTTGCGCTCCCGCCTCAATGTGTTTTCCGGCTCCCGTCTTATCGGTAAATCTGCCGGTACTCTCCAGGACAACATCAACCCCTAAATCTTTCCAGGGCAATGTTTCCGGTTCCCGAACCGAAAACGTTTTTATTTCTTTGCCGTCAACAACAATGGCATTATTTCCGGCCTTGACGTCCGCATCCAGGATCCCGTGCGTTGAATCATATTTAAGCAGATGAGCCAGAGTTTTGGTGTCGGCGAGATCATTCACTGCCACAAACTCCACATCTTTACTGTTATATCCGGCCCGATAAACAAGCCGACCGATTCTTCCGAAGCCGTTAATGGCTATTTTGACTGTCATATCCACCTCCCTAATGAAGAAAAATTATTCATTAAAAGGTATTTTTTGTCAACCTGTTTTGCCGGATTCACGACCAGGGACGCTGCGGACATTAATACTTTTCTTTTAATAAAACAAAGACATACGGTTTGAAGGCAAATTTGATAATTTTATGTAATGAATAAATCGTTGGTGGAAAAATTAGGATCCGTGGTCAGGTTAATGCCCAGTCTCCTCAATCCAGCTTCATCGCCCGGCGTGGGAATGTGCGTCATGTGAGCTTCGCAATCACGGAGTTCCCTTAATTTTTCCAGCGCCAGTTGAGCGGCGGGATTGTTCGTTGCGCTGATGCTGATGGCGATCAGTGCCTCTTCAAGATCAAGGCTTAGCGATTTTTCATTCAGGATCTCCGTTTTCAGATTTTTCACCGAATCGGTAATCTGAGGTGGCAGCAGTTTGATCTTGTCCGGAATTTCGGCCAGATGCTTGACGGCATGCAAAACCATGCTGGTCGCGGCATGCATCAGGGACGAATTGCTCCCTGTTACGATGGTTCCGTCTTTCAATTCCAGCGCCGCACCGCAAAAGATTCCTTCATTGCCCCTTTCGTAATCTCTCGCCCCGGCGGGGGCCATTCCGGCCGCTTCTCTGGCCGGTGTGACGACCGGCCTTTCTTCCGGCGCCAGATTGAAATCCTTCATAAAAAGTTCAACCCGCTGTACGGTTTCCCGGTCGGCAAATCCCATCGCGTATTCACACCGGTAACGGAAGTAGCGGCGGATCATTTCCATTTTTGATGCCTGCTTAGTGACATCATCGTCAATAATGGCGAATCCGGCACGGTTGACTCCCATATCCGTCGGCGACTTGTAAAACGAAGGTTCTCCCGTAATTTTTTCCAGAATTCTTTTCAAAACAGGGAAGACTTCCACGTCACGGTTGTAGTTCACAGATTTTTCTCCGTAAGCGTCCAAATGAAACGGATCAATCAGGTTGAAATCTCTTATGTCGGCCGTGGCGGCTTCATAGGCGACATTGACCGGATGCTTCAGAGGAATATTCCAGATGGGGAAGGTTTCAAACTTCGCGTAACCGGATTTAATTCCCTGCCGGTAGTCGTGATACAATTGGGAAAGGCAAGTCGCCATTTTCCCGCTTCCCGGTCCCGGCCCGGTCACGATAACGAGAGGTTTGTTGGTTTTGATGTAGGTATTTGCACCGTAACCGTCGTCGCTGACTATCGTTTCCACATCCGTGGGATAGCCCTTGGTAAACCGGTGCGTATAAACGGGAATGTCGCGTCTTTCCAACTTGTTTTTGAAGATGATCGCAGCGGGTTGTTCTTCAAAACGGGTAATGACGACACCCAGCACATTGATTCCCCAGGTTCGCAGATTGTCAATAAGCTTTAAAGCGTCTGCGTCATAGGTAATACCGAAATCAGCGCGGATTTTTTTTCTTTCGATGTCACCGGCATAAATACAAAGAATGATATCGGCCTTGTCCTTTAATTCCTGGATGAGGCGCATCTTGACGTTCGGATCATAACCGGGCAGGACGCGGGCGGCATGGTAGTCATATAAAAGTTTGCCGCCGAATTCGAGATAAAGTTTGTTGTTAAAGCGATCAACTCTCTTGAGGATTTCCGTCGTCTGTTCCTTGATGTATTTTTCATTGTCGAAGCCCGGTTTCTGAATCATTGCATTACTCCCCTCGAAAAGCATTATGCCCGTCTTTTAGTTCATTTTTGAACTATAAGTAGAACATTTTTGTATGTCAATTTAAATATTGATTCAACAGTGAGAGGGAATGTTTATATTCGAAAGAAAAAGAAAGGGCGCACCGTTTTCTGTGCGCCCTTATTCATAATCGAAGAGAATCGTTTACCGCCGCGACCGATTATTTTTTCTGAGCATCGTAAATTTTGATGATTTGATCCGTCACATCAATGCCGTCATCAATGATCAGGGCAGCCTTCCTTTCAAAAATCATCGAATATTTCTCGTTCTTGGAAAACTGTTTCAGAATTTGCTGCAGGTCAACGAGGATTTTTTGCGTCAGCTCGGCATCCTTTTTCTTCAATTGTTCATTTAAATCGCTCTCCAGACGTTTAAATTCCTTAAATTCCTGAGATAGTTTTTCACGTTTTTCCTTCAACGCGGGAGAATCCTGTTTGGTGTTTTTCAGATCCTTCTCCAGACTGGTGACTTTGTCACCCTTTGCTTTCAGTGTCGCTTTTTTGGATTCAAGATCTTTCTGGTATATCGCCCGGGCATTCTGGGCGGCTTTGGAATCTCTCATGATCTTCCCGATATCCACAAAGCCTATTTTAGACGGCGCGGTATCCGCCCGGGCAACATCCGCTGCGTCTATACTGAACAGTAGAGCAACGGCAAACGCTAATATGAACACCCCATACGTATTTCTCGCTTTCATAAAAATACTCCTTTGACGATAATTTCCCAACGTTAAATATAAGGCTGAAACGTCGGTTCATACATTGTTGATTTGATATGACCGTAAAGATCCGCCGGTTCCGGCATCGCTGTGAGCGAACGGGCAAAAACGACTTTCGCCACGGCCAGCGCAATATTGGCCGATACCTCGCGAATCCGCGTCAGGGACGGGAAAAGACATCCTGTTTTTAAATCTTCTGCCGTCACCTGCTTTACCAGCGACTTGGCGGCGGCCGTAAACATTTCATCCGTAACACGCAACGCCCCGGAGGCTATTACCCCCAGACCGACGCCTGGAAAAATGTACGCATTGTTGGCCTGTCCCGGAACAAACGTCTGTCCGTCAATATTGACCTCCGGGAAAGGACTGCCGCTGGCAAAAATAGCGCGCCCGCCTGTCTGACGATAAGCCTCTTCGGCGGTGCATTCGGCTTTGGACGTCGGATTGGAAAGGGCGAAGATAATCGGCCGGTCATTGATCCTGCCCATTGCTTTGATGATGTCCGGTGTAAAGGCTTTCGGCTGGCCCGACACGCCGATGATCGCCGTCGGCTTGACGGCTTCCACCGCCGAGAGCAGGTCGCTCCGGAAAGGGAAATCATGAGCGTACGGTCTTTTGTGTTCGGCCAGATCGTTGCGGCTGCCGACCACCAGGCCCTTGGAATCCACAAACCAGCAGTTCCCGCGGGCTTGGGCAAGAGACAGGCCGTCTTCCATCATTGCCGAGGAAACAAGATTGCCGATGCCAATGGCGGCCTCGCCCGCGCCGAGGAAAAGCAGACGCTGTTCGGAAAGATTTCCCCCTTTGATCCGCAATGCGGAATACAAACCGGCCAGCGCAACCGAAGCAGTCCCCTGGATGTCATCGTTGAACATGCAGTATTTGTCGCGATAAGCCTCCAGCAAGCGGAAGGCATTCACATTGCCGAAATCTTCCATTTGAATCATGACACCGGGAAATACTTTCGTTGCAGCAGCCATGAATTCATTGATCAGACGATCATATTCACGTCCGCGTAATCGCGGCTCCGGCAGTCCGATGTAATCGGGTGCATTCAGAAGCTCCTCGTTGTTTGTGCCGACATCGATCGTCACCGGCAGGCATCTTTTCGGATCAATACCCGCGCAGGCGGTGTACAACGCCAGCTTGCCGACCGGAATTCCCATGCCGTTCGCCCCCAGATCGCCGAGCCCCAGAATGCGCTCACCATCGGTGACAACAATCACTTTAATATTTTTCTGAGGCCAGTTCTTCAGTATATTTTTTATGTTGCCGCGATCATTTTTTGTAATGAATATGCCGCGGGGCTCGCTGAAAATGCGGCTGTATTCCTGGCAGGCCTGCCCGACAGTCGGGGTGTAAATAACGGGCATCAACTCCTGCATGTTATCCATTAAAACGCGATAGAACAAACTCTCGTTGCGGTTTTGCAGACCGGCAAGATAAAGATATTTTTCCAGATCGGTTGTCTTGCGCCGGACGTTGCTGATAATATGCAAGGCCCTGTCTTCCGGAGAAAAAACGCGGGGAGGCAGCAATCCGCGCAAACGGAAAACGGTGCGCTCAGCCTCATTAAAGACGGTCCCTTTATTTAAAACAGGATCGCAAAGCAGCGCTCTTCCCCGGGGAATTTTTACAGATTTTTTTTCTTGCTTCCGGTCGGACATGATTTTCTCCTGAACTGACGACTGAATCACTTTTGTTTTACGACCGTGAAGTATAAGAAGAATGCGTTTGTGTCAATATAATATTCATCAGGATTCTCTTGTGATTTAAGGGAAAAGACAAGGGTTGCTGCTCCGGCATTATTGAACGAATATTTCCTTGACATACAAAACAGAAAGTTCTTATACTCCGCCACACAGTATCTTATCAATAAACACCAAAAAAACTTTAAAGAACGGAGGCAATGATTATGGCAGAAAAGAAAGGGTTGAGTAAACCGGTAAAATTGAAGGCGGATCTGGCGGAGCTTCTGGGAGCAAAAGCGCTTCCCCGAACGGAGATAACCAAAAAACTTTGGGACTACATCAAAGCCAACAAACTGCAAACGACCAAAGTCAACGGCAAGCCGGAAAACGCCGGGAAGAACATTGTCGCAGACGCCAAACTCATCAAGATCTTCAACAACACCAAGGTTAAAACATCCAGCGGTAAAGTCGTAGATTTTACAAAAATGAAAGAAGGACAAACGATTGACATGATGCAGATTGCCTCTGTGGTCAGCGCCAATATCGAATAAAAAACATGATTGAAACCGGGCAGGCGGGACCCATCCCGCCCGCCTGGTTTTTTTATCGGTTGCCCTATCCTGTAACGGTTTTTTCCGGCGCCTCCTCGAATTTTCTACAGCAAAGATCTTTTCAAACTTAAATTCGCATTATGGTTTTTATTAAAAATGCTGTATATGCTTGGCGGGTAAATTAAATTTCGGAGAAACACTCGACAGGAAAAGTTGGGCATGGATAAAAAAGCCGTTTTATGGCCGGTGATCATATCCGTTGTCATACACATGACACTGCTCGCCGTTGCGGGGATGATTAACATGAGCGACAAAATCAAGCCGGTGGACGTTCTTTCGGTCAGCATCCAGGATCCGCAACCGGAGGAGAAACCTCCTCTCCCCAGGAATAACAGCCTGAATCAAAAAGAAAGTCCCGCCACGCCGCAGGGGAAACAGGGTGGAAACGTCCGTGATGACAGCTGGCGCGAAGATACTATTGATCTGGGCAGCCTCAATGTGAAATACGTTCACTATCTGACCAGGGTAAAAAACAAGATTCTCCGGATCTGGAAATATCCGCAAAGATCCTTTGAAAAGAATGAAGAGGGCGATGTTGTTGTCAAAATGTCCATCGATGCGGACGGCAGTCTTGCCGGGGCAATACTTCTGTCATCCTCCGGCTCAGAAGATCTGGATAACGGGGCCTTAAGCGTTGTCCGGGATGCGGCCCCTTACGAACCGTTGCCCGTTTCTTACAAACTGTCACGCCTCCACATCATTGCGTCCTTCAACTACAAAATTATGGATTAGATTTTACCCGCGGCATGGAATCGCCGAACGGTTTATTTCCTCGTACCGGAATTTCTGATTTTTATTTCCTCAATATTCAGATTGGCCTGCTTAAGCAAATCAAGAAATTCCATCTGCCGCGATTCAGGAAGAGATTGAATATTCTCCAGTTGATTCGTTATATAATCAATTTTCTCCTTCAGATCGGCAAGAACCGGGGCAATATTGACCGGTTCTCTGGGCGGTTGCGGTTGTTTCGCTTCTTCCGGCCGGGTGCCCGCTTTGAGCTTAATCGCTTCAAGATAGTCGGGGATGGTTACATCAAATCCAAGCTTTTCCCGGATTAATGCGGCCAGGGTATCCTGTGCGCCGGATTCGCCGTGCACTAAAAATACCGGCATGGTTTTATTCTGAAAGTGCCCCAGCCAATCTAAAAGCTGGCTTTGTCCGGCATGGGCGGAAAAACCGCCGATCGTCCATACTTTCGCTTTCACGGCAATGTCTTCGTTAAAGATGCGGATTTTTTTCGCTCCTTCGATAATCTTGCGGCCGGGCGTACCTTGAGCCTGATAGCCCACAAAAACAATGCTGGCTCCCGGACGCCACAAATTATGCCGCAGATGATGTCTGATTCTTCCGGCATTGGCCATTCCGGAAGCGGAAATAACGATGGCCGAACCCTTCATTTCATTGATTTGCATGGACTGTTCGGTTGATGAAGAAAACTGAAGCTGCGGCAGATCCAGTGGGTCTTCTCCGTTCTTCAGCAGGCTGCGCGTTTCCGCATCCAGATAGGAGCGGTAACGGCCAAATATCTCGGTTGCCTTGATCGCCAGAGGGCTGTCCAGAATCACCGGAATATCTTTGGGCAGCCTTCCATCGCGACTGAGGAGGTAAAGGGAATAAAGCATTTCCTGCGTTCTCTCCACGGCAAACGCCGGAATAATGATTTTCTCTCCTCGGGCACAACTGTACTGAATCGCTTCGGCCATTTCATTCAAACTGTCCTCTTCGCCTTTGTGATCGCGGTCACCGTACGTCGATTCCATAAAAAGAAAATCGGCATCGCTGATCGTGACAGGATCTTTCATCAACAATTGGTGACGTCGACCGATGTCGCCGGAAAAAACCAGTTTCATCGATGATCCGTTTTCTTCAACGAACAATTCCAGGATGGCCGCGCCCAGGATGTGACCGGCATCCTGAAAATTGACTTTTACCCCCGGACAGGCCGTGAACAATTCATTGTAACGTTTTGTTTTAATCAAAGGAGAAACCGCTTCGGCATCTTTCGTCGAGTAAAGCGATTCAATGTGTTCAGACTTTCCGTAGCGCTGCATCCGTCGGGTTTTGGAAATGGCATCCGTCTCCTGGATATGGGCGCTGTCGAGAAGCAGGATCTTGATCAGATCGCCTGTTGGTTCGGTCGCGTAAACCGGTCCGCGGAATCCGTTTTTCACCATACGGGGGAGCAACCCTGAATGATCAATATGAGCGTGTGTGATCAGGAAGAAATCAATCGTTGCCGGATCATAAGCCGCTATGTCCCAGTTGCGCTTCTCAATTTCAGCCCCGCCTTGATGCATGCCGCAGTCGACGGCAAACCGCGCCTGACCGGTTTCGATAACAAAGCAGGAGCCGGTCACTTCTCTGGCCGCTCCGAGAAATTTAATTTTCATGGGAAATCCTTTGTGGGCGTAAATTCAAAAATAAACCAATGATCGGAAATTGTCCTTGCGAGGCTCGCATTTCTGCGCTCTGTTAATCGGATGCGGTATTGCACAGCCACAGATATATTTAAAAAGATTGCGCCGCTCTTTTTCGTTCCCGCGCAAAGACGTCATCTGAGTTATTTTTGCCGGCAAAATGAATTTTGCCTTTTGATATTATAATCCGGCTTTCGCCGCTTTTTTCAACTTCTTGGCCTCTTTTTTTTCTTTGACGGATTTGACCGCTTTTTTCTTCACATCTTTTTTCCCTTTGTCTCTCGATTTACTCATGGTCTGAACCTCCGTTTTTTCAGATTATGAATTACGACGTCATCATTAGCCGTTGCAGACATCTTGTTGAAGAATATAATAGAAGGGAGATGTTTCGTCAAACACAAAAATGGTTTTTCTTTTTGTTGACAAGGTTCTCGAGACTGACATAAAGATCAAATCAGTGGATGGTGATTTTATATGTCGGAAACAAACAGCCCTCGGCCGGTCATCGTTGCCCGTAATGTAAAAAAAAGTTTCGGCGTCTTCACCGCGGTGAATGATATTTCTTTCAGCGTCGCCCAAGGAACCTGTTTCGGCATTCTGGGGCCCAACGGCGCCGGGAAAACATCCACGATCAGAATGATTTACGGTTTCTCGCCGCTGACATCCGGCGATATTTTTGTGTTCGGAATGGACATCAAAAAAAAATACCGGAAAATCAAAGCCCGCATTGGAGTCTGTCAACAGGACAATACACTCGATCCCGATCTGACCGTCATGCAGAATTTTCAGGTCTTCGCCCGTTATTTCAACCTCGATCATAAAACAGCCGCGGACCGAGCGCTATCATTGTTAAAATATTTCGCGCTGGAACAACGTCGCGACGCCCGCGCCACGGAACTCTCCGGAGGCATGGTGCGCCGTCTGGTCATCGCCCGCGCCCTGATCAATCAACCCGAGTTGCTGATTCTGGATGAACCGACAACGGGCCTCGATCCGCAATCCCGCCACCAGCTCTGGGAACGGCTGGAGCTTTTAAAAAAACAAGGCATCTCTATTTTACTGACCACACATTATATGGATGAGGCGGCGCGTCTTTGCGACGATCTGGTGATTATGGATCACGGAAAAATTCTGGCGCAGGGATCGCCTCAATCGCTGATCAGCGAATACACCGGGGGGAATATTATTGAAATTGCCGAACCGGATGATGATTTGCGATCTTTTACCCGTGAAAAGCAGGAAAGGCTGGAAGATCTGGGACACCGCCTGATTATTTATGCGGGCAACGGGCATGAACTTTACCGGGAAATCTGCGGACGCTTTACACATAAGAGCTGCGTTCTGCGTTCGGCGACTCTGGAAGATGTTTTTCTGAAATTAACCGGGAGGGGGCTGCGGGAATGAATTTTAATATTTCCGTCCGATTCATGCGGGTCTGGCAGCGCAATCTGACCGTTTATCGCGAAAACTGGAAAGTTAATTTCCTGCCGCCGTTGCTGGAGCCTGTTTTCTATCTGCTGGCATTCGGAATCGGTTTCAGCGGCATGATTGAGTCCGTCAGGTACGCTTCCCGTGAAATCTCTTACGTGCAATTCATCGCGCCCTCGCTGGTGGCAATTAACATGATGAACAATTCTTTCTTTGAAAATACGTTCGGTTCTTTCGTACGGATGTATTATCAGAAGACGTTTGATGCGATGATGGCGACGCCGCTCAACGCCGAAGAAATCATTACCGGCGAAATAGTCTGGGGCGCAACCAAATCAGTTATCGGAACGGTTATCATGCTGATCGTAATCAGTTTCTTTGGATTGATTAGTTATCCGGCGGGAATTTTAATCGTGCCCGTCGCATTTCTGGGAGGCTTCGCCTTTGCTTCGCTGGCCATCCTCTTCACGGCGCTGGTGCAAAGAATAGAACTTTTTAACTTGCCGGTTTTTTTATTCATTACTCCCATGTTTCTCTTCGGCGGCACGTTTTTCCCGATAACCGGACTGCCTCAATGGGCTCAATATGTTGCCCTGGCTCTGCCGCTTACGCATCTGGTAAATCTGACGCGGGCCTTGAGCCTGGGCATTTTCGATCCGGAGGCCTTGATCGGCGCCTGCTATCTTCTTGTTTTCTGCCTTTTGATGTTCCCCCTGTCTGTTTTCATCATGCGCAAAAGGATGATCAAATAATGCCGGGCGGGGGAAAAATCCCTTGACTATCAATCGTCAATGTGAATAAATAAAGGAAGAGCAAGACCACGTGTTTTCTATTATAAAATATTTAATTTTTAATGGATGAAACACAGCCACCATGCTCCCTGGAGCTGTGGTGGTTTTTTGCTTTAAGTTGTAAACAGCTTTTCAAAGAGCGATAGAGGTAAGGCATAAAAGCCCCTCACTTTTTCCTTCCTTCTCAACCAGGAGACGGATGGGGGTGATTTTGATGCTTTGTAAAACCCATCGGGGAATAAAGATTATAAAAATCACTAGAAGAAAGGGGATAAAAATGAATAAAAATCTGTATGTCGGCAATCTGTCTTATAAAATCACCGACGATGATCTCAGATCAAATTTTTCCGAAGCCGGAGAAGTCGAGTCAGCAACCATCATCAAGGATAAATTTTCGGGCCAATCCAAGGGATTTGGTTTTGTCGAAATGAAAACGGAAGAAGGCGCGGCGGAAGCGGTTAAAAAATTCAATGGCGGCACACTGGACGGAAAAACCATTACCGTCAACGAAGCCAGACCGAAGAAAGAATTCGGCGCCGGCGGAGGACATCGCGGCGGCGGTAATCGTGGCGGCGGATTCCGGGGCGGCAATCGCAGCGGCGGTGGAAACCGAGGCGGCCGATTCTAATGAGACTCAAGTTTTGGGAACGCAGTGAACCGAAACTTGTTAGTCGAATTATCCCCGAAACGCAGTGACGGGGAATCATGCACGACGCATATCGGGATCATAACTAAAAACATTAGTCTAATATAAAGAGCAGAAGGTCTGTTGCCTTCTGCTCTTTCATTTTTTATGGATTCACTTAAACAGATGTGGCGCAAAATTTAGATACGATAATCCGGGCGATGCGGTGCATATGATGATGGACATCTTTTAAATTCCGGCCGGGATAATTTCTGAAGGTTATGAGAACGCCGTTGAGCGCCGCAAAAAAAGCATGGGACAGCGGCCGGACCGGTTCCGGCATGTTCACTTTCCGGAAGAGCGTATCGAATTTATCAAACAGGCGGCGTTCGGAGACATTAAGCCTTTCCACCATTTCGGAGGAAAGCGAACCGTCCAGCATGAAATGCGTCATCATGCGGAAATACTGGTCATTATCAATCAGATAGCTGAGATACGCTTCGGCCACTTTCTCGATGGGATTCTTTCTGCTGTTTTTGATGATCCCGTCCAGAATAGCCGTAATCTCTTCGGCGCCATGCAGAAAGGCCTCCACAAAAAGGGATTGCTGATCGGGAAAATACCGGTAAATGGACGCGTGAGAAATGCCGGCCTCCCGGGCAATGTCGCGAATGCTGACGTTGTTGAACGGCTTGACGGCAAAGACACGCTGAGCGGCTTCGACAATCATGCCCTGCCGCACTCGTTTTTCGTTGCTTTTAAGTTCGGCAAAAGTATTTTTCTTTTTCATATCAATTTTTTTGTTTCCCTATACCATATCCCATGAAAACATTGCAGCAAAAAAGCTTGACTGTGTAACCAATGGTTTGTAATATAACCGCTGGTTGACAAAGTCAATCATAATATCGTGACCAAGGAGGTTATATGTCTCTGCCTGATCGCAACAATCCATACAATTTTGATGATTTTTTAAAATGGCGTCAAAGCGTTGACTACTACCGGGACGATCCGTTCATCCAAAAGGCGGTGCGCCATTTCACCGGAAACGAATGGGAAAAGGTTGATGCCCGGGCACGCGAGGTTTCCGCAAAAGCGTCTTTCCGGTGGCGCGATTTTGCCGACAGCATCGCCCGGCCGGAGAAGAGGCCTTTCATGCTGCACTACGACGGTCATCACAACCGCATCGACCGGATCGTGCGCCCGCATGAAACGGAAATCATGGAAAAGGAGATTTTTTCCGAAGCGTTCTTTGCCGAAAAAACGTCGCCCTGGGTCAAATTGATTAAAATGTACATCATCTACCAGAACGGCGAGGCCTGTATTGGGTGTCCCATCACCTGCACGGAAGGTCTGGTCGAGCTACTGAACAAATACGCCGATTCGCCGGAAACAAAAGAAATTCTTAAACACTGCAAAGACGGCATCAAAGGCGATTTTGCCATCGGCGCCCAGTATCTTTCGGAAATCCAGGGTGGGTCGGATGTGCCGGCAAATATACTGGAAGCCGTTCATGAAAAAGGCGGCTGGCGGCTTTACGGAACCAAATTCTTCTGTTCGGCGACGCATGCGGACTATGCCGTCGTCACGGCCAAACCGGTCGGATCGGAAAAAGTCGCCCTTTTTGTCGTGCCGTCCTGGCTTCCCGGCAACAAGGAAAAGGAAATACGCAACGGCTACACCATCGACCGGATTAAATGGAAGATGGGCACCAGTGAGCTGACCACGGCGGAATTGACGTTCAATGGCGCGGTCGCCTATCCGGTGGGTCCGCTGGAAAAAGGCGTCGCCAACGTCGTTGGTATCGTCCTGACATATTCACGTTTGACCGTGGGACTTTCCGCCGCTGCTTACATGACGCGGGCCGTCCGGGAAGCAAAAAAATACGCTGAATTCCGCAATGCTTTCGGCCTGACCATTGGCCAATTCCCGCTGGTTGCCGCTCAGATCAGCAGAATCGATCAGATGGCTAAAAGGACAACGGCCGGGGCTTTCAAGCTGTACCGGGATTTTTTGATGCTGGAAGGAGGGCTCAAAGGCGTACGGGCAGCGGATGAGCCGGATGAAAGCCGGAAGAATCGTTTCAATATCCGGGAACTCATCATGCTGCAAAAAATGGCCGCTGCCTGGGACTGCACGGATGTCATTCGCGAATCCATGTCCATTTTCGGCGGACACGGCGTCATGGAGGATTTTTCATCCCTGCCTCGCCTGTACCGCGACTCCGCCATTAACGAACTGTGGGAAGGTCCGCGAAATGTTCTTTTGACACAGATTCACCGCGATCTGCAAAAAGCCAGCGACTGGTACAAGCCTGCGGAGTTTGTGCGCCATATTCTTTCCGGTCTGGATGATAAAATCGTCGCGGAATTGTCCGGTGAGATTACCGAACTGGTGGCTTACTCCAATCTTTTTCAGATGGATGAAAAAACCATCGATATTTGCATGCGGTGGGATGCGTTTTGCCAAAAGTTTTTCCACGCCTATCAGGATCTGGCTTTGAATGAGGTGGCGTGATTCGGCCGGCGCGGCAGGTGACAAACATATCGAGGACTCCCGCCGTGCAGACGTGAATCTGATTTTTTAACGTTGAAAAGAGCAGAAGACTTTTTTCACAAGCCTTTTGCTCTTTTCTTTTTATTCAAACGCGGACGGATTTGTTTGACGGACTCCACACGCCTGCCGGCCGCTTTGACTGAATTTCAAAAGCCATGCCCCGACGCCGCCTGCTAAAATCGTGCATCCGAGGAAAAGCATGCCGGCCGCATAAGAGCCGGTCGAATCCCGCAAACATCCCATCAGGTAAGGTCCGGTGAAACCGCCAAGATTACCGATGGAATTAATCAGGGCAAAACCACCGGCTGCGCCCGTTCCGCGGAGAAAGGAACCGGCAAAAGCCCAGAAAGGACCGAGGGCGCCCCAAATTCCCGCGGCGGCGACGGCCAGACAAAACACGCTTCCAACGAGAGAATCGGTCAAGACGGACAAACCAAAACCAATAGATGCCATGACCAATGCCCCCGCCATGTGTAACCGACGGTCCCCGGTTCGATCGGATGACGTTGCGACGATCACCATAAACCCGGCTGCGGCAAGATACGGGAACGTTGATACAACGCCGACGAGAAAATCGCTCAAACCGCCGATGCTCTTCAACATCAGCGGCATCCAGAAAGCGATGCCGTACATGGCAACAACAAGAGTAAAATAGACCATACACAAAACCCATACACGGCCGCTCCGAACAGTCTGAAAAAGTCCCTGTTCCGGGTACCCTGTTTTTTCTTTTTCCTCCTGTTCCAGCTGTCCGCGCAACCACGCCTTCTCTTCCTCCGGAAGCCAGGCTGAATTTTCCGGCCTGTCGGGCAGGTAAAAAAAGACAGCCAGACCCAGCAATACGGCGGGAAGCCCCTCCAGGAGGAAAAGCCATTGCCAGCCGGACAATCCCCCCAGGCCGTGCATTTCCAGAAGAGCGCCGGACACCGGGCCGCCAACAACACCGGCCAGCGCCGTTGCCGTCATAAAAAGCGCCACATTGCGCGCCAGATACTTGCGGGGAAACCAATACGTCAGATAGAGAATCATGCCCGGGAAAAACCCGGCTTCGGCAAACCCCAATAGAAAACGAAGCGTATAAAAACTCGTTGGTCCGGCAACAAACATCATCGCCGAGGCAATCACACCCCAGCTGATCATGATCCGGGCAATCCATATCCTGGCGCCGATTTTGTGCAGAATAAGATTGCTCGGGATTTCAAAAAGGAAGTAACCGATAAAGAAGATGCCGCTGCCTAATCCGAAAGTTGCATGGCTTAATTGCAGTTCGGCATTCATTTGCAGGGCGGCAAATCCCACATTGACCCGGTCCAGATAAGCGACAATGTAAAGGATGAACATGAACGGTATCAGGCGGAGCGTCATTCGCCGGATGGCGCGCTTTTCCAGCGGGTTCGCGTTATTGTGCATGTTCCGGACTGATGGTGATCTGTTCATAAATTTATTATCGGGTGTGCCAACAATTTCAGGCCCTGAGTTTATCAGGAAATTTTATTAAGACAGAGATATGCTGAACCCCATGAACTGAGCCGCGAGAAAAAGGGCGTAGATGGCAATCATCACCAGCGCCTCCAGACGGATGAATTTTCTTCCGGTGGTGACAAACATCTGCAGGAGAACGCCCGCCACAATCAGCATGGGCAGATCGCGTTGTACGATGATCGGTTCAACCGGCAACGGCCTCACCAGACACAGAGCGCCCGCCACGGCCAGTCCGGTAAAAATGTTGGACGCATAAATTTCTCCCAGTGTCACATCGGCCTGACGCCGGAACACCGCGCCCAGAGCAATCGCCAGTTCGGGAAGAGACGTTCCGAACGCATAGAAGGTGACGCCGATAAGAAGATCATTCATCCCCAGCAGACGCGCCAGAGAGGTTCCGTTTTCCACGATCCAGCTCGACCCCAGCACAATCATGGCAATGCCTGCAATAAAAATGCTTATGTGCAGCCAGGGCCGCGCCATGTCCGTGACGGGCGTTTCCCTTCTCTGCTGCTTCGCGTCGTCAATGGTGCCTCTGAGATAAGGATAGTATGCCGCAATCAGGATCAGGCCGTCTATCCGGCTGATCAAACCGTCCATGGCAATGACCAGAAGAAGAGCGGCGGAAAGAATCATCCAACTGGATTCTCTCTCGCGCAGCGTGGAGCCGACGACGATCGGTCGCCACAGGGCGCAAATGCCGGCAACAAAGGTCAACGTCACAAAATTGGACCCGACAATGTTGCCCACCGCGGCAGCCGGTTGCCCGCGCAGGGAAGCGAAGAGCGACACGCAAAACTCCGGGAGAGAGGTCATGACAGCCAGCAGCAAGACCGTAACCACCAGAGGAGAAACCCGCAGCCAGCCTGCCAGAATCGGGACGCGGCGCAGGACGGATTCCGTCCCCGCCCACAAAAGAACAATACCCAGTATAAAAAGAAATACTGAAACAATCATTGGATCTGCCTTTTACCGGAACCGTTATGGATCCATAACGCCAGCAGAAAGAGAAACGGCCGGAGAAAAGCGTTTCTTTAATACAGATTGATGGCGGTCTGCATGTTCTTGCTGGAGGAATTAATATATTCGGTAAATTTCTCAGCGATGGTCTTTATCGTGTATTCGAATTCCGCTTCGTCCTTGTCCAGCAGCGTCATGCGGAAGCCTAAAAGCGGTGTAAAGAACGATGTCAGCGGAACAACACAGATTCCCGTCGCCGCCAGCAGATAATAAACAAATCGCTTGTCGTGTTCGATGGGTTCCTTGACAAGATTTTCGACGAATTCCCTTATCTCTCCATTTTTTATATGAAGCTTTTGATTGCTGTTGAGACCGGATTCGTTGAACACGATTGTCATATAAAAAGCGCCGTCGGTCTTGTTCACCATCAGGCAGGGAATATCCTTCAAAATGTTATAGGCGATATTCGAAAGTTTTTCATAGTGTCGTTTGCGTTCATCGAGATAATTGTAGTATTCGGGATGCGTCATGATTTTAGGAATCGCCAGTTGCGGCAATGTTGTCGAACACACTTCCGACATTTTCTGGTGCAGGATGGTATTGATAAAACGGTCAAAAATAGGATCTTTGCCGGCATTGTAAACTTCCATCCAGCCGCACCGCGAGCCGGGCCAGGGCAGCTCCTTGGAAATTCCCTTCATGCTGATGGCCGGAACATCGCCGACAATATCGGAAAGCGGCACGGTCTTCTTGCCGTTATAGACAATATTAATGTAGGTTTCATCAAAAACGACGAAAAGATCGTTTTCTTTGGCGATCCGCACGACATTCCGCAACGTTTCCTCCGGGTAAACGAAACCGGTGGGATTATCGGGGTTGATGACCAGAATTCCCACAATAGCCTTGTGACTTCTGACTTTCTGTTCCAGTTCGCGCATATCCGGATGCCATCCGTTGTATGGATTCAACCGGTAGGTGTTGGGCGGAAACGACGCGTGCAGAACTTCCGCCATGAAGTGCGTGGAATACGTCGGCTCCGGCATGATCATACGCGCGTCAACCTGGATGGAGCTGTAGGCGCGGGCAATGGCGTCACCCAGGCCGTTGAAGAAAATGATATCCTCCGGGGTAATCCGGACATGGCCGCGTTTGTTGAGACGGTCGGCCAGAAATTTTCTTGTGGAATCCACACCTTTCGTCGGCGAATAGGCAAACGACGCGTCATCTTTGATGATTTCAATCAGAACGTCTTTCATCCAGGCGGGAATTTGTTCACCCTTTTGCACCGGATCACCGATATTTTCCCAAATGATGTCAACGCCCAGTTCCTTGAGCTTGTTGGCAATCAGTACGATATTTCGTATTTCATAAGTCAGCCCGCTGCCACCGCGGGAAATTTCAAAACGCATAAGTATTTTAACCCCTTAGATGTTAAGTTTTATTTTATATTATATATTTATTTAAATTTCCAGCTTTTTATGTTATCGGAGCACCAACTCGCACGCCTTCGGCCTGCATTGAGAGAGAGGAAAATATATGGAAGAAACAAAAAGCTTTGAAGAATTACTTAATGAAACCAGTCTAAAACCCCGGCGTTTTTCCGCCGGAGAGAAAATAGATACTATCATCGTAAAAATTACAGAGGAATGGATGTTCCTGGATCTTGGAGCGAAAAGCGAAGGCTATCTGGATAAAAAGGAACTATTGGATGAAAACGGCAATCTAACTGTGAAGGAAGGAGATCCCATCACGGCTTATTTTGTCTCTTCTCGTCACGGCGAAAAACTTTTTACCACCAAACTGCTGACAGGCAAGAGCGTTGATGATTTTATGCTCAAAGCGTATCAAAGTCGGATGCCCGTGGAAGCCACCGTCGAAAAGGAAATCAAAGGCGGCTTTTCCGTGAAGATCAACCAGAATGTCAGCGGGTTCTGTCCCTACTCGCAGATGGACACGAGAAAAATAGACGATGCCGCCGCCTACGTCGGCAAGAAATTTGAATTTGTTGTGGCCGAATATTCGGAAAAAGGTCGCAACATCATTTTGTCGCGCCGGCCGCTGCTGGAAAAAATCGAACAGGAGAAAAAAGCCGCGTTGAAAAATTCCCTGCAACAGGGAATGACGGTGAGCGGCGTGGTGACGAGCGTTCAGAAATTCGGCGCTTTCATTGATTTGGGCGGCATTCAGGGATTGCTGCCTGTTTCGGAAATGGGCTGGGGACGGGTTGAAGATCCCAAAGTGCTCTACTCGCCGGGCGACAAGGTTGAAGCCGTGATCATCAATCTGGACTGGGAAGCTAATCGCATCACCTTATCCGCCAAAGCAACGCTGCCTAATCCCTGGGATGAGTTTGTCAGGAAGTACCCTGAAGGAAGCGTGCTGAAGGGCAAGGTCTCCAATCTGACGAACTTCGGCGCTTTCATCAAAATGGAAGACGGCGTCGAGGGGCTTCTGCATATTTCCAAACTGGCGCGCGGCAAAAAGATCAAGCACGCCGGCGATGCGATGAAAGCCGGAGAAGACGTCGAAGTGAAGATTGAAAAAATCGACCGCGAGAACAGAAAAATTTCTCTTGATCTGACCGGAAGCGACAAAGATACTTCCGCTGCTTCAGGCAATGAAGATGATTTCCGCGGTTATATCGGCAAATCACCCAAGACGATGGGCACGCTGGGCGACCTGATCAAGAAGAAAAAATAAATTCTGGGTTGACAAAGAAAATACTTACAAACAAACGACTTTGAAAAATCTTAATGCGGAATTGTCAGTCTGAGTTGATAAGGACGTGTAGATAATTCTGTGTAAATGGTTATAGATAGTATAAACCATTTATCACAGGAGGACTACAGATGGCGATTAGAGAAGAGATCTTAGAGGAGCTTTTAAAAGATTATAAAAATCCGGAAGATTTAATAGGCAAAGACGGCCTTCTCAAGGAGTTGACAAAGCGGTTGGTTGAGAAGGCAATGGACAGTGAACTAACCCATCATTTGGGATACGAGAAGCATTCACCCTCGGGCAAGAACAGCGGCAATTTCCGCAATGGCAAATCATCGAAAAAGATCAAGGGGGATTTTGGCGAAGTTTCCATAGAGGTTCCCCGGGATCGTAATGGGGATTTCGATCCTCAGATCATCCAGAAGCACCAGACAAGGTTTGACGGATTTGACGATAAAATCATATCCATGTACGCCCGTGGAATGACCACCCGGGACATCCAGGCTCATCTTCAAGAGATTTATGGGGTCGAGATATCGGCAGATCTGGTATCAAGGGTAACCGATGCCGTGATCAACGACGTCAAGGAATGGCAGAACCGGTCATTGGATGAAGTTTATCCGATCCTGTATCTGGACGCTACCATCGTTAAAGTTAGAAGTGAAGGCAGAGTCGTCAACAAAAGCGCCTATCTCGCCATTGGAATCAACATTGACGGGATAAAAGACGTTCTGGGTATATGGCTGGAGCAGAGCGAAGGGGCAAAGTTTTGGTTAAAGGTCATGACAGAACTCAAGAACCGAGGCGTCCGGGATATCTTTATCGCCTGCATTGACGGATTAAAGGGATTTCCGGAAGCCATTGAAGCCACCTTTTCTCAGGCAGAAGTGCAGCTTTGCATCGTTCACATGGTCAGAGGTTCCCTGAGATTTGTATCGTGGAAGGACCGCAAGGCCGTTGCCGGTGATTTAAAGGGTATTTATCAGGCGGCCACAGAAGAACAGGCCAAAGCCAATCTGGAGAGCTTTGCGCAAAAGTGGGATAACCGGTATCCCACCATCTCAAAATCCTGGGCGACCCATTGGCCACGGGTGATGCCTTTCTTTTCCTATCCGAAAGAAATCCGCAAAATTATTTATACGACCAATGCGATTGAATCCCTGAATCACAGTTTAAAGAAAACCATAAAACATCGGGCTTCATTCCCGAATGATGAAGCGGCTGTCAAATTACTGTATTTGTCCTTGAAAAACATCCAGAAAAAGTGGACAATGCCCGCCCGAGATGGGGGCAAGGCGCTTAACCCGTTTGCCATCCTCTATAAGGATCGGATGCCTTGCTGATTATGCAGAATGTTCTTTTACACAAATTTTCTGACACCCTCAATTTTTCTGGGCAAAATACTGTTTTCCGTCAATGAAAGTCTGCATCGGCGCCCTGCCTTGACAGCGTTTCCCCTGATGCGTCCGTTCATGGTTGTCGTGATTTATATACGCATCCAGATCCGTTTGCAAGACCTCCAGATCGCTGTATATCTTTTTTCTAAAAACAATCCGGTAAAACTCGTTAAGGATCGTCTGGTGAAACCTCTCGCAAATCCCATTGGTCTGGGGACTTCGTGCCTTGGTTTTGGTGTGTTCAATTTCATTGAGCTGTAAATAAAGCTCATAGGGATGTTTATCCGGCGTTCCACAAAACTCTGTCCCTCTGTCGGTTATGACCCGCATCACCGGTATGGATTGTGGTTCAAAGAACGGAAGAACTCTGTCGTTTAAGGTGTCCGCCGCGGTAACCGGTATTTTTGCCGTATAAACTTTGGCAAAGGCAACGGCTGAGTAGGTATCCACAACGGTCTGCTGATAGATTCTCCCGACGCCTTTTAAATAGCCGACATAAAAAGTATCCTGGCTGATCCAATATCCCGGATGTGCGGTCTCGATTTCATCAGGAGAACTCTCTCTTTCCCGCTGGGCGCTTTCCAGAGCCACTATCTGCGCTTCTGTATCAACAAGACCTTCTTTTGCCGCTTTCTCTTCCAAACAAACCAAACGCTTCTTAACGGTCTCCAATCCATGCCGAAGCCAGATACTCCGAATACCGCCGGAAGAAACCAACGTGCCCTGCTTCTTTAACTCATTGGCCGCCCTGGCTTGTCCATAGGCTGGATATTCATAAGCCATCCGGACCACGGCTTCTTCTATCTCCGGAGCGACCCGATTCTTCATACAGGGTTTCCGACGGCTCTTCTCCCGGAGTCCGTCTAATCCGTTCTCTTCGTAGGCTTTCTTGATGTCGTAAAAATGCTGACGTGAGACGCCGTTTACCTTACAGGCCTCCGATACGTTCTGTAAATACTCCGCTCACTCTAGTAAACTTAGTTTGTTTCTGATAAGCTTCTCTTGGGTGGTCATCTCTTTATCCTCCTTTTTTTGTTTATGGCTAAACCATCTGCAGGGTACTGACCACCTTTTCTATTAAACTGTCAAGTTAAGTCCGTCCTCGGACAATTCAATCGAGCCGCTTCCGCGCCCCAAACAGCTCAAAAGCCCAACCTCTTTTTCCAATCCAAATCGTTTTATCGTGTCTTAAAGTGACAAAAATGTCGCAAACTAAAGCATATTCAGCTTTTATTTTGTCTTTAATTCTACAGCATTGCGGATTTTTTCCCAAAAGGAATCTTCAATTTTCTCATTTTGGTCCTCAGGGTTGACGGATTCATATTTAAAAGCTTTGCAGCTCCTTTATCTCCGCCAACTCTCCCATTTGTTGCTTTCAACGCATGCTTAATATGAGTGACTATTGCTTCTTCAAAATCATATGATGAACATTCCTTTTGATCAGTTTCAACTATCCCTCTTGAATTAAACGAACCGATTTCATCAAAAACAAGAGGTTTTCCGTTGCTCAAAATAAGCGCTCTTTCAACTGCATTTTGCAATTCCCGAACATTCCCTGGCCACTGATATTGAACTAAATTTTCAATAGATCCCAAAGCTAAAACCGGATTTTTAGCAAGTCCCATCTCACGGGATTTCTTCAAAACAAAATGCTGAACCAGGGCCGGAATGTCAGCACTCCGCTCCCTCAAAGGCGGAATAACAATTGGGAATACTTTTAGACGGAAATAAAGATCCTCACGGAATTTGCCGTCACTCATCATGACTTCCAGATTCCGGTGCGTTGCTGTTATGATCCTGATATCTACTTTGTGTGTCTGCGTCCCTCCTACTCTCTCAAACTCCTTCTCCTGAATAACTCGTAACAGTCGGATCTGCGCCCCAGGTGTAAGTTCACCGATTTCATCGAGAAATATTGTTCCACCATCGGCTCGCTCAAAACGCCCGCGTTTCTGAAACAGTGCCCCGGTAAATGCGCCTTTTTCGTGACCAAAAAGTTCACTATCCATCAAAGATTCGGGAATCGCCCCACAATTAACCTTGATGAAGGGACCATTCCGACGCGGTGACAAATTGTGAATAGCATTTGCAATCAGTTCCTTGCCCGTTCCCGTCTCACCCAGCAAAAGAACCGGACTGTTTAGCGGCGATACCTGATGTACCATCTCCATGACCTGTTTCAAACCGAAGTTGGAACCGACAATCTCATCACCAGTCTGATAACGCAATTCATCCTGTAAATACCTGTTGTCATCGGCCAGCATATCCTTCAACCGCATCACTTCACGGTAACGGATATAATTAATGAAGGCAATGGCAAATGGTTCGTTTAGCAGCGAAAAAAGATATTTATGTTCTTCTGTATATTTTTCTTTTTCATTATTTCCTATAGCAATCCCACCAAACGTATTCCATTCCGGTTTTGGACCCATGACCATAACTGAAGTATCCGGTTTGATGCCTAACTCTGAAAGAAACCTCATAATCGGATGCTCGGCCACACGATCTGCTATCATAATTGTAGGATCTTTACGGGTGCTGTTGATGATTTTCATAATTGCATTGCGTGTATTAAGCGGTGTCGTCACCTTATGAGAAATGATTTTACCGCCGGAGATATTTGCTCCAGCGATAGTTTCGCTAACGCCTGTGTCCGGATCAAAAGTGCTCATCGTAATAAAATCAGCCGGAATATAATGGCGGATATAAATCAAACAATCCCACAATGCTTTCTCAATTTCTAGACTTCCGCAAATTCTTAACGTGGCTTCCCGGAAGAATTCTTTTTCATCAATCACAAAATCATCTCTTACATTTACATTCATTTAATATGTTTTATGAGATACTATACCGCAAATAAATGTTAAATGAAACATCTTTTTGTGTTTAATAAAACAGGACAGTGCTAATATTTCTCTATGTATTCATATTTATTACATATTATTTTTGGCACATTTTAAGCAGATGATTAATTACAGTAGGGTGGGGAATAAAAAAGATGAAATACGTGGAGATTATTTCATTAAGAGCATCCAACTCATATGAGCAAACTGCTCATAAATATATGAAAAAAATTTGTAAGTTAATTAAAAAATATGACTTATCGGAGGCTATTTTTTTTGTTAGCGATTCTATTCCCAGTGATTCGGCTATTTTTATTATATCGAATTCACATGACAACAAATATAAAGACTTTAAAATGAAAGATTATTTCATAGATGTACTAAAACAATTCGGGCTGGTGGACTACAACCGCTGGCGGCTGGTTGAATAAACAAAAAAATTAAAGGAGGTTACAGCATGGACCACATTCAAGCAACTAAACAAATGATGGAACTCAACAAGACGGCATTCGACAATACTTTTAAAATCATGACCTTATTGCAGGATCAGGCCGAGAATTATGTTTTTCGCTTCATGGAAAAAGCAACATGGATACCTCTGGAAAACAGAAAGGTTATAAGCGAGTGGCTGGATACCTATAAAAACGGCCGAGTAAATTTTAAGGACTACTGCGATGAAACTTATAAAAAGGCGATTGATTACTTTACCAACAAGCAGACACAAGAAACCTATAAGGATAAGAAGAAAGTATAATCGGACAAAATAAGGGATGGATTCTACTAAAAAACTATCTCAAAATTCCTTTTACACAGCAAAATACTTTCATTCTCTCCTAAGAGACATTTGATTGCCTTGTAGATTTCTGGCAACGCAAAGAATGAGTTGGCTTTAGTATGATCCTTATCTCGCTAAGTACGGCAGCACTTGAAATTCATACTATATATTTCTCTTATAACCGATTCCCGGATAAGCATGGAAGGCATAGAACAAGAAAATCATAGGTAATAAAATCTTGGATGAGGGTATGACTAAAAAAACAGTAGTAACCATATCTACAGATGTGCAGCGGTGGAACCTATATCGGTTATCTCGCGGCAAAGCAACTGGAGCTTCAATATTTGGACAGAGAGATACTTCAACAGGCGGCAAAAGCAACAGGCATTGGGCCTCAAATGCTGGAAAAATTTGATGGTCAGTCAGCGTCTCTGCTCGAAAAGATTATTAATGCTTTTTGTTTCGGTGCTCCGGAGATTCCCAGCACACCGATATTCAAGAAACCGATTTACGATAAAGATTTATTCAACATGGAAGCTAAGATTATAAGAAGAATTGCCGACCAGTGTAGCGCGGTCATTGTCGGACGAGGAGGATTTTATATTTTGAGGAACAGAGCAGACACAATTAACGTGTTTATCCATGCTCCTATCGATTATCGCGTCGAACGCATAATGAAAGCACAAAAAATTGATAAGCAGACGGCAATGGCCATGGTGAAGAAATCAGATCACACGAGAACAAAATTTATCTACGATATGTTGGATGTTGATTGGACGGACGCTCGCAATTTTCACTTAAGCTTTGATTCCAATGTCATCGGCGTTTCAACCAGTGTCAAGATGATAAGAAAACTTATTAAAAATGAAAACTAAAGAGGTGTTTTTGTGAGAAGACTATCTCAAAATGACTTTACAAAAGAGAACGCTTTCACTCTCGCCCAGAAGACATTTGAGTATTTTGTGGATTTCTGGCAGCGTACGATACTGTTTTGGGATGTAATGCGTCAACGCAGCAATAAATACTATCAACACAAAGCAATGTCCGCGCCCAACGTGCTCAACTTCGAGGCGGAATTGGTAATCGACGGGCGCAAATTCGAGCGTCCGGTCAATTATGGACTTCTAAGAATCAAGCCCCCGGAAGGAATTATCTTAGATTTTAAAAAGCGGCCATTTGTAATAGTTGACCCGCGCGCCGGACATGGACCAGGAATTGGCGGATTTAAAGCCGACAGTGAAATAGGAGTGGCAATGCGTGCAGGCCATCCTTGTTATTTTATAGGTTTTTCCACTAATCCTATGCCGGAACAAACTATTGAAGATATTTTAAAAGCCGAAGCACATTTTTTGGAAAAGGTGATCGAACTGCACCCGGATGCAGAAGGCAAGCCATGTGTGATAGGTAATTGTCAGGCCGGTTGGGCAATCATGATGTTGGCCGCAGTGAGGCCGGAGTTGTTTGGTCCGATCATCATAGCCGGTTCACCACTTTCTTATTGGGCGGGAATCGAGGGTAAAAATCCGATGCGATACAGCGCCGGGCTGTTGGGCGGCAGCTGGCTTACCGCTTTAACGAGCGATTTAGGCAATGGAAAGTTTGACGGTGCTTATCTTGTCGGCAACTTTGAAAATCTCAATCCGGCTAACACCCTTTGGACAAAAAACTACAATCTCTGGGCTAATATTGACACTGAAGAAAAACGTTTTCTCGAATTTGAAACCTGGTGGGGTGGTCATGTTAATCTCAACGCCGAAGAAATACAATGGATCGTTGATCAGTTATTTATCGGTAACCGTCTAGCCACTGCCGAAATTATCACCGGAGATCGGGTACTAATTGATTTTCGTAATATCCGTTCACCGATCATTTGCTTCTGCTCAAAAGGCGATAACATCACCCCGCCGCAACAGGCACTGGGTTGGATCAATGATTTGTATAAAAATGATGCCGATTTACTTGCCTGCAATCAAACTATTATTTATGCGATTCATGAAAATATTGGTCATCTAGGTATCTTTGTATCCGGTAGCGTGGCTAAAAAGGAACATGAAGAATTTGCCTCGAACATCGATCTAATTGATATACTGCCGCCGGGATTGTACGAAGCTGTGATGACTCCCAAAACCGAAGGTACAGTCCATTCCGATTTGGTTAGCGGAGACTGGATTACACGTTTTGAGCCGCGCACTTTGAGTGATATTCGTGATATTGTTCAACCAAAAACTGAGAATGAATTGAGATTCGCGACAGTTCGTCGCGTATCTGAAATCAACCTAGGTTTATACCGTACACTACTTCAACCTTTTATACGGGCAACTGCCAATGACCAAACGGCAGATTGGCTGCAAAAGATTAATCCCGTAACACTGCCTTTTGAATTTTTTTCTGACAGGAATCCGCTTATGCAGCAAACTGCCGAACTTGCCGAGCTTGTGCGTGATCATCGCCAACCTTCCTCGTCTGATAATTACCTTTTCCTTGTCCAGTCAATGATATCGGAAGGAATCATCACTACGCTTAATAATTGGCGTGATTTTCGGGATAGAACTATGGAACAATTTTTTTTAGGAATATACAATTCTACTATTCTGCAGGCACTGACAGGATTGCTAGCATCGGACGGAGAACTTCGTCGGCATCCTGGCATGGAACCGGCTTGGATTGAGTTCATCATAAAGCGCATCAATGAACTCAAGAGTCACATCACTGATGGCGGCATACATGAAGCAGCAGTTCGCAGCTTGATTTATATTAATATAGATAAACCGGTAATAGATGAGCGTAATTTTGAGCTATTCCGCCAGATCCGTTCTAAACGCAATGATATAACACTGGCAGAACTTAAAAAATTGATTAGAGAGCAGTTTTTTGCCATTTTACTGGACCGCGACGCGGCACTTGCCGCTATCCCAACGATGTTGTCGTCAACCAACTCCGATGACAAGACAAAGACACTTGAAGTCATAATACGAATCGCCTCGGCAACAGGAGAACTTACCAGCATGCAGGTTGAGCGTCTGGCTCAAATAGAGAAATTATTTAAATCCGGTTTAAAAGATATAAATGCTCGGTTAAAGATTTAAATGCTATTAATAAATATTATGAACCATTATTAACCACTCTTAGAAAAGTAGGTAATTCCCCCGAGGTTTTATATAAACACCAAATTAGCATATGGAATTGAAATATCCTAAAGTAGAAATATCATTTAATTGAGAATTACCGGTGATAGACGATCTGAGAAAGCCAACCAAACGCATCAAGCCGATTTTGTAGGCCCATGCTATCTGAAAAGGGCCCGTGCGGTTTTATAGTCTCAATGTGATCGATATGGCAACGGTTCGCTGTGGGTTATATCCCGCGCCCTCAAAAGCCAGTCAGTTCATGATTGACGGCTTTGGGGCCATTTGGAAGCGTCTGGGAATGTCCAAAATCTACAGGTTGATAATGCCATGAGTTTCTTTGGCAACCGGAGACATCCCCATGGGATGGGACCTCTTATGCGACTTTGTCTGCACCATGGTATTGAGGCCTGGTTCATTCCGATGGCCGAACCCTGGCGAAATGGCATGATTGAAAACTTCAATGACCGCTACCAGAAAATGTTTCTTAAAAAGAACATCATGAATACGGAAAAAGAGCTCCACATAGGTTCTTTAGCCTTTGAGCAGCGCCACAACAATCAATATCGTTATAGCAAGATGTCAGCGGTCGGTTTAAAACCCGCCACGATTATTTTCAATGTTGTTTTTTATCATTTTCATTTTTTTCTATGCAAGCGTTATTTTTCAGCCGATAACTTTTCCCGGTGATTTGGATGATATCTGCGCGGCTCAGAAGCCGATCAAGGATAGCGGTGGCGGTAGGAACGTCCCCGATGAGTTTTCCCCATTCCTCAAGCGGCCGGTTGGAGGTCATGATCGTTGATCTGAGCTCATAACGGCGCATGATAATCTCGAACAGATACTCGTCGGACTGTTTGGGCAACTTTTTAAGACCCATGTCATCTATAATCAGGAGATCGGACCTGAGATCCCGTCGCATGATCTTGTCGCTTTCATTGAGAGCTTCGGTCTGATTCAGCTCATCCACCATATCGAAGATCGAGCGGTATAAGATGACGCAGCCCATTTTCGCTGCCTGATGTCCAATGGCCTGTGATTTGCCGACGCTTGGAGGACCTGACAAGAGGATATCCCGGTGTTCGCGGATAAACCGGCACGTAGACAACTCCATGATCTGTCTGCGGTTGATAGAGGAGTTAAAGCTGAAGTCGAAGTCCTCCAGGGTCTTTTGATCGCGGAATCCTGCCGCCCGGACCCTTCTTTCAATTGCCCTGTTCTCTCTCAGAGCGATTTCATCATTAATAATCAGTTCCAGAAACTCCAAATGGCTGAGTTGGTTGCCCTAGGCTTCCTGTAACCTGACCTCCAATGTGGAGAGCAGGCCGGAGAGCTTCAGACGTTTCAAGGCACTTTTAAGTTGTGGGTTCATGGTCACTCCTTTCATGGGTTGGTGGTTTGACTGATACCGTGATAAATTCCTGATACTCGGAAAGAGGCCGGATAATGGGATGACTTTCGGTAAACTCAAGCTCATCGGACCGGCGGTTTCTCGTGATCAGTTCTCTTAAAGAGCGCAATCTGAACATACCGGCGGCAAGAGCTTTTTGACTCGCTAGGTTGATGTCACGTGCAGAGTGCTTCTTGGTCAGGTGTATGAAACCCTGTAAGACGCGAACCCCTTCGACGCCTCTATGATCGAGCATGGTTTTGGCCCACAGGCCTGCTTCATCCCCGATGTTCCATATCCTGCGCAGCATGTATTCGGCGCCCCGTTCAACAGCCGATATCTTTTGGTCGGCCAGATGGCAGCGGGTGGTATGGAATCTGCCGGGTTCAACTTTGGGATGGACGGCGATCTGCTCGAACCGTCCGTTAAATAGCCGGACCAGACGGCTGTCCCAGCGGACCCACACCTCAGGCGGAACCGAATAATAGCTTTTGGCTACTTCGACGTGACCGTCACGATGCACCGTTCGTTTTCCTTCATGATAGAACGGGAACGGGTCGACGTGCAGCGGTTGGAGAAACTGCTTTTCCACCTCCTCAAAGATCCGGCGGACCTGCTTCTTGGTTGTGCCGCGAATGCGGGTGTCGGCTACATGCCTCTCCCAATTAACAAGAAACTGTTTCTGCTCGTGCAGAGAATGAAAAACTCTGCCCTTGAGCCCATTGTTCTTTACATATTTGATTCCGCCTTCCACTTTACCTTTTTACCTTTGTGTCTGGGCGTGTAGGGTTTGGTTGGAAGGATGACCGTGCCATAATGTCTTGCAAACTCCACCACTTTGGGATTGATATCCGGATCGAACCAATCAGCGTTCTTTACGGCCGCCTTTAGGTTGTCTATAACCAGCGTCCGGGGAACGCCGCCCAATGCCCGGAATGCGTTCTCCAGACAGCGGATAAAATCCTCTGTCGTTTGTCTCCATATGGGTTCACTGTAACCCTTTCGGGAATGGCTCAGGATGACCCGCAGGATATGCGGACGGCGTTTCTTGCCGTCTTCGATCACCCAGGCGCCGGAGCCAAAGTCTACTTGTGCTTCCTGTCCCGGTTCACACTCCCTCCTCCTGAAGGGCAGAGGGATGGTTGCGCCCAGTCTTCTCACGAAACGCTTTACGGAAGCATAGGAACCAGTAAAACTTTTTCGCTGACCAGATCCTGCCATATCCGCTGGGCGGACAACCCGTTATCCAGTTTCTTCTTGATGACATCCGTGAACGGATCGCATTGACTGGCTCTTCCCGGAAGACGACCGGACGTTTCTGCAAAAACCAGGTCTCCCGGCGTTGGCATGGCCCGACGGTCGGAATGGCGGTGTTGATCTCCCGACATCTCTGAGTCGGCGGTCACTATGGCCGGTTTTGCCCGGCTTTGCCGTAACCGGTCGTATCGCGACACGGTGTCCCGGTCCACACCAAGCTCTCGTGATATGCGCCGGTATGACCACTTCTGCTCTAGTAAGCCTATGATTGCATGAATGTTTGCCATTCTGAGTCTGTTTGACATGTATGCCTCCTTGCTAATGTGCAAAGAGGATATACGCTATCTCTCCTCATAAATGGCAGGGTTTAAGCGACCGCTGACAGCAAGCCCGGGGAGAAAACCCCACTGAAAGCCTTGGCTGATTCAAAAGTAGAATTACGCTTCCCTAAAGAGACTGAAGCCCCCAAACACCCTTTACAGAAACCAGAAATGGGAAGGTATCATATGGTTCGTCTTATACGCAGCGACTTAAAACTAAACGTCTTCGGAGAGATGTTTCCCGTACCGCCGGAACTACAATATGAATACGCAATAGCTACGATTAATGTCAAAGAGCAAAAGCTTAAACTCTTCCTGGATAAATGAACCGGCCGCACAGCACGCTGGGTTTTCTTACGCCAAGGGAATTTGCACAAAAAGAAAAAAATATGTTACTGGAAAACTCTAATGCACAATGGCACTACAACTGGGGGTAGTCCACTCCCTCTCCAATCGTTGCTACAAAATAGCCTTCACTTGTCCGAGGACGGACTTAACTTGACAGTTTAATAGAAAAGGTGGTCAGTACCCTGCAGATGGTTTAGCCATAAACAAAAAAAGGAGGATAAAGAGATGACCACCCAAGAGAAGCTTATCAGAAACAAACTAAGTTTACTAGAGTGAGCGGAGTATTTACAGAACGTATCGGAGGCCTGTAAGGTAAACGGCGTCTCACGTCAGCATTTTTACGACATCAAGAAAGCCTACGAAGAGAACGGATTAGACGGACTCCGGGAGAAGAGCCGTCGGAAACCCTGTATGAAGAATCGGGT
>Ga0208459_1000209_pt1 | contig 75801 bp, 65 predicted proteins | sample AD_UKC087_MetaG_FD_184433 | JGI IMG/M metagenome (GOLD analysis project Ga0208459, IMG submission 184433) | Active sludge microbial communities of municipal wastewater-treating anaerobic digesters from USA - AD_UKC087_MetaG (SPAdes) (version 2) | ecosystem: Engineered > Bioreactor > Anaerobic >... | reverse complement strand
AGATTCAGGTTGATCGTCTCGCTGCCGATGTTGACCAGCTCGATGTACTCGGCGTTCGGATCGAGCGGATGGTACATGACCTCGCTGATCCGCAGATTCTCAGCCACCGGCCCGACACTGAACGTCGTCTCATTCAACGCGCTCCACACGGAGCCCTGCAACGAGCGGGCCATAACACGCACGCTCCGACCGGGCGTCAGCGGCCGTGTATACTGGACCGCCTTGGGGCTGATCCCGCCGCCCGTGCCACCCGAGGCGCTCCGGACCGCTCCGAGAGTAGCAGAGAACAGGAAATCCGAACTCGTCGAGGAGATGTTCAGCGCCTGAACGGCCAGGAGATTCCGCCCGGCGTGCAGCGCGTTGCGGTAGGCAGAGACATCGATCGGTTCGAATTCGACCGCGTTGAGATCAGAGTTCTGGGCGTTGGCCGCCGAGATCCAGATCGGCTCGCCATCGAAGTTGCGCCGCGCGATCTCCACGCCATTGAGATACGCAATGAAACCATCGTCGTATCGCACGTTGAGCGCCAGATTCGGCAGGTCCGCCAGGACCTTTTGGGAAACATCGAACGGAATTCGGATGTAGCAGGTCGTGCTGCGACCATACATCGATCCGGCAACGTCGATGTCGAAGAACTGCTCGTAGCCGGAGCTACGTTCGAAACCCACCCCTCCGGTGCCGTTGGTCCAGGTCGAATCATCAAAGGTTGGACTGCTTCGCCACGCGGGATTGATCGGGATCGAAGGGACAAACACGCGCTTGGCCGCATCCTCCGCGACCAGCAGCAGCCCGTCATCGGCGCCGGCGGAAGCCGCCCGCTCGGGAAGGCGCGGATCGCTGCCGTCGAGCGTGTACCAGATCGTGCCGTCCGCATCGCGCATCGCGATCTCGCCCCCTGTGGCGACGGCGCCACCATGCTGATAACGGCCGTCGACGTAGAAGACGGGGGCATCCACGTTGGGATACAGCTTTGCACTGCGAAACTGGTGAAGCACGATCCCTGTTCGCTGCGGGAGATAGTAGTTGAGAATCCAGCCTCGTCCGGCCCGTCCATCGTTGTATCGTTCGTCCCGGTCGTACCAGTCCTCCAGCGTCAGCGGCGTGCCGTGGTGCTCGTCGCCCCACCGCGCGGACTCTCCGATGATGGCCATCTCCACCTCCCCGGAGAGCCGCTCGTAGCGGGCGATCAGCGACTCGGGCGTCAACACACCGCCGTTGAGAAGAAAGCGATGCACGCGGTCGGCAAAGAGCATCCGATACTCGGGGTTGTCCTCCAGATACCGATGGGGCTCGCCGGCCGAGGAGAAGTTGTTCTGCAGCGCATTCTTATTGAGCGGCGAGCGGCCCAGATTGTTGCCGATCGTGTTTTCGTAGTCCCAGGTGTAGAACTTGAAGCCCGTGCTCGCGGGCGAGCGGTCACGTCCGGCCCACCAGTTCTTCCAGGGCCAGTCCCAGTTGCCGCCCCAGACGTTGACGATGAGATAGTCGATGTAGTTGGTCACGTCCAGGAGCACAGGGCGCCCCGGATCGCGTGTCCCGTCCGCATGGTTCCCCTGGAGCCTCTGGTACGCCTCCTGCGACGTAGCGGCGCTGCGGCACAGGCTAACCATCTGGTTCCAGGCGTTGCGGTCTCCGTCCTCCACCTCATCGACGTGAATGGCGTCCCATTGGTCCTCATCGCCTCCGTAGTAACTGGCGGAGAAGGAGGCATCGGGACGCTCGACGGGATTGTAGAGCCCCCAGTAAAGGCCGTTGACGTACAGATGGACGAACATCCCGTGCGGCGCGATGTGGCCTGTCGCTCTCTGCAGCTCGCGGCCGAACTCGTCCCGCGTGTATTGCTCGGTGTACCGCGCGTCGCTCCAGGCATAGCCGTCGTTGGCCCCGGCGCGAAGCGTGATCGTGTTGAACTCGTCCACGGCGCTTTCGCCGAACAAGGGGTATCGCAGCTTCGAGGCTCCGTAGGCGCTCTTGAACAGGAGCCGGAACGACTTCTTCTTCGTCAGTCCCCATTCCCGGAAGGCCCCGCCCTGAATGCGCACGCCGCAATCGCTCTGGAAGCTGTCACGACCATCGGGGTAAATCCATTCGACTGAGGCCGGCCGCTCCCACAACTCGCCCCGCCGATTGGGGTTGGCGTAGATGCCTCTCTGCGCGCCAAACATGTCGTCTTTGGTCGTCACCAGGGACATCGAGGGAATCGAGAGCAGCGACGATCTCATCAGGTCCTTGTAACGAGGATCGTTGACAATATCGGGGTCCATCTCATAGTCGGCCAGCGTCCCGCCCCAGGTAGTGGGGAAACCGGAAGGGAACCGTGTTTGCGCCACCACGTTGTCGAGGAATATGTAGGTGTGCGTGGCCGCACGGCTGGACTTCCATCCTTCCTTGATGGCGCAGGCCCGAATGCACGTGGTGCCCAGAACGAAGATGGGACCGGTATACACCGTGCCGGTCCGTCCGTGTCCGGTGTCGGCGCCCGGCTCGCTGCCGTCGAACGTATAGTAGATGGTCACGCCGGGCGTGTCACACGTGACGCGCAACTCGAAAGGCGCATCGTAGAAACCGCGTTCGTGGCTGAACCGCAGGTCGTCCACGGACCCCGCGTACACCGAGACGTTTGTCGATCCCGGAGTGGGGAACCCGAGGAACTGCCAGGGACCGACACCGTCGGGAACACGACCGTAGGAGACATCCGGCGATTGCTCGCCGTATTCGACGTGGTCGATCAGGGTCTTCCCGTCGGCGGCATACAGATACAGCCCATCTCCTGCGGCGCTCAATCGGAACCCCGCGTGCAGGCCTGTATCGCCAACATCGTCGTCGGCCCATATCACCAGGAAGCCCCCCGCCGCGATCCGCGTCAGAGACGGCTTGCCGGTCGGGATTTGCCAGCGAGTCGAATCATCGGCGTTGTCCGTCAGATACATCCCGCCGACGTCAACGGGCACATTCGTCGGATTGTGCAGCTCGATCCAATCGTCATACTGGCCCTGGGGGTCTTTCACACTCTGATGGTTCGAGGCCAGCAATTCGTTGATCACCACAGAAGCGCCATCCTGGGCAAGGCAATTGGCGTCTCGGCTGGCAGCCACGCAGAGAATCAGCGCGACGACACCGAGGATTCTGACAGATGTGACCACCTTGATCCTCCCTTTCGAATCGATACGACGTCGCTGCTTTTCCCCAGCGAAGAGGCTTTTCCGGACGATGCCGGGCGCCTGACAGTAGGATTGTACCACAAATCAGGGCCCGAGGTCAACTGCACGTCCGGCCTAGAGGAGACGCTTGCCGAAGAAGAAATCTGGCGAAAAACGAGGGAACGGGGTCACGGACGCGGCTGTTCGCCCACTGGAGGCGCCGAGTCGTCAAAGGCAGACGAACTGAACTCGAGCCAGTCCGCAATGTCCTGAGCGGTCTTCGGGCCGATGCCTTTGATCCTCTCCAGGTCCTCGGGACGGCGAAACGCCACACCGCCGGTCTTTCCACACACCGCGTCGCGGTAGGCCGCAATCGCGCGGGCCCGCGTCAGGCCGATGCCGGGCAGTCGGATCAGGCTGCCGACAGGCGCCGTGTTGGGATTGAGCTTCTCGTGGGTGTAGGCCCCTCCTGCCTCGTTGCGGACAAGGACCATTACGACAAAGCACATCGCAAGCACTACGGACAGACAGGAGCAGACCACCAATCCAATGGACTGAAGGAGCCGCCTGCTTTCACCCTCGCTCGCATTCGAATGGTCCGGCGTCATGGCACGCCTGCGCTTCGCTTCCTGTCCGTTGCCTGTCTACCGCTTGAACATCGACACGTGGAGCCGCTTGAGTGTCGCAAACGCTTCCTTGGGCTCCAACTGCTCCGTCAGCAGTCCGCTGTGGGCAATGGCGTCGTCCAGGCCATCGGCCAGCGTCCCATAGTTGACCGCCTCGACAAAGGGCTTGCTCAGAACGACCTTATAGAACCGGTCGAGCCACTGCGCCTGCCGGGTCTGATCCCACTTTCGATGCCACAAGCCAGCCACTTCGACGTCGAACGGACCTTTGCCGCTCTCACTGGGAATCTGGACGTCCGTGATGTGCAACGGCTTGGCCACTGGACCAAAGCAATCCAGAATCGACGAAATCTGCATCATGTCCCGCAGGTGCATGCCGGTCTCGTCCTTGCCGAAGCGCATCTGCAATCCGAAGGCATCGAAGCTGGTGCCGCTCTGGACGACCATGTCCATGTAGACGAACGGCGGGATGCTGCCCGGCGTGGTGGCATAATACTCGCCCCACGGGCAGTTGACCTCGATGACGCGAACGCCGCGGCTGCCGGCCGCACGCACGGCCATGTTGGCGGCCCGCGTCATCTCCAGAATCTGCTCGAAGTTAAAGTTGAACTGGTTGACCGCGTTGAGTCCGTTGATGACGTACCACCGATGCACCACCGCCGCATAGCGCCCCACGACCTTGGAAACGAACTGGTAGGCCGTCTCGCGAATCTTCTCGAACCCCAGGCCGGAACGGAGAAGCCAGTCCGGCAGGCTCTCCTTCGAGAAATGCAGCAGCGGTCCGGCGCTGAGAACGGCTTTGCGCCGACTCAGCATCGTGATGCACGCGTCCAGATCGGAGAAGTCGTAATGGCCCTGCCGAGACTCAATCCTCGCCCAGTTGACCGGAACCGTCACCGAGGCGAACAACTCCGCCAGCCGATCGACGTACGCCGACTTGGTCATCAGAGTCGGATCGATTCGACATCCCAGACACCCTCGGCTGAAGCCGTGGCTCTTGCGACGCCTGTCAAAGAGCATCTTGCCCTGACGCACGGCCAGTTTCTCGGAATAGACCATCGCCTTGCGAAGCGATTCGTCGGCCAGTTGGGAGGCCCGCTCCGGATCGCGCAGGTTCTGGATCGCGTCGATGAACAGGTTCTGCGACTCCTGGGCGACGCCTTCCATCCCCTCGATTTCGTCGAAGAACGACCAGTCTTCGCGACGATTCGTGATCTGCATGAGCTTGGCGCGGACGATCTCCACGTTCAGATTGTACGGGCGGTCGCGTTCCGGCAGGCAGGTCGTGGGGAGCATGATCCGTCCGAATCCATCGATAGGCCACAGCAGGGTCAGGCCGGCCGTCTCCATGTTCGGCCGGACGCACTCGACGCAGCCCTTCTTGAACGTGATCTTCGTGCGGCGAACGCTGATACCGTCGGTACCGAACAGATACGCCCCACACGGAGTGAACGACTCGACTGTTTTGCCGTCTTTGAATACCTGGAACTTCACTACATCGCCCCGATCTCACCTGACGCCCGTCGCCCTGCGGCCTGCATCACATTCGCGCCGCCGGACCGCTGCATTATAACACGGACACCCCCTGTCGCAATCCCAAAACCGACAAGCCTCGGCCACGGAAGGCACGGCGTGATGCTGTCAGTTCGCGGGGGCATCGCTGGTGCCGTAGGCGCTGTAGCATCGGACCTGCGTGTCACTGAGCAGGCTGGTGGTCTCGATGAGTCTGGCCACCAGGGCGATCTGGCTGAACAGGGCCTCCGCCAGGTTCATGGTGGCCTGGGTCCACTGCGCATCACGATGAGCGAGGATCAGCACGAGATAGCCGCAGTTGGTGTGCTCTGTGGCCAGTTGGGCTGTCGCCACACTCTTGTCTCCCACTTGGGCGACGGCGGGTTCGAGACCGTCGTCGACCTGGACCCAGAGGTTCTGCAGAACGGTGTCCCCGGGACACATCTGGTCGAACGCCTCCGGATCGCTGGCCCAGCAATTGCCGCTGCGATCCATAATCGCCAGAAGCGGACCGTTCTCCCCCAAGGCGTCGAAGATCTGTCGGGCGACCCGCTCGTTCAAGATGTAGCCGGCCGAGAACATCGCATCGTACGTATCCATAGCGTCGAGTCCTTCCTGTCAGTGCGACAAACCATTTCACCGGAAAGGACTTCGACCAGATTCGGCTCTGACTTTGTGAACGACTCGGGCGACGCCCTCGATCCGCCTTCGCAGGTCGAAGGCCCGGCCAGGGCCGGACGGCAACCGCATTTATGGGACTGTCATGGACCGGCAAGAGAACAAGGAAACTCCCTGAAGTTCGGGTTTCTGCGGCATGGGACGGAACAGGAGGCTGCGGCGATCACACCTGGCCGGCGTCACCAGGAGCGGGGATCGGCCGGTCCTTGTAGCGAATCATATGGACGCCGTTGCCGCGTTCGTTGTACTCGAACACGTGCATGTACGCGCTCATCAGCAGAAGGCCGCGACCCTCCGGCCGATAGAGATTTTCTCCCACGCGAGGGTCGGGAACCGTCTGGGGGTTGAATCCCGACCCCTGGTCCTGGATGCGGATTTCCACCTTTTCGGGGTCGATGGCGTAGTCGATCGTCACCGTCTTGCTCGGGTCCATCTTGTTGCCGTGCTTGACCGCGTTGAGGAACGCCTCTTCGAGCGCCAGGTGCACGGCAAACACGTCGTCCTTGCTGAACCCCTTCTCTCGCATCACGGCCAGAATCTGCCGGCAGGGATCGCTCATGGCGGACGGCTTGCTTTCTACAACTATGGAACACTGGATCGGCGCCTCGGACGCCATAGCATACTACCTTCCCGTGTACAACTCCGAAAGGCCGGTGGGCATCCGAGCAGGTCACCCGCCGACTCCGCGGCAATCGCCCCCTCCGACCGCGCCTGCCGTATCTATTGACGGTCGGAAAAACTCTGCGTTGCGCTGTTCACATCTTCATATATCTCGAATACGTTGGTCAGCCGGGTGATCTTGAAAACCTCGTAGATCCCTGGGTGAATGTTGCACAGCTTCAGTTGCCCCCCTTGCTCACTGACGCGTTTGCTGATGCGAATCAACAGACCCAATACCGCCGAAGAGAGAAAGCGAACATGGCGGAAATCAAGGACCAGGTGAAGGCCCCCGGCTTGCTCGATCACCGCCTCAACGGATTCGCGCAGGGCGCGCACATCCGTATCCTCCAGAATCTTGTCATCGGTGAATGCCACCACGGTGGCACCCTCCCGATACTCCACACTGACTCGAGGCTGAATGGCCGCCATAGCTCAGGTCTCCCGAAAAGACACCAAGGAAAGCGCGCATGCTAAAGGACAACGACCAGCCTGTCAAGGATTTTGGATGACGCCGTTTTTTTTCAACCACGGGCTCCCATGCCCTGTCTTTCGGCCCGGGCGACCGCTGCGACACCGGACAAATTCCCATTTTTCTGACAAGAAATCTCTTGCTATTCGGAGTAGACAATGGATACTACTATCTGATCAGCGCGGCGGTCGCGGGAGTGTTGCTGCCGGTCGCCGACACAACAGACAGGCAATCGTGGGGTCCATGAGACGTTCTGAATTGCAGTGCCTTCTCTTCCGGCCGCTGGCATTCTATGCAGAAGCCAGAGAGACGGGCCTCACGTACTCGGATGGTGCCGAGACGTTCGCTTGGCAGAGGATGAAAAGGAATCACCGGTAGTTCTGGAAGGACAAAAGGAGAACGACATGAGAGTCAGCAGATCGACAGGATACGCCCTTTTGGCAGTCGGTTATATCGCCAAACACCAGGGGAAAGGGGTGGTGTTGTCCCAGGACGTTTCGAAAGAATATGATATTCCGCTGGAATACCTGCTCAAGATTCTCCAGCAACTGGTCCGTGCGAACGTGCTGCGCAGCAAGCGTGGCCCCCGGGGCGGCTTCTCGCTGGCCAAACCCACGAGTAAGATCACGATGCTGGAGATCATCGAGGCCGTGGACGGCCCGCTAACAGGAGAGTTGAATCTGGCCGAGCAGGCCGGCAGGGACAAATACGGCATCAAGGCCGAACAGGCCTACAACAAGGCGATTTCTCAGGCGAGGAGCGTGTTCCAGAAGGCCAAGCTCTCGACCTTGCTCACAACGAAGTAGCCGCCGGAATCCCGCCGGCGCGGTGGCGGAGGCCATCAACGTGGAAAGTGTCGGACCGTTCAAGAAGGTCGGGGTGCGCGCCAAGAATGCAGATCCGTGAATTTCAGGAGCTGATCGCCCGCAAATACAAAGAGCGGGACATGGAACGCGGAGTCTCCCGCACGTTCCTCTGGTTCATCGAGGAAGTCGGAGAGCTGGCGACGGCGCTGGCTTCACAGGACCAGGAGAACCGGGCCGAAGAGTTCGCCGATGTCTTCGCCTGGCTCTGCACGCTGGCGAACATCACCGACATCGATCTGGAGGATGCCTGCCGCAAGTACACGGAGGGCCGCGTCAAAGACGGGTTCAAGCCCAAGTAGGCATGCAGGGGATGCCTATTTCGCAGGCCGACGTTGCGATGTTCCGGTCATGTGAGGTACTGTGCGCGTACGTTTGGCAGCAGTTCCAGGGTCTATTCCGGCCGCTTGTCACGCCTTCTTCCTAAACGTCCGGCTCAGGCAGAAGACCGTCAGCGCCAGGATGGCGCCCCAACTGAGCACGAGAAAGACCCACCCTGACAGACTCATCGTGCCGCCTCCCCGTTGTGGCGTTTCCTCCAGGCCAGCCAGACCAGAAACGCCAGCGCCGCAAACAGATCGATCAGCAGGACCCGAGTGCCGATCACATAGGGCACATTTTCCGCCGGTGTCTTCTCCAGCAGCAGCGTCGGCCAGCCCTCCTGGACGAACCAGAATCCGAGGATCAGGACCAGGAACAGCGGAGTGATGTACTTGATGATGAAACGATAGATCCGGGGGATACGGATGTCCGAGCCGCTGTGCAGCTCACTCCAGGCTTTGTCCATTCCGAAGACCCATGCAAACAGAACGACCTCGATCATCGCGAAGAGCACCACACAGAACGTCCCGCCCCAGAAGTCCATTTCGTCCAACGCGCCCTGACCATTGAAAAAGATGACCACCTGGCACAGGTTGAAGGTCACGATGGCAAACAGGATACTGGCGGTCTTGCGATCGAGGTTGAACTCATCCTGGAGGAACACCACCGCCGGCAGGGCCAGAGAGATGGAACTGGTGACCCCGGCGATGAACAGTAGGAAGAACCACGCAAAGGCGAAGAACTGGCCGAAGGCCACCTTCTGGAGCACCAAAGGCATCGTGACGAACCCCAGATTGAAAGCCCCTCCCTCCGCGATCTCCTGGGTCACCTGCGGTCCGAAAATGGCGAAGGCGGCGGGAATGACGATGCTGCCACCGAGAATGACCTCGGCGAACTCGTTGGCGGTCGAGGCGGTCAACCCAGAGAGAGCCACGTCATCCCGCCTGCGCAGATAGCTGGCATAGGTGAGAATGACACCGAAACCGACGCTCAACGTGAAGAAAATCTGCCCGGCGGCCGCCAGCCAAACCTTGGCCTCTTTGAGCTCGGCCCACCGCGGATTCCAGAGGAAGCCGAAGCCGTTGTTGACGTTCCATTCGGGCCTGCCCGGGTCCGGCGTGCCCAGGGTCGCCACGCGAATCACGATCGCGATGGCCAGGATGAACAACACGAGCAGGCCATACTTGCAGACCCGTTCGATGCCGGCCCGCAGCCCGACCCAGATGACCAGGATGTTCACAGCAAACGTGACCAGAAAGAAGAAATACGCCGGGCCGATGCCCGAGAAGTGCTCGTTCTGTACCAGACCCTGGTAGCCCTTCAGGAACGCAGCCATGCTCGGCTGGTCCGTGCAGGATGCGTACCGCCCGGTCAAGGCGAACACGCTGTAGCCCAGCAGCCAGGACTCGATGTACGTATAGTAGACGAAGATGATCGTCGGTCCGAAGATGCCGATGACACCGAAGTACTTGATGAATCGGTTCTTCTGCCAGACCGTTTCGAAGATGCCCGGGGCCGTGCTGCGTTCGAATCCACCTCCGAACCGTCCGATGGTCCACTCGATCCACATCAGCGGCAGCCCCAGCAGCAGAAACGAGATGAAATAGGGGATCATGAACGCCCCGCCGCCGTTCTTGGCTGCCTGGACAGGGAAGCGAAGGAAGTTGCCCAAGCCGACGGCGCTGCCGGCAACGGCGAGAATGACTCCCAGTCTGCTGCCCCAGGCTTCTCTCGGTTCCTTGCGTGGTTCTGCCATAGGCACTGCCTGTTGCTCACGCAGGTCGCTGCTGCCGCACCCGGCGAGTCTAATCCTCTGAACGTTCCTGGCCTGCGGGCTGGGCCCGATGCTCCTGACGCTTGATCTGGCTGTGCTCGATGCCCAGCAGTTCCAGCGAATCCCGCTCGATCACATTCCGGATGCTGCCCCGAGGAACGGTGGGCAGCTTCGTATCGGACAGAAGCATGTTGAAGCCCAGGAGCGTCTCGATGCACTCACCGGCGTTGCTCAGCGGAAACCCACTGCCAAACAGCAGCTTGTCCATCACGCCCCGCTCGTGGGCGGCCACAACGATGTTGTAGGTCTGCCAGACCTTGCTGGGCCGGATGGTCAGGTCGGCAAAGACGCAATCGTGCTTACCCACCATCGCCAGGGTCTGCTCGACGAACGGCACTCCCATGTTCCCGAGGATGATCTTGAGGTCGGGAAGGGTTCGGGCCACCTCGTCGAGCAAATAGGGCTGGGTGTACTCGAGGATGGCCGAAGCCTTGAGGGAATGGCTGCCGTTGTGGAAAAAGATGGGCTTGCCCGCCTCGCGGACGGCCTCGTAAAACCGCATGGCCCGGCTGTGGGTGGGGTGAAAGCAGGACATCGAACAGTATAGAACGAACCCCTTCAGGCCCAGCGTCTCGGTCAGCGCGACGAGACTCTTGTCATCGATTCGGTCCTCGGTGGGATCCACGACGGCGAATCCGACCATCCGGTCGCCGTGCCGGCCGACGTATTCGGCCAGGGTCTGGTTGACCCGGTCACGCTCTCCATCCAGTGTCGCCAGGACCACGCAGGCATCGACCGTCTCGGCGGCGGCGAGGTGCTCCGAGATATCGGCCTCGTCCAGGGACCGAATGTGGGTGTGACAGTCAACAATCATTCAGCGTTTCCTCGAAAATCGCGGCCGACGCCGCGTCAACCGTCGTAAAGGCATTGCATCTTACGTGTTACGGCAGTTGGACGTCAAGGACAAATTGCGGTGTCCCCGGATGGGAAGGTGGGCATGCGGCAAGCTGGCCTGCGAATCGGGGAAGGCCTGCCGGAAGGTCACCTGTCGACTCGTGTTCGGCAGTTGGGCGCGGCTGACAAATTGGCGAAGACGCAGTCCACCCGCGGCTGCGTCTTCGCCGGGTCCACAGGCCGTCCTCTGGGAGGGCATTCTCGAGACATAAAGCGACGGCCAGGACACCGATGTGGATGCGAAGACAGGAATTCCTGTTCTTTTTCTTGCATGGGTCGCATCGAGGGGGGGGCCTGTCCCGCTCCGCCTTGTCAACAGCATCTCTTGACGGCCCGTAGCCCCCGCGATAGCATGTGACCCTCAGAGGCCGTCGACGCCGCAGACAAGAGGTCCGGACCTCCGGTCAGGAGGCGAAGTGAACAGGTCCGAACGCTGTGAGTTGAATATTGGGCCGCCTCGGACGTCTGTACCGATAGCAGAGACAGACGGCCCGGAACTCAAGGGGCCCGCTCTCAGGCATACAAGGACTCCGGAGGCCATGAATGGACTGTCCCTCGTGCGGAAACGCGATGATCACGCTGGAACTGGCGGATGTCGAAATCGACCACTGCGTCGGTTGCGGCGGCATCTGGCTCGATGCCGGTGAGCTGGAGTTGCTCCTGGACGACCCTCGGAAGGCCGCCGGGCTGTTGGCCTCGTTCCAGGAGGCCCCCTCCGCAGCCGAGCATCCTCGAAAGTGTCCCATCTGTGACAAGAAAATGGCCAAAGTCGTTGTCGGCTGTGACAAACCCGTTCTCCTGATCGACAAATGCCGCCGAGGTGACGGGCTCTGGTTCGACGGTGGCGAGCTGAAGGACGTCCTCGACCGAGGGCGGCTCGACGAGGACAGCCGTATCCGGAAGCTGCTCGCAGACATGTTCGCTCACGACGAATCGAAGCAGAAGTAGGATGCCCTGCGAATGACAAACAGGCCTGTCCAAAACGCCATCATCCTGGTCCTGACGCTTGTGCCAACGGTCGCAATCGCCTTGCCGCCCGCCCAGCCAAGGAGCTTCTCCATCCCGGTTGTGGACCTTTCCGGGGAAACACAGCGGCAGACGGTGGTTGACCGCGAGAGCGGTCAATACCTGGGTCACCCCACCACGGTGCTTCTGGAGGACAACCGGACAATCCTGGCTGTCTACCCCAAGGGCCACGGTCGCGGCGACATCGTGATGAAGCGCAGCACGGATGCGGGCCTGACCTGGTCGGACCGCCTGCCTACGCCGGAGAACTGGGCAACGTCGCAAGAGACCCCCACCATCCACCGCGTCGTCGATCGCGAAGGCCGCAAGAGGCTGATCCTGTTTTCGGGTCTGTATCCGGTCCGAATGGCCGTCTCCGAGAACGATGGGCGGGACTGGACGGCCTTGGAGCCGATCGGCGATTTCGGCGGGATCGTTGCGATGGCGTCCGTCGAGCGTCTGGCGAACGGCGACTACATGGCCCTGTTCCACGACGACGGGCGCTTTCTTCGAAATGGGGGCCAGCCGACGCAGTTTCGGGTGTATAAGACGATCTCGCAGGACGGTGGCCTGACTTGGGGCCAGCCGATTGCCATCGCCGAGCATCCAGAAGCTCATCTGTGCGAGCCCGGCCTGATTCGCTCGCCTGATGGGCGACAGATCGCCGTCCTACTGCGGGAGAACAGCCGCAAATTCAATTCCTTCGTCATCTTCAGCGACGACGAAGGGCAAACCTGGAGCAAGCCGCGCGAGCTGCCAGCCGCACTGACTGGCGACCGGCACGTGGGCAAGTATGCCCCGGATGGACGTCTCTTCATCACCTTCCGGGACACCACGCACGTCAGCTCGTCCAGAGGCGACTGGGTCGGATGGGTGGGCACATACGACGACATCGTCGCCGGCCGGGAAGGTCAGTACCGCGTCCGCCTGATGGACAACACCAAGGGGGCCGACTGCGCCTATCCGGGCCTCGAAGTGCTCCCCGACGACGGCACGTTCATCGCGACCACCTATGGCCACTGGACCCGGGATGAGCAACCCCACATCGTCAGCATCCGCCTGAAGCTCTCGGAACTGGACCAGCGGGCAGCAGAACGTAGAGTCGCCCTGACCGACCTCTACGTCAGTGGCAACGACGGATATCACACGTATCGAATCCCGTCGCTGCTCGTGACCAGGAAAGGAACGCTTCTGGCGTTCTGCGAGGGACGCAAAGGAGGTCGAGGTGACTCGGGCGACATCGACCTGCTCGTCAAGCGGTCGGCCGATGGCGGCAGGACCTGGAGCCCCCAACAGGTCATCTGGGACGACGCAGACAACACCTGCGGCAATCCATGTCCCGTCGTGGACCAACAGACCGGAACGATCTGGCTGACCATGACCTGGAACCACGGGCAGGACAAAGAGAGCCAGATCATGCAGAACACGAGCAAGAACACACGGCGCGTGTTCGTGACCCACAGCGAAGACGACGGTCTGACCTGGTCGGCGCCGCGTCAGATCACCGAGACGACCAAACGACCGGAGTGGCGATGGTACGCGACCGGCCCGGGCGTGGGCATTCAACTGGAGCGGGGTCCGTGGCGAGGGCGTCTGCTGATCCCCTGCGACCACAGCGTCGTCTCTCCCGAAGACCCCACCGGCTACAACTCGCACGTGATCTTCAGCGACGATCGAGGACAGAGCTGGCAACTCGGCGGCGCGATCCGGCCGGCCGTCAATGAGTGTCAGGTCGTGGAACTGTCCGACGGCACGCTCCTGATGAACATGCGGAACTATGACCGGTCCGCGACGACGCGGGCCGTTGCGACAAGCCGGGACGGGGGAATGACCTGGTCGCAGGTCCGACACGATCCGGCCCTCGTCGAGCCGATCTGCCAGGCGAGTCTCGTGCGATACGATGAGGCAACAGAGCAAGACCGCGACTGGCTGCTGTTCTCCAACCCCGCGCACGGTGAGAGTGGGATACGCCGAGATATGACCGTCCGCCTCAGTCGCGACGGGGGCAAGACCTGGCCTGTCGAACGCCTTGTCTGGCCCGGGCCGGCCGCCTATTCGTCTCTGGCGGTCCTTCCCAACGGCGTGATCGCGTGTCTGTTCGAAAGCGGCCAGGCAAGTCCGTACGAGCGGATCGTCCTGGCGAGATTCGAACGCCGCTGGCTCGCCGGCGAGTCGCTCGGTCCCTGATGATATAGCGTGTTGGCATGACTTTCATGTTTTGGCTGTAGCACGTTTTGGAAAGGATCCAGGAATGAGTAGTTGGACGTTGATCCTCGTGGGCGTCGCTGCCGTACTGATTGTCGTGGCACTGATCATGAAGAAGGGGAAATCGTAGTCCCCCAAACGGAATCGTTCCGTCCAATTGAAGGGAGAACCCATGTCAGGAGCACTGATCGTACTGCTGGTTTTCGTCGGCCTTCTGGTCGTCCTGGCCCTGATCGTGATCGGCATCTACAATGCCCTGGTCCGACTGCGAAATCAGGTGGACAACGCCTGGTCGCAGATCGACGTGCAGTTGAAGCGCCGGCACGATCTGATTCCGAACCTGGTCGAAACCGCCAGGGGCTACATGAAACATGAACGCGAGACCTTCGAGGCCATCACGCAGGCCCGCAGCCAGGCGATGGGCGCCAAGAGCGTGGCCGAGACCGCCAAAGCGGAAGGCCAGCTCGCCGATGCACTGAGCAAGTTCATGCTCGTCGTCGAGAACTACCCGGAGCTGAAGGCCAACCAGAACTTCCTGGCGCTCCAGGAAGAGCTGACCGGCACGGAAAACAAGATCGCCTTCTCGCGTCAGAACTACAACGACCAGGTCTTGTTCTACAACAACAAGATCCAGATGTTCCCGTCGAACATCATCGCGGGAATGTGCAGCTTCACGAAGCGCGACTTCTTCCAGGTCGACAGCGCGGCGGAGCGTGCGGTCCCCAAAGTCAGTTTCTCGTAGTCGAGCGGTTCGGTGCTCCTGGCATGCCCGGCGCGCGCGCCGGATCGGGGGATGGGGGTGGTGTTGTGCCCAGAGAAACCCGGTCCGGAGAACCAACGGATGTAGGGATGACGCATGTGGGAACTGATTAGAGCAAACAAAAGACACTCGATCTTCTTGATGGCCCTGATGGCCTTGGTGCTGTTGCTGGTCGGCGGGGTCATCGGGCTGGCGGTGTTCGGCCCCGACGGCGGATGGATCGGTCTGGGCGTCGCGACCGTCGTATGGCTGGTTCTGGCCCTGATCAGTCTGTCCTCCGGCGACCAGATCCTGCTGGCGGCCAGTCACGCGCAGCGAGTCGACCATGACGTCCATCCGCAACTATTCAACATCGTCGAGGAGATGAAGATCGCGGCCGGGCTGCCGGCCATGCCGAAAGTCTACATCATCAACGACCCGGCTCCGAACGCCTTCGCCACCGGCCGCAGCCCTCAATCCGCGTCCCTCGCCGTCACCGCCGGTCTGCTGGCCCGGCTCAACCGCGACGAGCTCCAGGGCGTGGTCGCACACGAGATGAGCCACATCCTCCATCGCGACATCCTGTACGTGACTCTGGCGGGCATCATGCTCGGCGGCATCGTGCTCATGTCGCAGGTCTTCCTGCGAGGGATGCTCCATGGCTCGATGGGATCGAGGCGACGTTATTCGAGTGGCGGCCGGGGCAACGGCCACACGCAGATTGTCCTGGTCTTGATCGCCGTCGTCGTCGCGGTGCTCGCCCCCATCATGACCCAGTTGCTCTACTTCGCCCTGTCGCGCCGCCGGGAGTACCTGGCGGACGCCGGCGCGGCAAGGCTGACGCGCTATCCCGAGGGGCTCGCCAGCGCCTTGGAGAAGATCGCCTCCGATCCGGCCCCGCAACTGGGCCCGGCCAACCAGACCACCGCGCCGATGTACATCGTCAATCCCTTCAAGAAGGGCCGGATGAAGCTGTCCGATCTGACCAGCACACACCCGCCGATCTCCGAACGCGTCCGCATCCTGCGCAGCATGTCCCAGGGCGCCTCGTACCGGGACTACGCCGAGGCCTTCATGAAGGTGACGCGGTCGAAGAGCATCGTCCCGGCGACCGCTCTGAAAGACGAGCCAGTCAATCTCCGACAGGACCAGACATCGCCGACCAGCGACGAGAAGACCCAAAGGCAAGTCCATCAGATGGGCGACATCATGCGCAATGTCAACGGTTTTGCGTTCCTGAGCTGCTCCTGCGGCCTCAGCCTGAAGGTCCCTCCCAACTTCCAGGGGGACACGGTCCGGTGTCCCCGCTGCAACAGGAACCTGGATCTGGGCGCCCAGCGGGTGCCCCCAAGGTAAATGCCTGCCACCTTTGGCCAGGGGCGCGCTTGCCGAATCCTCCCCGACCGGATAATCTATCGATGTCGAAACTCGGACGAACGCCGTTCCCCTACAGGATAGGACCAGAGGAACCCTATGGCCGACGAACCAGCGTGCGAACAAGCCGACCAGATCGAAAGCGAACTCGATGATCTTCGCAAGGAATTGGAGAATTTCCAGAGGGAGAAGGAGCGTGTCCGCGCCATTGTCGGCAAGATCGGCGGCGTTCCCAAGACGCGCGTCCGCCTGGTCAACACCCTGTTCATCCTCGTCGTGGTCTTTTCCGTGGTCGCGTCCGTCGTCGGCGGCCACAAGTGGCAACTGCCCATGATCGAACTGGCGGCGGTCACGCTGTCGGTGAAGATCATCTATCTGATCCACGCGCAGATGCGCATCGCCCATTTCGAGTTCTGGATCCTCTCCTCGCTCGAGTGGCGCATCAATGAGGTGATGAAGCAGGTTCGCCAACTCCGCAAGGATCTGGGGCACCCATGACCCTCTGGCGGTCGCCATGGGCAGCCTGAATCGCACCGCGTCCCCCACTGCCGGACCAGCCGAGTGTGAAGCGGAGTCAACATGAACCTCCTGGCTCCGCAATCACCAGGAAGAACCGATCCCCGTGAGACGCCTGTGTGCCGCGAGGAGATCAACTCAGGATATTGTGTCGCCAGAACGACCGTTATGCTCGCCCGCCACAGCACTCCGGCGCGACTATCAAGTCGCTTTTACATAAATCCTCCCTCGGGCACTCGGGATTCCCTTGCGGCATCCGCCGCGAGGCCGGGCGAGGCCGCCGGCCCTTGCGGTGGCAACAAAAAAGGCCTCGCTTGAAAAGCGAGGCCCAAGGTCCTTCTTTCCGTAGTCTTCTGCCGTACCGTTACCCTGGACGGACACTCGTTGCCTGCGGTCCCTTCCTCCCCTGACCAACCACATACTCCACATCCTGACCTTCGAGGAGCGATTTGAACCCGTCGGCCTCGATATTCGAGAAATGCACGAACAGGTCCTCGCCTCCGTCGTCCGGCGTAATGAAGCCGAACCCCTTCTTGGCATCAAACCACTTTACCTTACCTGTGCTCACGGTGCTACTCCTTCGTCCCTCTCTGCTACTGGAATGTGACGCGACGACTCTGTCGGCGGGCATTGCTCCTGAGGGGGTGAAGAACGCCCTCCGGCAAAAATCAAAAAAATGTTATATCAAAAAGGCTCAATTGTCAACAAGATTCTTCCAAAACTTGGGCCTTGCGGCACCGGCATTGCTCGCCCGTCCGCGGCGGCCTTCCGCCCGATTGCCTGTCCACAAATACCCTGAATGGTCCCGGCCGAGGCGTCGACGCCGGGCCCTCCTGCCGTTGTCCCGGCTCGATGCAGGATCGCTCTCGCTCACGCCCGCAACACAATCCTTGGCGGTGGCTGCCGACCTGCACCGACTGGTTTTTTGCTTGCCTGCGCGCCCGACTACCTGTAGACAAAGGGCTGTCGTGACAATCCCGACGGGCGTCGGGCCGGCGTACCCACGGCCGCCGCATCGACACGGCACGAAGGCACTACGAATCTGCGTGTATGAAGGAGACCGACGATGTTGAAGATAGGCATGATTGGGGCCGGCTTTGTCGCAGGATTTCATGAGCGAGCTTTGCGTTCCGTGCGAATCGGCGAGTTCGCAGGAGTCTGCGCCCCCAAGGGCGCCGAAGAACTGGCCCAGGTGGCCCGCCAGGACCGACTTGGAGACACGCGCGTCTACGCGAACGTCGCCGAACTGGCCAAGGCCGTCGATGTCATATGCATCTTCGCCCCGAACTTCGCCCGTCTGGAGATCATGCGCCAGATCGCCCAAGCCGTGGAAGGCGGCGCCGAGTTGAAGGGAATCATCGTCGAAAAGCCTCTGGCACGCACCCTGCGAGAGGCGGACACCCTCGTGCGAATCACCAAGGCCATGAACATCCCCACCGCGTATTTCGAGAATCAGATCCATATGCCCTCGATCGTCCAGGCACGTCACCAGCTCGCCGGCGTCGAGAAGGCGATGGGGCCGGCCCACCTGGCGCGGAGCGCCGAAGAGCATGGCGGTCCTCACGAGCCGTGGTTCTGGGACCCCACCACCCAGGGCGGCGGCGTCTGTTGCGACATGGGCTGCCACAGCATCGCCTGCGGGATGTTTATGCTCACGCCGGAGGGCAGACCCCTGGACTACCTCAGGCCGGTCTCGATCAACGCTACCATGGCCCTGCTGAAATGGGGCAAGGAGCCTTGGCTCAGCCAACTCAAAGCACGCGGCGTCGACTACACCAAGACGCCGGCCGAGGACTACTCGACCGTCACGCTCGAACTGAAGGACCCCCAGAGCGGTCATCGCAGCGTCGTGCAGGCCACAAATTCCTGGATTTACGACGCCCCCGGTCTGCGGCTGCTGATGGAGACCTTCGGGCCGGGCTATTCCTACACGGTCAATTCCCTCCAGTCTCCCTCCGGGATCTTCATCAGTGATGCGGCGGCAACCGCCGTTGTGGACAGCGAGCTGGCCCTCGAAAAGTCGCAGGCCACCCGTGGCTCCCTGATTCTCCAGTCCAACGAGGCCGACCTGTACGGCTACGTCGCTGAGTGGATCGACGCGCTGACGGCGTTCGAGCAGGGCAAAGACGCCAAGCTCAACCTCGAATACGGCAAGCTGATCACCATGTTGATCCTGGCGGCCTACATGTCGCACGAGAAACGCAAGGTGATTGACCTGACGGATTCGCGGGTCCTGCGTGAGCTGGAGGAATACGTCCCGTCGATCCAAAAGGGGGAAGGCAAGAAGGTGCTGTAGGCCGCACCGGCGACGGGTACGGTCTCATCGCCGCGACCGCTCCCCGACTTCTTCCGGGAACGTGCGAATTGGCGCTTGCATCCCAGGGTCCGCACAGTTACGGTCTTTTCTGACGTCATCGAGATGACGGTCATGCGATCCGCATTCGCATGCGGGGTTGGCATCTGTTCGGTACGCTTTCGCTGCACCGGCGATACCCACACCGATCGATGGAACGAAACAGGTCTCGCAGAGAGCTTCGAGGCGAACCATGAAAAGACACCGACTTCGAATCGTGGTGCCGGCGTATCCCACATTCAACATCTACTCTCGCATCGCGTGCAAGACCACAGCGCTGGGCCCGGTCTGCGTGGCCACCGCGGTTCGCGAGATCGGCGGGTGGGATGTTGAGGTCATCGACGAGAACAACCTCGGCCGCTACGGACCGAGAGGCGACATCGGCGCCGACCACAGCGCCCTGCAGGCTCAGCGTCCCGCGGATATCGTGGGATTCTACGGAGGCCTGACCAGCACCGTCCCCCGACTCTACGAACTGGCCCGATGGTATCACCAGCAGGGAGTAACGACCGTAGCCGGAGGGCAGCACTTCGCGGGCGAGAACGTAAACGAAGCTCTCGCGAACGGCATCGACTATGTTGTCTTCGGAGAAGCGGAAGAGACTATCTGCGAACTCATCGAGGCCTGGCAGGAACGAGCCGACCTCGATGCGATCAGGGGCATTGCGTACTGCAAAGACGGCTCGGTGTTTCGAACCACCCCGCGCGAGCCGCTGACCGAGTTTGACCGCTTTGCCTTTCCCGATTTCTCGCTGGTCCGCTATGCCAGAATCCGCATCTATCCGGTCGAGAGAGTCCGCGGCTGCTGTATGAACTGCGAGTTCTGCACGGTCAAGGGCACGCCTCGGTGCGCCTCGGCCGAGCGGTTATTCGAGAACATCCGCTATCTGGTCGAAACACGCAACGCCACAGACTTCTTCGTCGTGGACGACCTCTTCGGCCAGCAGCGAAGCGAGGCCATCCGCTTCTGCCGGATGATGGCGGACTATCAGCAGCAGATCGGCAGGCGACTGATCTCGACCGTCCAGATCCGGCTGGACAGGGCCAAGGACACAGAACTGCTCGCCGCCATGCGGCAGGCGGGGATCGCGCACGTCGCCATCGGATTCGAATCGCCGATCGACGAAGAGCTCCAGGCGATGAACAAGCAGGTCAAGGCCGAGGCGATGCTGTCGCTGGTAAAGGTCTACCGCCGGTTCGGGTTCTGGGTGCACGGCATGTTCATCTTCGGCTATCCATCGACCGTCGAACAGACGTTCACCATGCCGATCGACGAGCGGGTCAAGCGGTTTCGACGATTTATCCGCATGGCGCGGCTCGACACCGTTCAGGTACTGCTCCCGGTGCCGCTGCCGGGCACGCGGCTGCGCCAAAGGCTCGAACGCCAGCACCGGGTCTATGCCTCGGAGGATGTGGGCTGGGAATACTATGATGGGAATTTCCCTCTCTTCGAGCCCGATGCCCCCATGACGGCACAGGAAATGCAGGAGGGCAGCAAGCGAATCATGGGACGGTTCTACCGTTTCCAGTACATGTTTCTCGTCGGCGCCAGCATCCTGACGTTTCCGTCGCTGCTGTTCTCGCTGCACAACCTGCGGGCCGGCTGGAGCCGCTGGTACATCCGATGGGCTCGTCGCGTCATCCGCTTCGGCGGCTGGCTGACCATGCGGAAATGGACGTCCGATTTCCGAAAAGGCGACTTCCTCGAGAGACTCCAAAACGCGCGGGGTCACCTGAGTATGCCTCATCACGGGGGGTAAGCCGGCAGGCGCACCGGCGGAGCTATTCCTTCTTGACCGCCGAGGTCGGGACCGCCTCGTCCACGGCGACGGACACTGATGCCGAGCCGAGGTGGTTGGCCTGGAGCATGACGTCGCGGCTGGCCTGCCCTTTCAGCGATAGAAACACGCCCGTCTCGGGGCCGGCCCAGCAGCCGTGAATATAGACGCCCTGCACATCCGTCAAGTCGATCACCGCCGCGTCGGCATGGGCCTTGCCGGTGCGAAAGCCGTCGATCTCCAGATTCCTCGTGTTCACGCACGTCAGCGCCGGGCCCTTCTTCGTATCGATCGTCACATCGTGGAAGGCAATGCCCTGGGCGTCCTTGCACTGAAAACCCGTTTCGGCATCGATGTTGATGTCTGTGAACGTCACGTTCTCCACCGGTCGCTCCGGCAGGCCCAGGATGTAGCCGGCCACCGGCGCCCCCTTGACCGTGATGTTGCTGAAGTGCAGATTGCGGAAGGCGGGCGTGCGATCAGAGAGTGGCTCCTCGGGCGCCCGCGTGTAGAACATGTTCAGGTAGATCGGTCCGATGGGGATGTTGGTCATCAGGATATTGCTGACGCGGATGTCCTCGACCGCCCCGCCGCGACCGCGCGTGGTCTTGATGCGGATGCCCTTGTCGGTGCCGTCGAAGACGCAGTTGCTGATCGTGACCTTCCTGACGCCGCCGGACATCTCGCTGCCGATGACCACCCCGCCGTGCCCGTCGAGCATGGTGCAGTTGGTCACGGTGATGTTCTCACAGGGCCGGCCGACGCGCCGCCCGTCTTCATCCCGGCCCGACTTGATCGTAATGCAGTCGTCGCCCACGCTGATGTGGCAGTCGGAGATGTGCACGTTGCGGCAGGAATCCGGGTTGATCCCGTCGGTATTGGGCGACCCGGCCGGGTTCTTGATCGAGATCCCCGTCACCGTCACGTCGTCGCAGTACACAAGGTTGCACGTCCAGAACGGTGGGTTCTTCAGATGCACGCCCTCGATTCGCACCCTTCGGCATTCGACCGGCTGGATCATCGGCGGACGCAGGAGCCAACCCTTCTGGCCGAAATAGGCGTAGCCCAAGGCGTCTTTGTTCTTCTCTTTGAACATCTCCACGTACCTGGCAACCCGCGCGATGCGCTCGGCATCCTCGGCAGCGGCGCGGTTGCGCTGATAGCTGTCCCACCAGACCTTGCCCTGCCCGTCGATCGTGCCGCGCCCGACGATGGCGATGTTCTCGGCCTGATAGGCATAGATCTGCGGCGAGAAGTTGGTGCATTCGAGCCCTTCCCAACGCGACTTGACCATGGGCAGGTAGTCGTCGAAATCCTCGCTGAACCTCAGCACCGCCCCGGCGTCCAGATGTAGCGTGATATTGCTCTTGAGGTGGATCGGCCCGGTCAGATACTGCCCGGCGGGGAAGTAGACCGTTCCGCCGCCCGCCCGGGCCGCGTCATCGATCGCCCTGGCTATGGCGGCCGTGTCTTTGGTCGTCCCGTTCGCGACCGCGCCAAAGTCCTTCACGTTGCGAAACGGATTCGCCTGGACGCCGACAAAGCTGGGAACCAGAACCACGAGACATACCATCAGGCAGAGACGTGACCGATCGGTGTGCATCTTTCCGCTCCTTTCCACAGGTTTTGCTGGCTGTCTCCATCACGGCACACCAAGGTGTGCGGCACTCCAGTATACGAGGCCTCAACCTGACGTCCAATCCCTATTGCAGGAGTGAATGATGATTCGCCCGTAGGCGGGCTGTGGAAACCAGTCCGGATTCATCGTATCCGCCGATCTCATATCTTGGTACAATGGACGATACAGGTCCGATGGCATGGGGATACAGCTTCGATGGAGATGCTGCGATGGGACGCGTCGAGAGAGCTTTCACTCTGATCGAGTTGCTGGTCGTCATCGCCATCATCGCTCTGCTCATGGGCATTCTGCTGCCCGCCCTCGGCCGCGTGCGCGAGCAGGCGCGAGCGGTCTACTGCCTCAACAGCCTCCGTCAGCTCGGCCTCGCGACGCTGGCGTACGCCCAGGCAAACGACGATTTCATCCCGCGAGCGCTCGACAACGAGGTCAAGTGGATTCTGGCGTTCATGCCGTATCTCGGGACCGAATACGAGACCGCGATGGATTATCGAGAGGTGGACGTGTACCAGTGCCCGTCGTTCCCTCGCGCGGGCGTCGGGCTCAACGGCCGCTCCAACGCCGACCAGACCGTCGACCACGTGGTCAATGCGTGGGATATGGACGAACCCGGCCTGACGACGGGCGACAAAGGCAAGCAGAAGGATGAGCCTACCAAGCTCGGCGACATCCGGCCCGCCGGCGAACGCATCTATCTGGCCGACAACGAGGCGGGCCCCTGGCGGCCCGTTGTCACCAGCCGCGATGAGTTGAATGTTGCCTCGCGTTTCAACCTGCTCGATGTCTGGTCGACGACGCACCTGCCCGCCTCCGATGCTGAGACCGCCGGCAGTAACCTGACCCGACGCGTCTCCAAGGATCGCCACCGAGGCAAAGGCTGCAATAACCTCTTCTTCGACGGCCACGCCGCCTGGCTCGCCGCCGAGGCCAACACCTCCCGCTACTGGTGCGGCCTCGAACTCCAGTGACCGCTCACGCCGAACAGCGCCATACCGTACAGAACCTACTACTCCGGCCGTCCCATGTCCGTCGCGACACGACGACTCAGCGGCTTTCAGACGAGGCAAAGCCGGGGGCGGACAGGCCTTCCTCGCAGATGATGGGCCGCAGCCAGGCGGGAACGTCGGGGCGGGCATTGCTGTCGAGCCGGGCCTTCCACTCCTCGTCGGTCAGCCGCGTCTCGTCGACGAACTCGTAGTACGGCATGACGGCCCCTCGGCACAGCACGGCCTGCCCCTGCCAGGGATACAGCACGTAGATCGCCCGCGCCCGGCCGACGCCGACGTGCAGGTTGCCCCCGACCTCCGGATTCGAGTAGACGTCGGCAATCCGCGGCGCATCGTCCTTGGGATGCTTGGACGAGTAGTTGCCGTCGTAGCCCATGATTGCGGCGAGCGTATCCCCGTAGCCTCCGATGAGGTCATCGTCGTCTTCGCCGAGGTCACCGCCCGCAAGCTGTATTCGCGCAACAGACTCGAGACGGCGACTCGTCGTCTCCAGCAAGGGCCACAGGCGGGCGACATCCGATTCATACATCCACGTAGTCGCGCCCAGCGACGGATCGACGATCCCCTCGCCCAAATCGTCTGCCATCGCGCGCAGCCAGGCCACCATCGTGGCCGCCCATTCTTCTTCGGCCACATCGTCACAAACCGGCCAATGCAGCATCACTCTGAGATGATTGAGCCGGAAGTGCTCATCATCGGGAAGCTCCCACAACCTCTGATAGAACTCTTCCTTGGTCGCGGACCGATCGAGAAGATCGGCCAAGTCCATCAGGGCATCGATGAGGCTGAAGTAGCTGCTGTCGAATGCTCCGGCTGCCTCCAACAAGGCGCGCGTCCGCGCCGCCAGATCGGCCATGCGACGGAAGAACTCGGGCTCCGGCTCGACGAACCCGGCTGGGATTCTGCCTGTGCCGAAGGCGATGACATTGAGCTTGGCCTGGAGGACCCAGGTGTGGCGCAGTTGGGCCCAGCCAGCCAGGGCGGTGCCGCAGCTCTTGGCCTGCCAGGGTTCAGCGGTCATGAAGTCCGGCGCGTTGGGCTCGGGCGCATCGAGCAGCGTCGCGATCATGCGGAGATAATCGAAATAGAGGCTCGTGCCGGCATCGAACAGCCCCAGGTTCTCGTCGATCGTCGCGAGCACGTCGGCCTTCTGGACGCTGTCGAGCTTGTCGCGGGCGAACGTCGAGCCCAGCGCGATGCAGACCTCCAGGCCGTTTGGGAAGAACCGCCCAGGGAACTGGCGGATGCCGGTGGTCCGCTGGAACAACACGGCCTCGGGCAGCCGATAGGCCGAGAGGATCCGAAAGTTCGGTTCGGCGGCCGCGTTCGGGTCATCCGGAGGGAAGCGCAACTGGTCGTTGATCTGCGGCCCGTCCTCGGCCTGGGCGATCAGCTCAGCCCGCTTGGCGTCAAGATCGAAATCAAGTCCCTCGGTCACGACGCCAGTGGCCGTGACAAGGTCCCAGTCGTCACCGACTCCCAGGAACTCGGTGTAGGTCCGAAAGAAGATGCGATGCGCCTCACAGCGAGCATCATTAGCTTCCGAGCCGTCGGACGCGAGGCAGTGACCCAGCATGAGGACCGACAACAGCTCGTCGTCGTGGCTGACGCGGAACGGAATCGACTGGAGCCAGGCCACCGCTCGGAAGTAGCGGATCAGCCTCTCGCTCTCGGTGTAGAAGCCGCGAACCTTGTAGCGGCTGTAGTCGAGGTACGTGAAATCCGGCTCGGGCGGCCCCAGCCAGGCGGGCTTCATGACCATCTGCGCCTCCACGATCCGGGCCACCTCATCGGCAATGATCGCCATCGTTCCGGCGTCCGTGATCTGGAAATCATCTTCGAGGAGCTTCAGGGCCGTGCCGAGGACGATGGTCGCGCGGCGTTTCGCGGCAGCAGCCAATTCGCCTTGCCCAGCGACGTCAGCCGCAGCACCATCCAGCCGGCCCAGAATGAAACGCAGCACGGCGGGAAGCTTCTGCGTGTTGGCCTGTTCGAGCCGCAGAATCGACTCTTCATAGAGGACGTGGTAGCCGTTCAGCAGCGAATCGGACGTCACGAACAAGGGAGTCCCGGTGACCTTGTAGGCCTCAAAGATCTGCTTGTGGGCCTCGTTGGCGATGAGTATCCGGTCCCGCTCAAGCTGCTGGGCGTCCGCGTCGGACAAGGCCCGTCCAGTCGTCACCAGCGACAGAACAATGGCAAAGCAAGCGAATGCAGCTTTCGCACGCGGGCTGGAATTCAGCATGGTCATAGCGGCTCTCCCAAGCACGAACCTCCGTCAGTCACTCGGTTTATGTCACCACAACCGCCCGTCAATGTCGAGAAAGACCTTGGCCCTTGCAAAGCGCCAGGGCGAGGCATGCCTCGCCCCTACCATCCAGGGCGGGTGGCAGTTTCATCCGCTGCAGGCGGATTGGGGATGGTGCATCGACAGGAAGGAGCGATGCATCACACCCTGCGCTCCGTGACGCCGAGGCCGGGGCCGGCGGGCAGGACCAGGCGGCCGTGACCGACGGTGACGCCGGCGAAGGGGTCGTCGGCGATCAGGAGGTTGCCATCGAGGTCGGCGTAGTCGATCAGCGGACTGAGGTGGGCGGCAGCAGTGATCGATACGGAGCTGGCGATCATGCAGCCCAACATGATCTTCAGGCCCAAGGCGCGGGCCACGTGGATCATCCGCAGGGCCTCTTGGATTCCGCCGGATTTCATCAGCTTGATATTGATCCCGTCATAGGCTTGGGCAAGCTCGGGAATATCGGCGGCGCGCTTGACTGCCTCATCCGCGATGATCGGAATGTCCACGCGGTCGCGCAGCCAGGCGGTTTCTTCGAGCATTCCTGCAGGCATCGGCTGCTCGATCAGCTCGACGCCCAGGTCCTGGAGCCAGCGAATCTTGTCGAGCGCGGTTTGCCTGTCGCGCCAGCCTTCGTTGGCATCGACGCGAAGCGGACAGTTCGTGACATCGCGCACGGCGGCCAGGATTTCGGCATCGTTGTCGCGGCCGACCTTGATCTTGAGGACAGGAAACTCGGCGGCTTCCCGGACCTTCTGCCTCACGACGTCCGGCGTATCGATCCCGATCGAGAACGTCGTGACGGGCGTCTGGCTTCCGTCCAGGCCGAGCAACTGGTAGAGCGGCACGTTCAGCTTGCGGCCTACCCAATCGAGAACCGCCATGTCGAGCGCAGCGCCGGCGCACGTCTGGTCCTTCGTGAAGGTCTCCCATTGCCGGCGCAGATCGACGTACTCGAACCAGTCGCTCGATTCGAACAAGGGCCGGGCCTGCTCCAGAACACCCACGGTCTTCTCGGCGCTCTCGCCGTAGCGGACGTTTGGCGCCGCCTCGCCCCAGCCGACCACGCCGTCCCGCTCGATCCGCACAAAGACGTTGTCCTTGTAGTCGCTCGAATTTCGCGCGATCGTCCAGGTGTGCTTCAGCGTCAGGCGCTTCACACTCAACGAGAATCGCGGCCGTTCGCCGGCGAGCAAGGGGCGCGCTGCCCCTGCCAGGCCTGCGGCGGCAAGTGTCTTCAACATGTCTCTGCGTGCGATCTTCATTCCCTTGCCCTCAGCGACACACATGTCACCAGGTCAGCGTCACGCAAACGCCATCGCAATGGTTGGCGAACTTGACGCGACAGGTCTGCGTTCCCGCGTCCCACGACTGCTCCACTTCGTTCACGGGCCGCCCATCCGGCCCGATCACGGCGATGTCGACCGGCGCGGCGGGCAGCAGAATGCGCATCACGTTTTGTGTGCCCGCAGGGCTTTTCGCGACGAAGAAATACGAACGGCCCTCTGTTCGTTCCTCATACACGCGGCAGGCGGCGGCCAGCACCTTCGGACGGCCGGCGTCCGGCACGCGGCGGAGATTGTAAAGGTATGCCTGCTGGCCAGGAGCCACCATCTTCTCCGACAGGATCGGCAATTCGGGATCGAACAGGTCGATCACCGGTCCTGCAATCCGCAACGGCTCGGCGGCCACGCTCTCGTCCATCACCGCGACGATGTCGTATGGCCCGCGCTGCAAACGCAGATGGTTCTTCATTTGCAGCGTCCCTGCCCGCGCATCCTGCTCGTACGCCCGCCGGACCATCTCCAGGAACGCGCCGTCCTGGTTTGGCTCGAGCACCAGTTCTTTCGGATCACGCCGGACGATGTAGGCGACTCCCCTGCCACACTCGTATCGCTCCCGGTCGGCGGTCGGCCGAAAGTCCAGCAGCTCGAACAGATGCTCGGACGGCGCCTTGTACTGACGGCCATCCGTGTTCCACCACTCCCTGACCTCCTGGAACGGATCGTTGTCCCGCCCGTAGTAGATCAGCACACCGCCCTGTTGGACCCACGCGGCCAGATGCTGGTGAACATCGGGCGACAACGGCTTCATGTTCGCATAGCTCATTACCAGGACGCGAACGTCCGTGAGCGTGCCGGCAAAGCCCAGGTTCTCCATGTGGACCGTCTGAACGGGCACGCCGCGTTTGAGCAGAGGCAGCGCCATGCCGTAGAAATTCGACAGCTGCGGGTCCTCGTACTCCTTGTGCGTGGGAAACCGCTGGAACATCATTGAATTGCCCAGCAGTACGCCGATGCCGTGACTGCCGTCGATTCGGTTGTCGGAGAGAGGCATGTCGTTGAGCGAGTTGACCATCACCTGCATCTGCGTCGCATAGGCCCTGGAGATCGGCTGCGTCGCATCACTGCCTTCGACCTTGAAGCGGCCGCGATAGATGCGGCTCGGCCATGGCATCACCTCATAGCTGTCGACCATCGGGTACATGAGCTGCGCCGTGAACGTCGCCTGATAGTTGCGCCTATAGTCGTCCCACGTGCGGGGCCAGTCCTCGACCGGATCGGTGAGGAAGAAGACCTTGCGTCCGGTGGGCGCGGTCATCGAAACCATCGAGCCGTATTCAAGGAACGCGTTCTCGAAGACGCGCTCCTGGCGGACGCCGTTGAAGAAGACCGGCTCGCGGCTGGTGCCCGTCCAGACCTGGGCGATATATCCGTCCATCCCCGGCAGCGCCGCCAGGCTCGCCTCTGGGCTGACGATCCGCCAGGCCGAGTAGTTCAGCAGCGAATGGGTGGGCACGTAGCACCGCACGCGCGTGCCCTTGCTCTCGCTGTACGCCTTGGCGTACGCGAGCACCTCTTTGAGAGCGTCGAAGTAAAGCTGATACTTGAGCTTCGACGACAGGTACGTCGCTTCGGGCGATTCGTGCTGGGCCATCCAGGGGAAGCCATAGTGGCTCTGCCACTGCTTCTTGAACGATTCGCTGTAGCCGGCGCGGGCCCAGAACTCAGGCTCTTCGAGGTGGATGGCGGTGACGCCGGCATCGATGGCCTGCCTGACGAGCGACTTGATGTAGGCGAGATACGCCGGCGACGGCACGACGTAGGGGACGTCGCGACCGTGCCAGATGATCTCGCCGTTGCGCTCGACCTGGCCATCCTCGTTATGCGTGGCGCCATCGAACTTGCCGCTGAAGTAGTCCTGATAGCCACCCCAGGCGATCCCGGTCATGAAGTGCGTGACATAGCCGCGATCGTGCCAGCCGGCCAGCCGCGAGGCGAAGCTATCGTTCATGCCATAAATGATGGCGACATCCGAACGGACATCCAGTTCCGGCGCCCACGGCGCAGCGACCTGAAAACACGTCTTCTCAGCAGTGTGGGCCGGCGTCGGCACCTGCGCCTGCGCGCCGATGGCCAGAACCAGCACCACAGCCCACGCGACATCACGGCTTTTTCTGGTCATATGGAATCCTTACCGCCTCCGACTCACTTGCCTGCCGGGAAAACGGGCCGCGCGACACCTTCCATGCCTTCGGGCTGCTCACCCACCTTGGCGATCAGGAAATGACGCCCTGTGGCCTCGCCGTCGTTGGCTTCGAACTGGAGAACGAAAACGCCGGGCTGGGAAAACGTCGCCTGCGTCTTCAGAGCGGCCGGCGCTGCGAGTTTCACAGCATCGGCCTGGCCCTGGATCAGCGACCACGCGTATGTCAGCTTGCCCGAAGGTTTCCCGTCGTCCACGACCGAGCCGCCTAATGTCACGGTGCCGCCCTGCTCGGCGAGTTGGACGTCAGGTCCGGCGTATACGTCCGGCGGCTGATTCGGCGCGTTCGGGTCCCGCACGTCGAGACCGAACATGTTGCGATAACACACGTGTGCGATCTCGCCTTCTCGCGTCCGCTCGTCCGCGATCGCCAGGGCGGGTCGAAGTCCCTGCCCTGTCAGGCAGCTCTCGGCGAAGACGTTGTAGACACCGCCGCCTATCTCGCCCGCGATCGAGATGGCCGTCTCGGCGTTGAAAGTGCAATCGTGGACATAAATGTTGCGGCTCGGCCAGCCCATCTCGCGGCCCTCGCGCCCGGCGCCCGACTTGATGGAGACACACGCCCCGTGGTTGGCAATGGCCACGCCGTGAACCCGCACGTACTCGCAGGAATCGAGAACAATCCCATCGTTGTCGGGGTTGTGGGAGTCGATCCGGGTGTTACGGATCGTGACGTTCTTCGAGTAGATCGGATGCAGGCACCAGAACGGCGAATCGACGATCGTCACACCCTCCACCAGCACGTTCGTGCACCCGAGGAATCCGATCATGCTGGGCCGCAGGAAGTAGCCATCCCCCAGGAACCGGTCCACTACGGGCGTCCCCTCGTCGTTCCAGCGGCGCAGCGTCTCGATGCCCTTGTCCTCCTTCCGGGCCCACGTGCTCCACGCATCCTTTGCCTGGCCGTCCAGAGTCCCGGTTCCGGTCAAGGCGACGTTCTTGCGACGATAGGCATAAATGAACGGGCAGTAGTTGTAGATCTGCGTCCCTTCCCATCGCGTCAGGACCAGCGGCAGGTAGTCGTCGTACTTCGACCCGAACTTCAGGCGCGCCCCTTCGGCCAGATGCAGCTCCATGTCATTGACCAGATAGAGCGGACCGTTGACGAGGTAGGTGCCCGCCGGAACGATCACACGTCCTCCGCCCGCTTCCTCGCACGCGGCGATCGCCGCCATGATCGCAGGCCGGCAATCGGTTGTGCCATCGGCCACCGCCTCGAACTTCGTGATGTCGAAGTCGCGGCTCGGAATGTTCGGCTCGCCGATCTGCGCCAGGATGTCGGGCACCTGCGCCCACGAACCCGTATACTTCGATTCAGCGGCCGTCCCGCCCTTGCGGCACCCACCGCCGACTGCAACAAGCGCCAGCGTGACAGCCACGGACACCAACTCTGTCCAGCATTTGTTTCTCATGGTCCGTCTGCTCCAAATCCGTCGTTGAGATAAAGCCATTGTCCATCCTTTTTCGCATTTTGGCGTTTCACAAATCGCAATCGGGCGAAACGAGCCTGCCCGATGCGGCAATCGGCGTCAATTATGCCCGTGCGCCGCACGCGTGGGAAGCGTTTTATCGCATTTGCCCTTGAAGAACGCTTGCATTGGCCCGCATCGAACCGGTATCCTCGTGTCCCGACAAGAAGGTCTGATCCATCAATGTCACTGATTTGAAAGGACACAGCCATGCAGCTCCCCATCCGTTTCCTCCTGCTAACGGGCCTGTGCCTGTTGACTATCCCGGCGGCGGGCGTCCGTGCACAGGACGCGGCGCCGGCCTCCGCCACTGTCGAAGCCACGATCTCGATCGATGCGGCCGACAAGACCGAGCCAATCTCGCCGTATATCTATGGGCAGTTCATCGAGCACCTGGGCCGCTGCATCTACGGCGGCATCTGGGCCGAGATGCTCGAAGACCGCAAGTTCTATTTCTCCGTGCCAGCCGAGGGCGACATCTGGCGACTGACCCGTGCTCAGGCCCGCGTGCTGGCGGCCTCCCCGTGGAAGGTGATCGGCCCGGAAGGCACGGTGAAGATGGTCAAGGAGGACGCCTTCGTGGGCGAGCACACGCCGCAGATCACCGCCCCCGGCGGCCGGCCCGTCGGCATCTATCAGGAAGAGCTGGGCCTCATCCAAGGCAAGAACTACACAGGCTACATCTACCTGGCCGGTGACGGCAAGGTCGGCCCTGTCGTGGTCAGCCTCATCTGGGGCGATGCCGAGTCCGACAAGGACACCGTCACGATCACGAAAGTGCGCGACAAATACGCCAAGAGCCCGCTGAAATTCACCGCGGGCAAGGGTACGGACAACGCCCGCCTGGAGATCACCATGTCGGGCGAGGGCACGCTCAAGATCGGCTGCGTCTCCCTGATGCCCGCCGACAACGTCGAGGGCTTCCGCAAGGACACGCTCGAATTGCTCCGGCAGCTCGACTCGCCGGTCTACCGCTGGCCCGGCGGCAACTTCGTCAGCGGCTACGACTGGCGCGACGGGCTGGGGGACCGCGACAGGCGGCCGACCCGCACCAATCCCGCCTGGACCGGCATCGAGACCAACGACATGGGCATGGACGAGTTCATCCGGTTCTGCCGCCTGATCGACACCGAACCGATGATTGCGGTCAACACAGGCTTCGGCGACGCCTACTCGGCGGCCGCACAGGTCGAATACGCCAACAGCTCAGCCGACACGCTCATGGGCAAGTGGCGGGCGAAGAACGGCCACCCCAAGCCGTACGGCGTCAAGTGGTGGTGCGTCGGGAACGAGATGTGGGGCAACTGGCAACTCGGATACATGTCGCTGAACCACTACGTCCTGAAGCACAACTGGATCGAGCAGAAGATGCGTGAGGTCGCCCCGGCGATCAAGACCGTCGGTTCCGGCGACATCGGTCGCGACGGCCGCTGGTCGAGGGGCATGCTGACCAGTTGCGCCGACCACATGGACCTGCTCAGCGAGCACTTCTACTGCCGCGACAAGGAGGACATCCCCGAGCACGTCCAGCAGATCCCGGACCAGGTCAAGCGGATCGCCGACGCCCATCGCGAATACCGCAAGACGATCCCTTCGCTGGAAGGCAAAGACATCCGGGTGGCGCTCGACGAGTGGAACTACTGGTACGGCCCGCACGTCTTCGGCGAGCTGGGCACGCGGTATTTTCTGAAGGACGCGCTGGGCATCGCGGCGGGACTCCACGAGTACTTCCGCAACACGGACATCATCTACATGGCCAATTACGCCCAGACGGTCAACGTGATCGGCTGCATCAAGACGACCAAGACCGCGGCCGATTTCGACTCGACGGGCCTGCCTCTGATGCTGTACCGCAAGCAGTTCGGAACCGTCCCGGTGGCGGTCAAGCACGAAGCGGCGCCGCTCGATGTCTCGGCGGCGCTGACCGCCGACGGCAAGGCGCTGACGGTGGGCATCGTGAACCCGACGCCGGACACGTACCGGCTCAGGCTGGAGTTGGATAACGTCGCTGCCGCCGGCGCCGCCCAGACCTGGATCATCGCAGGCGACGACCCGATGGCCTACAACCAGCCGGGCGAACCCCGCAACGTCGACATCGCCAGCACCGACCCCACCGACCTGACCGGCCCCATTGCCGTCAAGCCGCTGAGCATCACGCTGCTCCGCGCCCCCGTCAAGTAGCGTCCAAACGGCATAGTCCGTTAGCGCCCCGGAGGCCGTCGCCTCTCAAACGACGGCCTCTCTTCTTCTGGGGCACAAGCGTTGGCCCGATACCCGCGTGGTCAGGCCAACAATCGTTTGCCTCTGCATCCGGTCAGTGCTACAATCCCGGCGTGTGCGTTTTTCGGCAGGGCCAACTTGGAGCATGTGTACAGATGGTCGACAAGGTCGTGCAAAACTGGCTTTCGCTCGCGGAGTATGATCTGGCTACCGCGGAGGCCATGCTACAGACTCGTCGCTATCTGTACGTCGCTTTCCTGTCCCAGCAGGCGAGAAGATCCTGAAGGCCTGCTATGTGAAATACCGCGCGTCCACGCCGCCTTATACGCACAACCTCCTGCGTCTCGTGGCGGAGTTGCCGTGGAAAGACGAGGCAGGCTCCCAAAGGATGGAGGCAATGGAACGGCTCAACTCGCACTACATTGAGTCTCGGTATACCGAAGATATCGCGGAGCTGACGCGTGTCTTGACTGATACAGAAGCGGAACGTCTGCTGGAATCGGCGAGGGAGCTATTCGAATGGATCAAGGCCAGGCTGTAGTCCGCGAGACCATCCTGAGGTTCTACGAGTCGGCGCGGCAGTTGTTCCCGATAAAGAAGGTGCTGCTGTACGGCTCCCACGCCAAAGGGCAGGCAGGTCCCGACAGCGATATCGATGTGGCCGTCGTCGTTGACGAGACGGACCACTCCAGACGCATGGACATCACGGCCGGCCTGTTCCATGCGGCCTTCGCCGTCGACGCCGCCATCGAGCCCAAGTGCGTCTTTTGGGACGAGTACCGCAGCCCTGCCACCGCCAGCATCTTGTCCGAGATCCTTGACAGCGCCATCGAAATCGTCTGACCCACTTCTCGGAACTCCTCACCCAGTGTGCCGCTCCGCACTACGCAGTGGCTTGCCGCGACATACTTTTGGAGATCGGAGGGAAGAAAGGTATTATGGAAGGAGATGGGAAACGGCCGCCCACGTGGATCGCGAGAGGTCTTGGCGATCAGAAGGCTGAAAGACAGGCAGTGCAAACGGAGGCGAGCGAAGTATGAAAGAGATACCATTGGACAATGGGTTGAAGGCGCAGGTCGACGACGAGGACTACGAGTGGCTGTCGAAGTACAGGTGGTACGCCTACGTCGATCCAGGCAGCGGGCATACCTATGCGGCGACCGACACGCCGAGTGGACGACGCGTCTACATGCACGACGTCATCATGGGCCTCGACTCGCTCGAAGACCAACTGCGGAACTGATCGATCATTGATGATGGATTATTGATGATGGATGCTGGCTCTGACGGACACATTGCGAGCGACTACCGGACGAAGCCGAGCCGGGCGGGAATCCAGAGGGAGATCTCAGGGATGAAGGTGCAGATCAGAAGCGTCACGACCATCGCGCCGTAGAACGGCAGGATGTGGCGCATGACCCTGGTCACCGTCGTCTCGGCGATCCCACAGCCGAGGAACAGACACGTGCCGACGGGCGGCGTGCACAGCCCGATGCACAGATTCATGATCATGACGATGCCGAAGTGCAGCGCATTGAGCCCCAGCGCTTCGACGATGGGCAGGAAGATCGGCGTAAAGATCAGCACCGCCGGCGTCATGTCCATGAACATCCCGACGACCAGCAGAATCGCGTTGATGAGCAGCAGCAAGACGACCTTGCTGTCGGTCAGCCTCACGAGGTAGGCGCTGATATCCTGCGGGACGTTCTCCGAGGCCATGACCCAGGACATCGCGACGCTGGTGGCGATGAGCAGAAACACGACCGCGGTCGTCACGCCGCACTGCAAGAGAATCTGGGGCAAGTCCCTGATCTTCAGCTCGCGATACACCAACGCCAGAATGAACGAATACAGCACCGCCACCGCCGAGGCTTCTGTGGGCGTGAACCAGCCGAGCAGAATCCCGCCGATGACGATAAGCACCAGCAACATCGCCGGAACCGCACGCAAATAGGCTACCGTAGCCTCTTTGATCGCTGGGAACCGCCACACGATCTTTATCTCCGCGGCCAAAGTCAAAGACCCAACAAGGCCCCAGAGCACGGCCTTGATGACCGTCGCACCAGCGGGAAAGGGATGGCCTTCCCCCACGCCGCCCCCTAGCCCTCTTGCGATTTCGACGATGGCCCAGGCAAGGGCCCCCAGCGCCGCAGACAACAACGGAAGGAAGCACAGCAGGGCGAAGTCGACTACCAGCATGGATACGAGCACCAGACCGTAGAAGCGAACGGTCTCTGTGAACCCGGCCGCATCACCCTTCCCCTGGCCGTAGTTGTTCCGAATCGAGATGATCGCGCTGACGACCATCAACGCGAACCCGACCAGGATGCCGGGCAGGTAGCCGGCCATGAAGATTGCCGCAATCGAGACCGCCCCGCCGGTGGCCAGCGAGTAGACGATCATGACATTGCTCGGAGGAATCAGCAGTCCCGTCGTCGCGGCCGTGATCGTCACCGAAGCGTTGAAGTCCCGATGGTAGCCCATTTTGTTCATCAGGGGGATCAGGAAGCCGCCCACGGACGAAATGGCTGCGGTGGCAGACCCGGAAATGGCGCCGAAGAGCATGCACGTGAGGATGTTGACGAAGGCGAGACCTCCTCGGAACCGGCCCACCAGGACGTTGGCAAAATCGATCAGGCGTCGCGCGATGCCGCCGTGGCCCATCAGCAGGCCGGAGAGGATGAAGAAGGGGATCGCCAGCAGGGAGAAGCTGTCGATCCCGGTGGCGATGTTGTGCGCGACCGCCCCGAACGCGGGTGCCCCCATCACGACGAAGGCCAGCAGCGTCGCAATCCCCATGCAGAACGCCACGGGGACATTGAGGACCAGCAGGACCACGAAGCTGATGACCAGGACCAGAACGGGTACGTTCACGTCGTCTCCCCTTTGATCCAATTGTCTGTCCGGATGACGTTCATCGCTGCCGCACCACCAGTCCTCACACAGGTATCGTGCTGTCTTTGCCTAGGAGCGTCCGCAGCCGTTCCACAAGGGCAATGACGGCATACAGCGTCAGGAAGAACCCGCTGATGGGGACCGCCAGATAGACGTGTCCCATCTGGACATTGAGGGCCGGCGAAGGCTGACCGAGTTCGAGCGTGCTGCGGACCAAGTCGATCCCTCCGAGCACCATGACCAGAAACGAAAACGCCGCGACGCAGAAGAACACAAAAACCTCTGTCGCGAGGCGCACCCGCTTGGGCAGCTTGCCCACGAAATAGTCGATGCCCAGGTGCGCGCCGCGGCCCAGCGCGACCGCCGCCCCCAGCAGCGAAACCCAGATCAGCATGAACACCGCCAGCTCTTCCGTCCAGCTACTGGGCTTGTTCAGCACAAACCGCGTGAAGACCTGCAACAGCACGTCGAGGACGAGCACCGCCACGACGACCATCACCAGCGTCTCGAGCATACGGTCCAGCACCTTCTTGACCAGCAGCAGGAACGTCATGGGACCTCCTGGATGCGATCGATCAGATCGCCGATCTCAGCCAGCTTCTGATCCGAACTGCTCTCGAACTCATCCCAGATCGGGCGGACCGACTCGCGAAACGGCTGCTTGTCCGGGCGGATGATCTCCACGCCGGCCTCCCGGGCCACCTGGAGGTCTTTCTGCTCCTGCTCGAGCCAGAGTGTCCGCTGATACCTGACTGATTCATCGGCCGCTTCCTGGAGGATCTGCCGCTGCTCGGCACTGAGCTTCTTCCAGACGCGCGTGCCGATCATCAGAATATCCGGCAGGCAGGTGTGCTCATCCAGCGTGTAATAGCCGCAAACCTCATAGTGGCGGGCCTGCACGAACGACGGCGCGTTGTTCTCGGCGCCGTCCACCACGCCCTGGTCGAGCGCGGTGTACAACTCGCCGAAGGGAATGGGAGTCGCCGAGCCGCCCATCGCCTGCATCATCTTGACGGCCATGATGCTGTTCTGCACGCGGATCTTCAGGCCGCTCAGGTCGGCGGGTGAGTGGATCGCGCGGTTCTTGGTGTAGAAGCTTCGGGCTCCGGCGTCGTAGTAGCACAGGCCGCGCAGCCGCTTCGATTCGCCCTCCAGCAGCAGCTCCCTGCCAATGGGGCCGTCCAGCACCTTCCAGAAATGCTCCGAGTCGCGAAACAGATACGGCACGCCGAACACCTTCATCTTGTTGACAAACGACTCCATCGGGGCGCTGGAGACCTTCGTCATCGCGAGGTAGCCGAGCTGGAGGGCCTCGATGCATTCCTTTTCGTTGCCGAGCTGCTCGTTGGGGAAGACCTGGACGACCATCTGCCCCTCCGACCGGGCCTTGACACGGTCGGCCATAAAGAGCATCGCCTTATGCACCGCGTGTGTGGTCGGCAGGCCGTGGCCCAGCTTGAGCACCAGCCTGGGTCTGGCCAAGGCGGCAGGAGAGGTGCAGAGAAATGCGGCAGACGCAAAAAGCAACCAACCGGCCTTGCAGCGACATCGACTCATTGACACCTGTTCCCTCGACAAAGACCTTCCGGCTATCTCCACCCTCCCGGCTCAGTTCGGCAGGCATTGTAGCAGTCCCAACCGCCATCCTTCCAGTGAAAAACCCGCGTCCGGCCGGCAATCGCTACGGTGCAGTCACCGAGCCGCCTGTACCTGTGATGACGATGCGGCGGTAGCGAGTCAGCGGAGGCTCGCCACTATCGGTCACGACGAGAACGACATGGATCGTCTTGCCCAGCGCCTCGGCGGGCACGGCGAGGGAGCACGATGGGCCGCTGTCGGCGTCGATCACAGTATCGCCCCCGAACGTGCCGGCCTCGGGATAGTACATCCATCGGTACGCCAGCCGGTCGCCGTCCGGGTCTGTACTGCCCTTGGCCGAGAGCGAGACGCTCGACCCGGCCGGCGCCTCCAGAAACACGATGTCCCCGGTCGCATCCCCCTGCACGCACGGCACCGGTTCGTGATTCGCCTCGCCATAAGTCCGGGCGACGCACCAATCCGCGCGGGCCCGAAAGTCATTCTGGATGTGAATCGCCCACTTCTTGAGCGTGTTGTCTCGATGGGTGGTCCCCTGCCACGCGTCCTGCCGATCGCACCACCACATGTTCAGGTCAGGATTCAGGCCGTATCGCCCCGACCAGCCACCCCAGGCCGGTCGGTCCGGCACGTTCAGGCCATTGGGGATCAGGTGCATGAACGCGGGCGTATCTCCCTCTTTCTGGATCGTGTATTCGGCGCAGAGCGGCCCGTGCCCGGTCTTGATGTCCCGATCCACCGCGAAGCCGCCGGCGCGCTCGGTCAATGGGCGCCAGCGATGGTACCAGCGTCCTCCGTCCATGTCCGGGTAGAAGGTATCCATGTAGCATCCCAGCGCCTGACGGTGCGGACCGAGATGATTCTGGTTGTGCGCTTCGACATAACGGAGCGTCTTGGCGAATCGCTCATACTCTCCATCACTTCTCGTTGCTTTTACGTGATCCAGGGCCTCGCGCAACGCCGTAGGTTTGTCGTCCTCTTCATTCGTGCCCCAGTTGAGATACCAGATCGGCCTCGGATCGTCCCGGTCGACCAGAGCGATGACGTGGTCCCGCCCTTCCTGGCCGGCGTAACACTGCTTCGTGACACGACGCAGCTCATCCGGCTCAGGATAATCGGCCTTGTGCACCTTGAGATTCGCGTAGACGCGTTCGTAACCATCTACGTACTGGAGGATGCGGTCCTTGCCCGAGATGCCCAGGCGGCTCTGGCCGGGCCCCCGCGTGCCGATCAGACCCTCGACGTCCCACTCGTTGAGGTACAGGAAGAGCCGCACGAGCGAGCCTTCATCGTCGGGGTCGCCTCCCGGCGCATCGGTCTCGATAACGACGCGTAATCTGCCCGAACGCTGGGGGTCTCGTTCGGTCATATCGTGCAGGTTCCACCGCGATGGGTCAAATACCGAGCGCGTCGGCTTGACTCGCGGATACCCACCCACCTCCTGCTCACTGTCGATGATCCGGCCCTGTCCGTTGCGGACCTCGCTGACGATGCGGCGGTCCACCTCGTCCCGATCCCATGGGCGAGCGCCGGCGTTGGCCAGCACACGACTCTTGACCTCCACCGCCGGCAGCGCCACCAGCTCCGGAGACCAGAACGGCCGAACATCCAGAACCCGGCATTCACCCGGCGCCGCCCGGCTGTCGATCTCCAGCAGCGGGACGTCGTCAGCCTGGCCGATCGCCAGATTGTCCGCCAGATAGACTTCGCATGGGCCGCCTCGGTGGTGACGCAGGAGGGACATGGGTCGGCGTGTCGAAGGCCCGGGCCCCAGGACGTTGCCCACCACGACCATCTGCCCGGTCGCGTACGGGCGCTCGCCCCACTCGGAGGGCACCAGCGCGTAGTGCATGGCCCGGCCGCCGGGATTGTAGATATAGTTGTTCACCACCGCGCCTCGCGCGCCGCCCTTGAAAAGCGGATTCCGATCTCGATTGTGCGCGTACAGATTCCCGACGATGGCGATGTCGGTGCAGTTGTCGTGGATCAGCGTGCCCTTCGAGTGCTCGCCTTTGCCATGCGCCGATTGGCTCAGTCCTTCGGCGATGATGCAGTTGCTGAAGGTGATTCTCCGCGAGGTGCCACAGCGCCATTGTTCGACGTCGTCCCCGTCGAAGCGCGGGCCCGAGGCGCTGAGGTTCTCATCGGTCGCCCACGAGCAGGAGCAATGATCGACAATGACGTTATAGGCATCGGGACCCGAGGTAGCGATCGCATCGATCTCCCATCCGCTCGTTTTGGGCCTTCCGGCCTCGCCCGGACGCACGCGAACGTGTTGGAGGATCACATCGTGCGTGTGGATCCCGATGCCGCCGCGAACAAAGGTGATGCCCGGACTCGGCGCCGTCTGTCCGGCAATGGTCACGAAGGGTTCGTCGATGCCAATCGATTTGCCGTCCAGATCGATCACGCCGCCGACCTCGAAGACGATGATCCTGGGCCCCTTGGCGCCCACGGCCCGGGCAAAGGACTCGGGGCCATCGGCGTTGAGGTTCGTCACTCGAATGACGCGTCCGCCTCGTCCGCCGGGCGTATAGGCGGCCCATCCCACCGCATCAGGGAAGGCCTTGCCCGGCAGAGGCTCCGCCTCGCAGGCCGCATGACTCATCAGGCCAGCGATCCAGACGCAGAGAACGATCAGGCCCTTTCTTTTCACGGCTCGGCCTCCTCTTGAAGCCATCCTGCGACGGCAGGAATCCGCTACGGCTTGCGCCCCCAGATGATCACATCGTCGACATTGCCTGTGTCGTCGAACGTCCCGAAGCCGATCCCGCCGGCGCCGAACGTCCGGTCTACCGCCCGCATGACGGGCTTGCTCATGTCGTCGAAGAACACTTCGATCGAGCCGGTCGACACGTTGCGCACGACCCGCACATCGTGGTAGCCGGTCCCCCAGTCCACCCCCCTGGTCCGCTCCAGTACGATGGACACGCGCGGTGCCCCGTTGACAATGTGGATGCTGTGGGCCGCATCGTCAGCGGCCGAGGCAATATGGGTGTAGTAGAAATGCGACGAGTCCTGGTACCCGAAGAACACGCACATGTCACGATGGCCGTATTCGCGGCCGGTCTGCTCTATCTTCGCCTGCACTACGAAGTCGGAAACCTTCAGGTTCTTGATTCGCGCGATATTCAGCGGTGACCGCACGGGCGGCTCGTACTTGCTCTGCTGATATTGAGAATAGGCGTGATTGCCGTCCTGGTCGATGAGCTTCCACGCATTCGGATCGGTCTGCGTCCAACGATCGGCCCCGCTCTCGAAGTCCTCGAAGAACACCAGTGGCAGACCGTTGTGCGCCTCCCTCAACGCCGCCGGAGCGGGCAGTTCGCGGAGGCGGAGGTTTCGAAAACGGTACATCTTCCCGGCCTCACCATGGTGCTGGATCGCAATGTATCCGTCCCGGTCGGTTGCATCGACGTAGTCGGTGGTCAGGATCCCATTGACGTAGATGCGGATGCTGGGTCCGATGCAGTGAATGCGATAGCGGTTCCAGTCGTCGAGCCTGAACGCCCCCTTGGTGCTCTCGACAAAAGCCTTCACTGAATCCCCATCATTATTTCGGGGATTGAGCCAGCCCCGGCGTCCCTCATCATACAGACCGCCCGACCATCGCCGTTCCGAGGGATCGACTTCGGCCTGATATCCATAGACCTTGTTATGCTCCTGGTGACAGCGGAACATGAAGCCGGAGTTCGACTGTGCGTCCGGCATTTTGACCTCCCCTTCAAAGAGGAAGTCGCGGTACCTCTTGGCGGTTACCAGGAAGAACTTCTGTTCGGCCTGAAGGACAATCTGGCCGTCGTCGACGCGGGCCTCGCCCCAATCATACGGATTGCCCCAGCCATCGAGATTCCGGCCGTTGAACAGCGGTGTCCAACTACGCGTGTCGCTTGCCGCCGCGACGCAGGTCCACATCCCAAGCACACATGAGCAGGACACCGCGACAAAGGCCACGGACGTCCCCCATTCGGTACTTCGACAGAGCATGGCTGACACCCCTTTCCGTCTCCGCATGAACACGAACATCGTCCACGGCCCGTTCCGGCTGTCGACACAGCGACGCCGCAACGCACGGCAACTCACCCGGCTCCACGCCGCGGAACCCTGTGGTATTGTGTCATTTCAGAACAATAAGGTCAAGCATCACCGTCCATGCCCTAACGCCAGGAGACGTCACCGGCGAGAAAAAGGTGGTCGCACACGGCGATATTGTGTTGACACCGAACGCGAAACCACGATAAAGAGAGGGAAGATGTAGGGGACACAGACAATGGGGCACCGCGATTCATCATGGCGAGCCACCTCACTCGGTCATGGGGCATGGCTTCTCGTTTCGGGAAAGCACAATGGATGGTCGCCAGAGTTCCACGGATAGGATTCCCGCTCGTGCCGACGATCTGACCGCTTCGGCGGCCAGCGACCAGCGACACGGGCAACAAGCAGGCCCAAGGCGAGCGAGCCAAGCGCCACGGACGGAGGCCTGCCTTTGGGGCATCTACCGCTCGACCACGATCGGTATCGGTCTGGTGACCAACCGCATCATGCAGGATGTCAACGATCGGCTGTGCGAAATGGTCGGCTACTCCCTGGAGGAACTCCTCGGAAAAGACGCCCGCATGTTGTACCTCAATGACGACGATTACGACCACGTCGGCCGGCACGCGTATCGGCCGGTCGCCGAGTGCGGCACCGTCGAAGTGCGCTGGCGACGCAAGGACGGACACATCATCAACGTCCTGCTGACGTCGACTCCTTTGGACCCCGACGATCTGTCCGAGGGGGTCCTGTTCACCGTGCTAGACATCACCGCGCGCAAGGCGGCGGAAGAGGAGCTGCAAAGCCTGTTCGATCTTTCGCTGGATATGGTGTGCATCGCGGACATCCATACGGCCACCTTCGTCAAGGTCAATCCGGCGTTCGAGCGGACGTTGGGATACACGCAAGAGGAGTTGCGGAACCGGTCGTTTCTCGATCTCATTCACCCCGACGATGTCGCTCAGACAAGAGCCGTCATCGAGGAGAAACTTCGAAACGGCCAGATGGTCATCAATTTCGAGAACCGCTACCGACACAAGGACGGATCTTACCGCTGGCTCAGTTGGATGTCGCACCCGAAGCCGGAACAAGGCGTGACGTACGCCGTGGCGCGCGATGTCACCGAGCAGAAGCAGCGAGACATGGCGCTCCAGGCAAGCGAGCAGCGCTATCGCACGCTCTTCGAAAACGCCAACGACAGCATCTTTCTCGTGCGGGACGGCAAGTTTCTGGACTGTAACTCGAAAACGCTCGACATGTACGGATGCACACGGGAGCAGATCCTCGGGCATGGCCCAGCGGACTTTTCGCCCGCTCGACAGCCGGACGGCAGCGCCTCCACAGCGGCCGCCGCCGCACGTATGCAAGCCACTCTCGATGGCACACCGCAACGGTTTGAGTGGCAGCACACGAGAGCCGACGGCACGCCCTTTGACGCGGAAGTAAGCCTCAACGTGCTCCCGTTGCCCGGCGGTCAGTACCTACAGGGGATCGTCCGGGATGTGACCGAACGCCGCAAAGCGGAAGCGGCGATCCGTGACAATGAGAGATTTCTCGGCGACGTCTTCAACGGCATTCAGAACGGCATCAGCGTGCTCGATCTCGATCTGACGATCGTCCGTGTTAATCGCTGGATGGAATGGAGGTATCCCGAGGCGCAACCGCTGATCGGCAAGAAGTGTTATGAGGTCTACCAGCACCGAAAGGATGTCTGCCCCTGGTGCCCGGCGATTCGCGCCCTGGAAACCGGACAGGCGCACAGTGCGGTCGTCCCATATCCTTCGGCCGACGACCCGACTGGCTGGATCGATCTCTCGGCGTTTCCTCTTCGCGATGCCGCGGAGCGCACCGTCGGCGTGATCGAACACGTCAAGGACATCACCGAGCGGGTACGCGCCGAAAAGCAACTGCGCCGCGAACGGGATCGGAGTCAGGCGTATCTGGACGTCGCAGGCGTCATGTTCGTCGCGCTGGATTCGAGCGGTCGAGTCAGCCTGGTCAACCGAAAGGGTTGCGAGATTCTCGGGTACGACGAGCGTGAAATCCTCGGGATGGACTGGTTCGCCAACTTCGTGCCGGAACGCATGCGCCAGGACGTGTGGGCCATCTTCGACAAACTCCTGCGAGGACAGACGAGCCTCGCCGAGTATGCCGAGACGCCGGTCATCGTCCGAGACCGTTCGGAGCGAATCGTCGCCTGGCACAACACCGTGCTGACCGATGAGGCAGGGAAGATCGTCGGTACGTTGAGTTCCGGGGAAGATATCACGGAACGCAAGCGAACCGAGCAAATGCTGCGCGCGCAGCAGGAGAACGAGAAGCAGAGGATCGAAGCCGAGCTGGCGAGAGTCCGCGATGAGCTGGTTCGCAAGACGCGTCTGGCGGCCCTGGGCCAGGTCTCGGGGAGCATCGCCCACGATCTGCGCAATCCGCTCGGCGCGGTCCGCAATGCGAGCTACCTGCTGAAGCGTCGCCTGCCGGCGGACCAGGCGCCCCTGCTCGACCACATCGCCATCATCGAGCAGGAGGTGATCAAGGCGGATCGGATCATCACCAACCTCCTGAACATCACACGCGCCCGATCGCCGAACAAGGAGCCCGTCGACGTGGGTGCCATGGCGCGAGCCGTCTGGAAACGCTGTGTCTATCCGGAAGGCGTGCGATTCCGGATCGAACTGCCCGAGGAGCCCTTCATCGTCCAGGCGGACCAGGGCCAGTTGTCGCAGGTTCTCTCGAATCTCATCGGCAATGCCGCCGATGCTCTCGACGAAGAGGGCGACTGTGTCCTGGAGACCGCGCGGGAATCGGAGTTCGACGTTCTGATCGTGCGCGACACGGGCCCGGGGTGGTCTCCCGAGGTACGCAACAGGCTGTTCGAGCCCCTCGTCACCACCAAGACCTCGGGGACGGGGCTTGGGCTGGCCATCTGTCGCCAGATCATCGAGAGCCACGGTGGAACCATTGAAGCGACCGATGGGATCCCGCACGGTGCGGCCGTCCGTATTCGACTGCCTCGATGACACGTGCTCCGGAGAGAGTTGAGGATTGTCCATGCAGAACCATAAGACAACCGCAACTGACCGCAAAGTGCTGATCGTCGACGACGAAGCAAACATGCGAAAGACACTGGCCGAGATTCTCCGGGACGAAGGGTACCGGGTGACTACAGCCGCCAGCGGAGAAGAGGCCGTCGGCTTGTGTCGGACGAATCGCTTTGAGGCGATCCTGATGGACGTTCGCATGCCGGGCATTGACGGCGTCGAGGCCTTCCGTCAGATTCACCGAGATCAGGAAGACGCTCGCGTCATCCTCATGAGCGCCTATAGCATCGAGGCCCTGAAAGAGAGCGCTCTCGATGACGGCGCCATCGCCTTTCTCCCCAAGCCGCTTGACCTCGATCGAGTCATCAACCTCGTCGCGGAAGCCACGGACACCGCCATTCTCGTCGTCGAGCATGAAGAAGAAACCGCCGTTGTTCTCCAGAAGGGTCTGCGGGAACAAGGGTACCGGGTAACGGTCTCCCGGAGCCCCGAGGACGCACTGAAGCTGGTCGGACAGATTCAGTTCGATCTGATCTTCCTCGAAGCCAGTCTTCCGGCCATGAACGGGCTCGATCTGTACCTGGCCATCCGCCGGATCACACCGAGCGTGGTGGCGATCATGATCGCCGGGCTCGACGATGAGTTCGCAACCATTGCGAAGGAGGCCGTGCAACAGAATGCGTATGCGATCGTCAAGAAGCCGCTGGAGATTGACTTGATTCTGGATATGCTCTGTCGCATCATGGGAAGGCGGATCTCCGGAGATCACCGCAAACCGCCTTTGCCCGGCTCCCGGTGACGATAGGGTGTGTTGGGAGGATACACCGATGACCCCATGTCCTGCGCAGGAGACCTATCGCCGAGTGCTCGTCGTCGAAGACGACGATGCGCAGCGATGGACTCTGACGGAAATCCTCGGAGACGAGGGGCTCGATGTCACGGCGTGCGCCAGCGCCACAGAAGCCCTGGAACACCTCCAACATGACGAGATCCGGGTGGCGGTGCTGGACTTGCGGCTGCCCGACCTGACGGGCGTTCAACTGCTGAACCGGCTCGGGGACCGTGCGGACAACACGAGCATTATCATCAACACCGCCCACAGCTCCTACGAATCCGCCAAGGACGCCTTGAACCTCGGGGCATTCGCCTACGTCGAGAAGGCCGGGGACCCCGATGAACTGTTGCGTCAGGTCCATCGCGCCATGGCCTTTCAACTCCGCCGGCGAACCGAACAGCTCGAGGCGGCGGTCGCGGAGAGCGCCGATGAATTGAAGGAGGCCAACCGGGCCCTGAGGCAGGAGATCGCCGAACGCGAGGAAGCGGAGGTGGCGGTGCGGGAAAGCGAGACGCGCTTCCGCGAGTTGGTGGAACTCCTGCCGCAAACCGTCATCGAGACGGACAGTTCTGGGCGCATCACGTTTGTCAACCACTTTGGCCAGGACTCGTTCGGCTGTGACATCCGCGAACTGGTCGAACGTCCTGTCCCCGACCTGTTTGCTCCGGAAGATCGGGAGCGAATCACACGAAACATCCAGAAACGCCTGAGCGGCCAGCGTCTCGAAGACCACGAGTATCTGGCCCTCCGCACCGATGGAACCACCTTTCCTGTGCTGCTGTACAGTTCCCGCATCGTCCGAGGCGGCGGGCCTGCGGGCCTGCGCTGCATTGCCGTCGACATCTCAGATCGCCGGGCTGCCGAGATGGCCCTGCAGCAGAGCAAAGCGAAGCTGGAGAGCATCTTCGAATCCTCGCCCGACGCCATTACCGTGACGGACCTGGATCTGCGCATCGAGGACTGCAATCCGGCCATGCTGCACATGTTCGCTCTGCCGTCCAAGGACCGAATCCTCGGGACCAGCATGTTCGACTTCATTGCCCGCCAGGACCATGAACGAGCCCGCGAGACGGTCGCACAAGTCCAACAAGACGGTTCCGTCCAGAACGTTGGGCTGACCCTGGTTCGCAGGGACGGCCGCGGATTTCCGTCCGAGACCTCCGCCAGTCTGATGAGGGACGTCTCAGACCGATCCCTGGGTTTCGTCATCATCACCAGCGACATCACCGACCGCAAGCAGGCCGAAGATGCGCTGCGCGAAAGCGAACGCAAGCTTTCCACTTTGATGGCCAACCTTCCGGGGATGGCCTACCGATGCCTGGCCGACGACAGTTGGACGATGCTGTTTGTCAGCCAGGGCTGCACGGCCCTGACAGGCTATGCCAGCGAAGACCTGATCGGCAACCGAACTATCTCATACGACCAGATCGTCCACCCGGACGATCGTCAAGGCGTTCACAACCAGATCCATCAGGCGCTCCAGGCCGGCGCGGCGTTCGAGATCGAGTACCGCATCGTCACTGCGGACGGCCGGGACCGATGGGTCTGGGAGCGGGGACGCCAAGTCGATGGAGCCTCCGGCAATGCCGGCGTGCTCGAGGGCTTCATCCTGGACGTGTCGGAACGCAAAGAGGCAGACGAAGCGCTGCGGATCGTCTCACGGGAGTGGCAAACGACGTTCGATTCCGTGTCGGACGTCATGTGGCTGCTCGACAGCCAGTCGCGGATTCAGCGATGCAATCGCGCCACAACCGAGCTGTTCGGCCCCGATCTCGACCGGATTCTCGGGCATCACTGCTGGGAGGTTGTCCACGGAACCTGCGGTCCCATTGAAGAATGCCCCATCGTTCGGATGCAGCGGACGCGGCACCGGGAGAGCATGTCGTTACGCGTCGGAGATCGGTGGTACGAGATCACGGTCGACCCGATTCTCGGTCCATCGGGCGCTCTGGAGGGCGCCGTGCACATCATGAGTGATATCACGGAACGAAAGGAGGCCAACGAGGAACTGCTGGCGTACCAGAAAAAGCTGAAGTCCATCGCCTCCGAGCTGGCCTTGACAGAGGAACGGGAACGACGCCGCATTGCGGCAGACTTGCACGATCACGCCTGCCAGTCTCTGGCCCTGTCGAAGATGCGGCTCCAGGAGATGCTGGAGCACGCGGATCCCACCTATATGCAAGCCCTGCGCAGCATCTGCGACACGCTCAACGCCACCATCGAGAGCGTACGGGAATTGACGTTTGACCTCAGCTCTCCCACCCTGTACAAGTTCGGACTCGAAGCGGCACTGGAGGAACTGCTCGAGGACAAGCTCCGCGGCGAACACCACATTCAGTACCGCTTCTCGGACGACCACGCGCCCAAACCTCTGTCGCAGGATGTGCTCGTCCTGCTGTTTCAGTCCGTCCGCGAACTGCTGATCAACGTCATCAAGCACGCCCAAGCCCACGAGGTGACCCTTGACATCCGGCGTCAGATCGACTGTATTAGGGTCACCGTAGCCGACGACGGGACGGGGTTCGACGTCGATGAGGTCCTCTCGTCTCCCTCCCGGGGTCGCAGTGTGGGGCTGTTCAATATTCGAGAGCGGTTGGACTACATCGGGGGCACGCTCGACATCAATTCCGAGCCGGGCCGGGGAAGCCGGTTCGTACTGGTCGCCCCGCTGAAGACCGAAGTGCATGCTACGAAGGAGAGCCATGATGGCGGTGAGGATTCTGCTCGTTGACGATCATCAGGTCCTGCGCGAAGGGCTCCGTTCGCTTCTGGAGCAACAATCCAACATGGAGGTGGTGGGAGAAGCGAGCGACGGCATGATGGCCCTGCGGCTGGTCCGGGAACTCCGCCCCGACCTGGTGATCATGGACGTGAACATGGAGGGCATGGACGGGATCGACGCGACGCGGATGATCAATCGCGAGTATCCCGACACGAAAGTGCTGGCCCTGTCGATGTTCCTCCGGAAGACCTTCATTTCAGAGATGTTCAAGAGCGGCGCCGCCGGCTACCTGCTCAAGGACAATGCGTTCTCCGAGATCGTCGAGGCCATCAAGACGATCCTCAGCGGCGAGAAGTACGTCTGCGCCAAGGTGGCGGCCCTGCTGGTGGACGAGTACGTGCAGGAGGGCCAGGATCCCCACGCCAAGGAGCGCCTGACCAAACGAGAGATCGAAGTGATTCGAATGCTGGCCGACGGCAAGACCTCGAAGGAGATCGCCCTGATCACCGAAACCAGCGTCAAGACGGTGGACGCCTGCCGACGGCGCATCATGCAGAAACTGACCATCACGAGCATCGCCGAACTGGTGAAATACGCCATTCGGGAAGGGCTGACGACCGTAGACCAGTAGCCCCGGCAAGGTTGACGCCGAGACAACGGTCGCCGTGTCCTGCATCCGGGTCTCGCCCCGTCCTTGATAGCCACAGACTGCCTCCAATCAGCCAAAAACCGTTCCACAAGAGCATTTTACCCATTGCGCCAACTTCGCGATCTTCCGAGAATGCGTATGAATGGAATCGCACCGCTCGCCGAGGGATTAACGGTCGCATCCGAAAGTTGGGGGGGCCAACTATCGGGGGAATCTGACACATGCGGATTGTGCTGGTTGCCGAGGATCGCATTCTGTGCGACGGCTTGCGGGCCCTGTTCGGTCAGGACTCGATGATGGAAGTTGTCGGGGAGGCCCACAGCGGCCCGGAAGCCGTCGAACTGGTGCTGAGTCTACGGCCGGAAGCGGTGCTCATTGACGTGGGATCCTGGACCTCGGCGAACATGGACATGATACGCCGCATCTCGCAGACGCATCCGCAGGGCAGGATCGTAGCCCTGTCCCTCTTCCGAAACCAAGCCTTCGTCGCCGAAGCGTTCCGCGCCGGAATCCACGGATATGTCGTCAAGCAGAACGGCTTCGACGAACTGCTCCGCGCGATCAACACGGTGCGGTCCGGCTCAACATACTTGTGCCGCGGTGTCAGAGAACTCCTTCTGCCGCAGTACGCGCAGTCCCGAAACATCGCACGGGAACCCTCCGATGTCCGTCTGACCGAACGAGAATCGGCTGTTCTCCAACTCACGGCGGAAGGACGGACGTCAAAGGAGATTGCCCTCATGCTCGAGGTCAGTTCGAAGACGATCGACGCCTGCCGTCGCCATCTCATGCGAAAACTCGAAGTGGACAGCATGGCGGGCCTCATCAAGCGAGCCCTCGCGATGGGGGCCGCCACCCTCAACTCCTGATCGCTGCCACACGCCCGTCAAGCAGTCGTCGCGCGACTTTCCTGTGTCACCACATGCCTCCTTCCCGGACGTGCTTGTCGTGTCCCCTCCTTGGATACACGGTTTCTTTCCCCTGCCACCCCCGGCTATCTCCTGAATACCACGTCTCTTTTGCCCGCCCCCGTTAGCCAAAGGCTAATCATAGCCCCCATCCCAGTAACCGATACCAGTTCCACCTGAGAGTCCCATGCGTTGGGACCGATCTGACAACGACCGGAACCGTGTACCAGGGTAAGAGGTCGGTAGGATGCCGAACCGGGATACAAACGGTCACCGAGGATCGCGTCAAGGTCAGTCACGGCTACTCCGGCACGCGGCGCTGATGACTCTGCAAGGAGTAGCGTCCTCCTCGTTCCGTTTCGCAGTCTTCACGGGAGCGGCACGGTGGCATTCCAGCGGTTCTGCCCGTCGCGTCGCAGGTGCGGGGGGCACTCCCTTCTGTGGTTCCTGTCCGCTCGACGGAATCCACTACGGCGACATCTGCCCCGAGGTTCAGCCACGACAACAAGCGTCGTCTCTGCGAACCGGACCGGCCACGCGAAGTGACACCTATGGATTAGCAGCTCTGCGGCTGCGATGAAAGGAGTGACTATCATGACCAGTACGTGCAGACAATGGGCCTGCGCCCTTCTCCTGGCTGGAGTGGGACTCGTCTCCGCAGCCGAACCGCCCTCAGCCCCTTCCGTGACCTCCTCCGAATCGGTCGCGCCGAAGAGCGAGAGTCAAACGCTTCTCGAAAGCCTGCCGGCGTGGCTGCGCAACATGAAGATCTCGGGCGACTTCCGCTATCGGCATGAGCGGGCGGACGACGAAACCAAGACGACGGAGCGTGATCGCCATCGCATTCGGGCCCGCCTGATCGTATCCAGCAAGGTCAACGATCAGATCGACGCCACCGTGGGCCTGGCCAGCGGCACGGATGAGAGCCCCACCAACACCAACCAGGATTTGAAAGGCGGCTTCTCGAGCAAGGATCTCTGGTTGGATCTGGCCTTCGTCAACTACCACCCCGCCAGCATCGAAGGGCTCAACGTGTTCGCCGGCAAGATCCGCAACCTCTACTACTCGCCCGGCAACAGTGACCTGTTGTTTGACACGGACGTCAACCCCGAGGGCATCGCCGCCACGTATGGCAAGGACCTCAACGACGCCATGAACGTCTTCGGCACGTTCGGCGGTTACTATGTGGAGGAGCGGAGTACAGACGTGGATACGGGCCTGTGGGGCATCCAGGGCGGACTGACCTGGAAGGTTCCGCAAGTTGAAGGCATGAGCGTTACCGCCGGCGGCGGGTACTTCGACTACGGCAATCTTCAGGGCCAGGTCGCCTTGGGGGACGACGAAACAGATTTCAGCGGCAATCGCAGCGTCGCTCGAGCGTACGAGAGCGACTTCAACATCCTTCGGGGATTCGGTCAGGTGGGCTTCCAGATCGCCGGCCGGCCCTGCACGGTGTTCGCCGACGTGCTCGTCAACAACGGCGCCGAGTCCGACGAGGACACCGGCTATCTGGTCGGGGCCAGCGTAGGCAAATGCAAGGCCCCGGGCAGTTGGGCCTTCGCCTACAACTACCGGGACCTCGAAGCGGATTGCGAGGTGGGAGTCCTGAGCGATTCCACGTTCGCCGGCGGCGGCACCGGCGTCCGGGGACACAAACTCTCGCTGGCCTATCAGGTAGCGAAAGGCTGCTCCTTCGGCGTCAACTACATGATCGGGGAGCAAGTCCAGGAAGACACGACGGATTACGACGTCCTCCTGGCCGAGTTCAACTTCAAGTTTTAGGTCTTTGTGCTGGGGTTCATCCTGCGTGTCAAATGTCGAGAAACGATGCGGTACGGCGGGGACGTACGCCAAGGAATGCGGCAGCAACCCGCCAGTGGCCGGCCGTTCGGATGCCCTTGACTCACAAGAACGCAACGGCCACAGCATGGCTACGAGTCCGACAAGACAGGTCTGCGTCGATTCCTGATTCGAGAGGAAAAGAATGAAACTTAAAGGGAAGATTCTGACGCTCGTGTCGATCCCGCTGGCGGGATTGGCCATCATTGCAGGTGGAAATGCTTTCATGCTGCGGCATGTCGCCGGAGTGGTAGATGAAACGGTCGCGAAGAACCTGTTGCCGATCATCACGGATGAAGTCCCGCGCATGAACCAGTTGAACAACAGCATCGAGTATCTGCTGAACGCCGACCGCGATGCCTTCCAGGGGTACGTGGCGGAAATGCAGGTGCTCAGCACTCAGGATGAGAGCCGCGTGGCGGAACTGACCGCCACCCATGGGACGGAACTCGGTCAAGTGGCCCAGCGGGTTGAATCGGCGGCGGCCCACTTCGACGAGGCAGGTCGGCAGACCTACGCCGCCTTTGAACAGCAATACGGTCAATGGAAGCAGTCGACCGACGCCGTCATGCAAACGTCCCTGACTCTGGCGCGCGAATTGTCACGCCGCCAGACGATCTATCAGGAAGGCGTCCAGACGTTCGGCGCGATGCGCCAGCAACTCGACGACATCGTCGGACTGATCGAAGAAGAGATCGAATCGCTTCGAGATGTCGAGGACAAGACGCGTCTGCTCGCCCTGCATGCAAGTGTTGAGCTGCTGCTGAACGCCGACCGGGACGCCTATCAGGCCCTCGTGGCGCTGCTGGAGTTCTCGCAGGAAACCGACCTGTCGCGTTTCAATGCGCTGGTGGAGACGTACAACGGCGAATTCGGTCAGGTTGTCAAACGCACACAACAGGCCTCGACGGTCTTCACGGATGCGATGCGCACGGAATACAGCGAGTTTGTCGACATCTGCAAGCGCTGGGAGACGCAATGCAAGGAGGTAGCAGACATCACCAGCGCAAATATCGATCGCATCGTCGCACGGCAGACCGAGGCGGAGAACAGCCGGAAGGCCTTTTCACAGATGCGCGAGAGCATCGATACGATGAGTGGCCAGATGGAAGCGCGGATTGACACACAGATGGCCACCATGGCGGACCACGGTCAAACGGCTCAGGCCCAGGCAGCGCGTCTGAATACCAGCATGAGTCGCGCCAACAAGCTGAGCCTGATCGCTGCGGCATTGACCTTCGTGTTTGCGCTGGGTGTCGCGATCTGGCGAATTCGCCAGCTCGTCGTGACTCTAATTCATATCATGGAGGACCTCTTCAACGGGTCAGAACAAGTCGTCAGTGCGTCGAACCAGATTTCCGCTGCGTCGCAATCCCTCGCCGAGGGCGCGACCGAGCAGGCTGCCGGCTTGCAGGAAACCTCGTCGAGTCTGGAAGAGATGGCCTCGATGACCAAGCAGAATGCCAACAATGCGCAGCGGGCCAATGCGCTGTCGTCTGAAGCGCGCCAGGCCGCCGACACCGGCACCGAGTCGATGGCCCGGATGAACCGCGCAATCCATGACATCCAGAAGAGCTCCGACGAGACCGCCAAAATCATCAAGGTGATCGACGACATCGCGTTTCAAACCAACCTGCTGGCGCTAAACGCGGCGGTCGAAGCCGCGCGCGCAGGCGAAGCCGGAAAGGGGTTCGCCGTGGTCGCCGAGGAGGTTCGCAACCTGGCGATGCGTTCGGCGGAGGCGGCCAAGAACACCGCCAACATGATCGAAGAGTCGGTCAAGAACGCCAGGAACGGCGTGGAAATCGCCGAGGAGGTCGGCGCCGTGCTCGCCCAGATCGTCCAGAGCATCGGCCAGACCACCAATCTGGTCGGTGAGATTGCCGCAGCCTCGCAGGAACAGGCGCAGGGCATCGATCAGGTCAATACGGCGGTGGCACAGATGGACAAGGTCACCCAGCAGAATGCTGCCAACGCGGAGGAATCGGCCAGCGCTTCGGAAGAGCTCAGCGCACAGGCGGAGGGCCTGAACGACATCGTCAATCAGCTTGTTCGCCTGGTGGGCGACATTTCGAAACGTGCAAGCCGCCAGGGCGGCCGTCACGCGACGGCACGGGGCACGGGTTCCTCCCGAGCAAACCGCAACCTGACGCCTTCGAATGCCACGTGGCACCAGATCGCCGGAGCAGGGAATCACACCACCAGGCCTGCCCAAGCTCGAACGGCGCACGACGCCATTCCGCTCGATGAAGCCGACGCCGACCTGAGTGAATTCAACACGTGATGGATTTGTCACCAGCAATGGCGAGGGCCGGCGAGGCGCTTCTATCGCCGGCCCTTGCTGTTTTCCTGCGGTGATCCGTTCCATCCATCTGTCGGACCGCAGGCAGAGCGGAGGCGATCGCTGGCATCCCAGACCAGCAACCCGAGAGAGTCGACGGCGGGTCAGGCACAGAACCGCGTCTCAGTACATCACAGGAGACCGGCTCAGCATCCAATAGGCACAGAGGGCCCTCATCTTCTCGAGGACATCCGTGTAGTCACCCGCTTTGACCATGTATCCGGCGGCCCCCAGACCGTAGTATCTGCCTACCTCCCCCGCGTCGTGCGAATCGGCCAGAACCACGACCGGCACGATCCGAAGTTCACGATCCTCCTTGACGACCTCTAAGAAGCTGGCGGCGCTCATTCGCGGCATGTCCGAATCGAGGAGAATCAGCCTCGGCCGGCCAGCGCCCGACTGGCGCAGCCGAACGAGTGCATTCTCGCAATCCATGGAGATGGCCAGTTGATCGAGCAGATCCAGTTCGCGGAAGACCCGGCTCATCAACACGGCGGATCGAAAAACGCTCTCGACGAGCAGGACCGGTTTCGGTGCGGCGGCCCCCCCCGCCGACTTGAGCTTGCCAAGCATATTGTCCGTCACCGTCTCCACAACCACCTCCGCCGACACATAGCGGCCGGTGACGCATCCGCGGCAACGTGCTTCATCAAGGTGCCAAACATGTCTTTCCTACCCATACCGGGATGCGTCACCGGCGTTAGCAAGGTAAGCTACCTAAAGTATCGGCCCAAGTCGCGCCTCATCAAAGGGATATAACACGCCTCACAGCGGGCAGACGGCTCCATCGGATGCAGCAAATTGCACCATGACCCTTCACTTCAGGCTACCCATCGCGAGCGGACGTCGGCGGGGACGCCATACACGATCGCACCGGAATCTCTTATCTTGCAAGCACTTACAGAACTTCTCAGGCGAACGCCGCCATTGGAGCGTTCACACAGGCTCAGGATTCTGAACGGAATCGCTCCGACAAGACCGGGCGAAGTGCTATACGTCCATCGTCACGACAAGCTTGCCTCGGACCCGGAGCTTCTCGACCAGCAGAGGAACCACGCGATCCCGTCGGAGGATGCCCTGCTGTTTGAAGCCAAGGGACTCATTGGCCGGATGGGCTCCGCGACCCACCATCAGATGGACACCATCGGCCCGGTTCAGCAGGTCGGCCAACTGGGGCACCTCTTGGCGAGCGTATACGTTCAACGAAACAGGCAAGCACACCATCACGATCACAGCGAAAGACAACGATGGCGTTCAGAAGCAAACCAGCGTGGTGGCCACCGTGTACGCGATGTCTCTCGACATCAGCGCCGGCAGCGCCTGTGTCGGCGTGGGCAATCTGCTTCCCGTCACGCTTGCGTGGGAACCGGACGAATCGCTGGACGTGGGGTGCCTTGAACTGGTCAGTGCCGCCGGCAGTCCTGTCAAAGTGTGGGAAGACCAAGCCAAGTCAAACCTGCTCATCGACTCTTGAGGGGGTTCGCACAGTGCACCGCCCGCCAGTTTCCCCACCACGGTAAACGTCGAGGGTATGTCCGCAGGCTTGGCCACGCTTCTTCTGGATTTCACTTGTGAAGGGCGGAGTCAGGGTGCAGCGCCGGGCCGGAGGAGCAGCGGTGTCTGATCGCCCCGGAGACACCTTTGATTGGGTCCCCGGGGCCCTTTCGATGACTACATGGGGCTACGGATTCACGCTTTCGGCATAGCTGTGGGAGCTGCTGGAGCTTCCCGGTCCTACGGACATTCCAGATGTCTCGGCGGTCGCACTACAACCAGGACCGTTGGCGGTCGTGGTGCTCGTCGAGTTCGAGGAGGTCACGACGTTGCCGCAGGGCCAGAACCAGATCGGCCAATACGGCCAGCACCCTGTGTGGCAAGGCGGGGTCTGCTGATCATTGCCCCCACAGAGAACGGAACCCTCCTGGCAAAGCGTGTTGTTGCCCGTTATGACGGTCCCGACGGCATTGGTCGCCATATCCAGCACCGAGACGTGCACTCCGGCGTTGCCCCCGTACGTGCCGGGGACGTGCACCACGCCGACGGTCTGCCCGCCGATCATGCCGATGCCACCGGCCGACCCTGTTGTGACCATGGCGCCCCAGGCGGTACCGCTGATTGCGAGAACGGCCAGGAACACCCATGCATGTCTCTTCTTCATACTCTACCTCCCTGTAAGAAACCCATTCATCCGGCTTGCGGCCGACTCCATTCAGGCAGATCGACTCCCTGTGAGACGCGACCAGGACATGAAGACAGCCTGTCACACGACCGCGATCCTCCGTTGCCGGAGCCAACGAGCCGACAGACTGACGTGGTGATGTGCTCGTACGATGGGACCCTCACTCCGTGTCCCTGCCTGACGAGAATCAACCGACCGGCTCCATCCGGCAGTGATTATCTTCATATACACAGCACTGGCGTTTGTCAAGGAAAAACAGGCAAGAAAGGCAAGATATTCGCTGACGTGAAGCTTCAGACGAGGGAACCAGGAAGAAAAGTCACCCTCCCCCGTGCCGGGGAAGAACCCTCCAGAACCTGCGGCGTCCCAATCTCGGGAGCCGCGCGGAGTCACGGGTGGAATCACCTGTGACGTGTCAACTCCGAGGACCGGCGGCTCTACTGAGCCGGGGTGCAGCCCCAGGGCCAACATGGATCGCAGGGACAGACTTTGAAGAACGCCGAACCGATGGCGCTGACCCGCGGGCCGAATTTCCAGCACTCGCAGTCGACACTCACCCTGACCAGGACCGAATAGGCGCCGGGGCACAGAGCAACCGTGACATCTTCATCCACCGACGTGCACCCGCCACATTCGCAGTCCTCGCACTCGTAGCAGATATCCACGACGACCATGTTGCCGCGGACACAGACCTTGGGCGGACCGGCAGGATCACATTCGTATGGCAGACACGCCTTGACGTTGATCGTCACGTCCTCGCAACAACCCGCGCAGGGCGGCACGGTCACGCAGGCGAATGAGCCCCACGCCGTTGTGCTGATGCCAAGCACGAGCAACAGTAACAATGCTTGCTTCTTCATAGGTCACCTCCATGTATGTCAGTAACTACCCATTTCACTCGGCCCTTCCCCGGTAGGCCGTTTCTCCGCAGAACAAGCGTTCCTGCCGGCATGCGAGAACTCACTACTGCGGCACGCCGGACCGGCGTGACGAGGGCACACACGATGGCTCGCCTGCGTCACCGTCGAGACAAGTGGTTGACTCTTTTTGCGGCGACTGGAGCCACCGGCACACGGCACAAACGCGTGGCCCGGCACATCGCCAGCAGCTCATCCATCGAATGCATCTCATCTTGTCGTAAGATGCCGGAGTGCGGAAAGGCAGGCAATTGTGGAGACTACGTATTCCGTATCATCACTTTCGATGACAAAGGGAAATAGCGTCGCATTCTCCCTGAGTCGACCGCATGGTCGCGATGGCCGCACTGGGGACTTGCCTGAACACACCATTACTCATGGATCATGCCGAGGAGATTGTCGGCCAGCGCCGGATCCAGTCGCTGGAGAATTCGCTGTTCCTCAAGGGCCAGGGCCGTGTCCCCCGCTCGCAGATAAGCCCGTCCGAGGTTGTAGTGAGCCTGGGCATGCCCCTGGTCGCACAGAACAACGCTCTTGAAACAACTGATCGCCTCGTCGTACTGACCTGCCTCGAGACAGGCCTTGCCGGAACGGATTTGCGTGTCGCTGATCTGCGGGTCGAGCTCTTTGGCCTGTTTGAAGGCCTGCATCGCCTCTTCATACCGTCCCAGGTTCGAGAAGACTATGCCGAGGGAGACATAGGCGCCGGCCGCATCGGGCCTGATCTTGACTGCTCGCTCGTAGGATTTGAGCGCCTCGGCGTAATCGCCTACAACGGAGCGGACCTTGCCCAATCCGATGTGGGCTTCATAGCAGTTGGGATCCAGCTCCAGGGCTTTAGCATAACAACCAGTCGCCACGTCCGTCTGGTTAGCAGCGTCGTAGGCGTTACCGAGCAGGACGTGGGCCTGCGGGTCCTCCGGGCTGATGTGAACGAGCTTCTCGCAGGCGTTCACGGCATCTTCCGGACGGCCGGCAGAGCTGTAGTGCTTGCCCAGGAAGGCGTAGGCATTCGCCCGATCGGGGCAGACACCGGCAACATGCCTGAGGATACCCGCGCGCACGAAATCCAGGTTGATGAGCCCAGCCTGATTGGCCCCGAAGACCATCGCCAGCACAATCGCGGTGATACCCATTCCCCAAGTCAGGCGTCTTCTGCGTCGAGAGGTTCCGGCGGACTGACAACGTCGCGAGGACGACGCCGGTTGCGGAGTTCGCGTCTGGTGGATCGATGCGTCCGGCCGGGCGGAGAGAGCCTCGGCTCGGTCTAGAGACAACAGCTTCTGTCGTTCGGACGTTCTCTCTGGCATCGTCCCGTCTGCCTCTCTCAAGCGGCAAATCTTCGTCTCTTCGGTCTGCCTGTCGGCATGCCGGCCGAACGCAGACGGGAGGCAGGTTGGCCCCCCTGGAAAGCATACGGAGTATCAGGTCGGTCTCCAAGTAGCCGGTGGCGCATCTGTTCCATGCCGTCAACGACGTCAGCCTGTGTTGCGATCTCAGACGGCCATCGGAATCCCGCACGGGAATGCAGCCATCGAGATGGCAATAGGGCCTTCTGCGACGCTCCTCGCTCCGAGAAACCCCGATGCGACTCTTCCATCACCCTGCGACGAGACGAACCTACCGCTTCGAATTCGAGAAGTAGGGTCCGAGAATAGAATGGCCGCGTTTCTTGGTCTTCTTGTCGGACGCCTTTGGCCTGACCCACAGCCGGTAGCAGCCCAGTTGTTGTTCCTTCAGGTCGGATTTCTGCGGTAGACCCATTTACCCACCTCTCTCCAAAGACTTATCTTTGCGTTGCGGACAGTTGACGACACGTTAAACGGTGCAGGCAGTGCAGCCATACACCAGAGCATCACTGGCTCCCAGGGGATCGGGGGCGTCATCGAAGGGCAAGCCATCGGCTTCTTGCTCTGCCCGGCAGTAGCCATCCCAGATGTAGTCGGCGTTGGGATGGACGTCGAAGTACGGCCGGGTGGTGTTCACGATGGGGAACTGCACCATTTCATGCACCTCGTCCAACCGCTCTCGGATCTGGCGCAAAACCCGCGTGATCTGCCGATCGTCCCACATCTTCATGGCTTCTCTCAGGTCGTCATAGGTGATCCTCGTGATCCCCGTGCTCGCCTGCCTGGCCACCCAGGTGCACACTTGTCTCTGTTCGCGCGTCAGGTCGAATGTGAATGCACCGATTGAACCGTATCTCATAGTCAACGTCTCCATACCAATGAGCGTTTGCGGCCCCTTACCACAGTCCGCCCATCGGCTGAATACTGGGAAGGCTTGAGGGGGGATTGCACAGAAGACCACCTCTGGCGTGGCGCACTTTCAGCGTCCTCTAATCTCCGCAAGGACCGCTGGAGCATGATGGACCTTGAGACCCGAACGACACGGGTGGCCAATCGAGAGAAACCTGCCGGTGAACATTATCGGAAATGCGGACGTGCCGAGGCAGCAGCCCGGCAGATGGCGTGGCCCTGTTTTGTGCTGTGACTGGATTGGCGGGAGATCGGAAAACGCCGCTCCGCCGGACACGGCGTGCAGGCAGCCAGTTCGACGAATCGCGTGGCGCAACAGGCCACTACGCGTCTGCTTCGATCGTCTCGGAACGAAACGCCATGTGCTCCGCGTCGAGGGTCCTCGCGTCATTCTCTCGCACATGGCCGAAGATGTGAAGGATCAACTCGACCCGATCATTCAACTCGAACTTCTGGAACAGACGTCCCAGATGGGTCCTCACTGTGGGTATCGATATCCGCAACTCCTTGGCGATCTGTTTGTCGGACTCGCCAAGCAGAAGATGCCTGACAATCTCGGCTTGCCTCGGGGACAATCCCAGCGTCTGTCTGACCTGCACCCATTCCTGGTCGGAGAGAAAGGATTTCTGTGTGGTTACTGCCATCGCGCCTCCTCCTAAGGCTGGACGTAACCAGTAAGGCAGGAACCCATCCACGTGGGGCCACATCCTTCTGGCCATATACCCGTCACTATCACCTAACCTGGACGGCATTATAGGCAAGGAACGGGAAAAGTCAAGGCAAAAAGCATGTGGCTTTGCACAAAATGGGAAATAGGATCGCGGCACAACCAGCCTCCATGACGACAGCGGAGCGCACGCGCGCACAAGACATACCCGCACATGACACAAGGACATACAGCAGGTGGCTCAAGCCGACCATCTGATCTTCACGCCGGAGCGACGGATCACAGCTCTTTCACGAGCACCTCGCGAACGACGATCTTCATCGGCCCGAACTCGGCGCCCGGGTGGACCTGGAACCCAATCTTGCCGGAGGCAGTCGTATCATCGTGCACGTCCGCGACTTGCTTTCCGTTCAACCAGATCTGCGAGCGATCCCCTTCGCACCGAATCTGGATCGTGTTCCATCCCTCGCGATTCACCAATGCCTTGTCGGTGTTCATCGCCAGGAACATCTTCCCAGGGCAGTACAGCGTCCCGGAATAGCACTCGGGATTGGTGTACTCGAGGATGTCGGCCTGGTACGCCTTGCCTGGAGACTGATAGCGGAACCACACGCCACTGTTGCAGGGCCACTCCACTCGCCAGGTCACCGTCGCAACGAAGTCGTCGAAGCTTGCGGTCGTGAAGAGGTCTCCCGGCGCGTTGCCCTCGCCCTGCGTGCCGATTAGAAGCCCGTCTTCCACGACCCACCTGGCGCCGCCTTCGGCCTGCCAGCCGGTTAAGTCCTTGCCGCTGAACAACTTCACCATTCCGTCGGGCATGTCCTCTGCCGTGGATGCGGACTTCTCCGCCGACCTGTGGCAACCGGCAAGCGCCAGAAGCATCACCGTGGCCAGCGCGACTGCAAACGCACTACGTGACATAGTTCTCATCCTTTCCTTGTACGGGCTGTATTCCATTACTTGTTGTCCTGCCAGATGTTGGCAGTTCTCTTTTCGACGCCCGGCATGGGCGGCAGCGGCTCGCTGGGAACCGGCTCGTACCAGAACGTCGCCGTCGACCAGTCATCCTCGGTCTCGGCCAGGCCATTCTTCCACGCGATCTGCTGAATCGTGATCCGGCACTCGCGCTGCCAGTAGATCGGGTCGGGAAGATGCCACCGATACATCGAGATGAAGCTTTCCTGATCGAGATTGCACCCATTGTACAGGTACGGCGTCTGCTGCATCCCATAGGACAGGCCCACGTAGTCTTCGCTGCCGGTGCCGACGATCGTCGGGAACTCGCTGTCGCCATCCATGAAGATCTTGATCTCGCCCTCGCCCCACCACTGATCCGGGTGCAGATTGCGAATCCCCATCAGGGCACCGATGTAGCGGCCCTTGCCCGTCCGCTTGGGAAGGAGCTCGAAATCCCGCTTCTCGGTGGTCGGATTCTCCCGCGCGAACAGCACGTGGAGGCGACCGACGTCCGACGGATGGACATCTTGCGTGGTGTAGTCGATCTGATAGAACAGCGGAACGTTCTCATTGCCCTCGTTGGTCAGCGTGATTCGGGCACGTTTGGCAAACGGCATCGGCAGCCAGATATTCATGCCGGCGTTTCGGCCCAGCGAGTGCACGGCCGAGAAATATGGCGTAACCTTGCCGTGGGCGGTCCCCATGAAATCCCCGATGGGACACTCGATGCTCGGATGCGTCTGCCCGTCCCACCAGGCGCGAATCACGAGCGACCGCAGGTTTGTGGGGTTGTTGGCGGTGGTCATCCAGATGTGCCGGATCGTGCCGGAACCGTAGATGTCACAGAGCTGGATCTCCTGGCCGGCCTTGAGGGTCGTTGCGGGGGCCCCTTTGCGGCCCGGCCCCAGATTGCTGGCCGCCTTGCCGCCCTGTCCTGCGGCACCAGAGGGGTTCTCAAAACAAATCGACCGGGAGACCAGCCCCGTATCGAGACGATAGGGCTCAGTCACAAGGCCTCCCTGGTGGGCCGGCCTGTTGCCTCCCAGTTCGCAGCCGACCCCGGCGGCAACCAGAGCCCCGAGACAGGAACAAAGCACGAAGCGCACTACAGTTTGGTGGGTCATCATAAGTCCTTTCTGTCACGATTCGCAGACCGACTCGGCCGCACACCAGCGAGACAGCGACATTACACTGAACACGCGGCACAACACAATCAGAAGGGCGTCTCGTCTCCGACCTGCGGGCAAAGGCGTCGGCAAACACCCGTCAGACGTACTTCTGGATGAATTCCACGGCCTTCCCGACGGTTTTGACCTCAAGGGCCTCTTCTTCGTCCATCTCGATGTCGAATTCCTCCTCGAAAGCCGCCACCAGCTCGACGCTTTGTATCGATTCGGCTCCCAGGTCCTCCACGAAGCGGGATTTGTCCGTGATCCGTCCGGGATCGATCTTCAGCGTTCGGGCCACCACTTCCTTGACTCGTCTTTCCACGTCCGACATAGACTTGCTCCGTTTCTACCCCAATGTAGTCAGCGACAGAGGTTCGATAGAGCAGCCGAACCACGCCTCTTTCGGCGGCTCGTCACTTGCGCGACCCGGCCAGGATCTTCTTCGGGTTCAGGTTGTCCTTCTCGATGTCCTTGAAGTAGTTGACGGTTCCGACCTTCATCTCCACCGTCGCCGCGTCGTCACACACAATGATCCCGCGTGGGTGCAACTGCAAACAGGAAACTGTCCACATGTGGTTGACACCGCATTCCACGGCCTGCTGAAGGGCGCGGGCCTTGTTATGGCCGTTCACGATGATCAGCACGGTCCTGGCGTCCATCACCGTCCCGACACCAACCGTCAGCGCCGTCTTAGGTACTTTGTCCAGGTCACCATCGAAGAAACGCGAATTCGCGATGATGGTGTCCATCGTCAGCGTCTTGACCCGCGTGCGGCTGGTCAGCGAGGAGCCGGGCTCGTTGAAGGCAATATGCCCATCGGGGCCGATCCCACCGACGAACAGTTGGATGCCGCCGTAGCCTCGGATCTTCTTCTCGTATCGGTCGCACTCGGACTGGAGATTCTTCGCATTGCCATTGAGAATGTTCGCGTTGGACTTCTTGATGTCGATCTTCCCGAAGAAATTGTGCCACATGAAAGAATAATAGCTCTCCCGGTGCGCCTTCGGCAGTCCCACGTACTCATCCATATTGAAGGTCACGACGTTGGCGAAACTAACCTTCCCGGATCGGTTCAGACGAATCAGCTCCTTGTACGTGCCCAGCGGTGACGAGCCGGTGGGCAGGCCCAGCACAAACGGTTTCCTGCGTGTCGGCTTGAACTCGTTGATCGCTCTGGCTACATACGCCGCTGCCCAAGCACTGGCCGTCTCGTAATCCTGCTGAATGATGACCCTCATGAGTGCCTTCCTTTCAATCACAGACAGATGGACTTCGTTCCCTGTTGCCGACCAATCGCTTGTTCGATGCGTTCGATCCTCTGATGCAACTGCTCGATGCTGCGATTCATCTCCAAGACGAACTGATTCTCCTCGTATAGACCCCGGACCTGCCGGAAATCCCGCTCCACGTCGTCGACCTCACCATCCTGACCGTACCCCAGCCGGCTGGATTCGGAGAACTCCTTCTGGGCATCGGCCGTGACAAGGTTCAGGAATTTCGATTTGACTCTCAACAATCCCCGCGCCGCTTCACAGGCCTTCTCGGCGGTCAGTTCCCCCACGGGAACTCCGAAAACCTCTTCGTAGGCGTTCCTGACCCAAGCCCACTCATCCGCCCCATAGTGCCGCAAGATGTTGGCGATGGCCGCGTCAAAGGCGTCCAGCGTCGCCACCGAACCGGTCTCCAGCGCACCCTCCAGGTCGACAAGTCGCTGGCGAGGCATGAGCTGCCCGGCGATATCCACCCAGTCCGGGCTGTATACCGCATCCTGCAAGGCCGCCGAGCCGGCCTTCTCATTGCGTTTGGGATCGTCGAGGGCCGCTTCGATCCTCTGGACGACCTTCTCCAGAAGATACATCTCGATCCCCGTGCGGTAGTACTTCTGGCTGGTGCGCAGGAGCAACCTCTTGACCAACCCGCCCTCGATGGAAACCTCCTCGACAGACCTGTCGGTGGCGTCCTGCAACTCCTTGAGTCGCCGGGCCGCCTTGATCATCTTGCCGATCGTGTACGGGCTGAAGACATCGAACGAGATGGCGTCGCGCTTCGCAGCGCCCTTGCGACGGTCGCGTTTGGGCCACTTGGCGGCGTCGCGGACCGTGCCGACGGTCGTCAGATGAAAGCCGGGAATCATCGCGCATTTGCCGTCCGACCGCGCTTCGAGATGGCTGAACGGGAAGTCGCCGGTGTCGAAATTCGTGCTGTGTTTGCCCAGCACGACGCTGAACGGGCCGACGCGGCAGGGCCACATCAGATAGCTGAACGACCCGGTCTTGGTCCCGCGCAGCAGCTTGCCCTCATGGGCGGGACCGAGTTTGTACATGTGGTTCGATTCGTTCGTGCCGCTGCCGGCGTTGTAGAAGCTGAACAACCCGGCGATCAACAGCGTCGATTTGTGGTGCGTCACGGTGTACGGCCCGGCGAAGACCGAGCACGCTTCCCCGTGAAAAGCCTCGCAGTTGGCGAAGAAGGCGGAATTCTCGGCCGAGTACTGCCGGCCCACCTGGCAGCCCTGGCCGACGAAGACCTTGCTGAGCATGGCGCCACCGGTCACCGAGGAGCTCTCGGCAACGATGAAGTCCTCTGCGATTACCTTGACCCCGACCATGGTCGGGGCCTCCTCGGAGCTGAGAATCGTGCCGTTCCGAAGACTCGACGCATGATTGACCGTCGCAAAGGGCCCGATCCGAACGTCGATGATCTCTTCGGCCGAACAGATGCGCGCGCCCGTGCCGACCTGCCCTCGGTCCGAGCGGACGGACTCGACGTATTGCCGCGCGATGCGGCGAAGCTGTTCAATCAGCTTCGGGCGATACCGATGCAGGCACATCAGATAGGCAAACTGGGCGGACAACCGGTCGAACAGCAGGATTTCCCGGCCTCCGGCCTCGTTGAGCACACTGATCTCGACCCCATTCCCAAAGGTCGCGCCGGGATTCGTCTGCATGGTCGAGACGTTCTCGATGCACACGCGTTCAGCGATGTCGTAATTGGCGATGCGATCCGGGACGTTGGAGATGCGAGTGTTGTCGCCGACCGTGCAGTTGGAGAGCACCGCGTTGTAGATCCCGCTGGGTTTCTCGAACCCACCAGGCAGACGCACGTTGTCGCTGAACCTGCCGAGCCGTACGCGGCCGGAAAAATGCGAATTCCGTACACACGCCGGATCGAATCCGTCGGCCACCTCGATCAGCCCCCAATCCTCGGCAAAGCAACCCTGCATCCGCAGCAGTTCGATCTCGCGTCTACTCAAGACGCGAAACGCTCTGTTGTCGTCCATGGTCGATCCTGCCTTCTTCTGGATCGGCGCGTCCGTCCGATCACACAATCGTCCTAAAGATGGTCGTCAAACCCGCTGAACGGCACCCAGGCGCTCTTCTCCGTCCGGATGACCGTGCTGTAGGAGTGGAGCATGCCGTAATTCGAGCAATCGATCGAATACCACTCGATGTTGCGGTCGCGCGCCAGCTCTTTCCTGACCTCGTCGACCACGACAACGCTGGTCTTCTCCTCCGAGTGCACCTTCTCGATGATGAACCGCTGGTCGTCCTCGCTGAGAAAGGAGTAGACCGAGGCCAGCACATGCCGATCCACCAGATCGACAAGGTCCTCCGGGTAAACGTCGTTGTGACTCTGCACGGAGATGTCGAGCATGCTCAACTGGCCGAAAAGGCCCGTTGGGCTGGTGGCGTTCGAGGCCGGATACGTCGTGATGCAGGGCACCTGGATCTTGAAGGTGACAACGCCCGGTTCCTCCGTCGAATGGCCCTTGGCCGAGTATTGGCACAGGTACCGCACGAGGCAGGTCTCGCCTGAGACAGGGGTATGCTTCTCGATGAAGAAAGGGTAGTCGAAATCGATCTTGATCGCGGTCGCTTCGAGTTCGGCGACGTAGTCGATGAGGTTATGCCGAAGGGATTTGGTCCCGATGTTGTCCCGATGGCTGTGCAGCACGTGGATAAACCGGTCGATCCAGCGTGCCTCGAACGTCTGCATGATTCGGGCGTTGATCGAGATGTCGGCCACCGTCGCCTGTCCGTCCGGCGTCACGCGCGACACCGCGTGAATCGGAAACGGCATGTCCCGCAGGCCCACATCCACCAGAAAGCGACCGTCATCTTTCCTGTCTGTCATATTCCACACTTCGCCCTTTGGCTCCATGTTCGCTCTTGCCGCCGACCAGCTCAAACGCATCCCTGGCGATGGCTTGTTCCTCGTTCGTGGGGATGACCAGCACCCGGACGCGGCTTTCCGAGGCGCTGACGGCCGATTCACGCCCGCCCGCCTGGCCGTTGGCCTTCGGGTCGAGGACGATGCCCAGATGCGCCAGGTCCCGGCAGGTCAACTCGCGCACAAGCGCGGAGTTTTCGCCGATACCGCCGGTGAAGACTACAGCGTCGACCGAATCGAGCACGGCCGAGTACGCGCCGATGTACTTGCGGACGCGGTAGCAGAACATCTCGATGGCCAGCTTGGCGCGTTCGTCGCCGTCCTCGGCGTGCTTCTCGAGCGTTCGCATGTCGTTGGAGACGCCGGAGATGCCCAGCAGGCCGCTTTTCTTGTTGCACAGCCCGTTCAACCTCGCCAGGTCGTAGCCTTTGTCCGCCAGATAGAACAGGATTGCCGGATCGAAATCGCCCGCCCGCGTCCCCATGACCAGGCCTTCGAGCGGGGTGAACCCCATCGACGTGTCAACCGACCGGCCCTTTCGCACGGCAGCGATCGAACAGCCGTTGCCCAAGTGGCAGGTGATGGCGTTCAGATCGTACTTGTCCCGGCCGAGCATCGCTGCCGCCCGTCTGGCGACGTAGCGATGGCTGGTCCCGTGAAAACCGTACCGCCGCACACGATGCCGCTCGTACAGTTCATAAGGCAACGCATACATGTGGGCCACCTTCGGGATGCTCGTGTGAAACGCGGTGTCGAAACAGGCCACCTGTGCCGTACCCGGCAGCTTACGCATCGCCGCCCGGATGCCCACCAGGTTGTGCGGATTGTGCAAGGGCGCCAGTTCTGCGAATCGCTCGATCGAGGCCAGAACGCGGTCGTCGATAATCACCGAACCGGTGAACTCCTCGCCGCCGTGTACCACCCGATGGCCCACGGCTTCGATCTCGGAAAGGTCTTCGATGGTCCCGCCTGGCTGGACAAGCACCCTGAGGATCAGCTCCATCGCGGCCTCATGATTCGCGACCGCCTCCTCCAAGATAGCCGAATCATCGCCGCGACTGTGTACAAGCCTCGACGTCGGCTCTCCGATCCGCTCGACCAGCCCCTTGGCCAGCACCTCTGCGCCAGGCATGCCGTACAGTTGGTACTTGATCGAGGAGCTTCCGGCGTTGATCACGAGCACCTTCATCACAGAAGTCTCAGCCCTGCCTTCCTTCGTCCGGACCGCCCTTCTTGACCTGAGCCAGCGTGACAATCGTCGTGGTGACGATGTCTTCAACGGATGCCCCCCTCGACAGGTCGGCCAGGGGCTCGGCAAATCCCTGGAGAAACGGCCCGATCGCCCTGGCGCCGGCCATGTACTGGGTCAGCTTGTAGGCGATGTTCCCGGCGTCGAGGTCGGGGAAGATCAGGACATTGGCGCGGCCGGCCACCTCGCTGGCGTCCTTGACCTTCTTCTGGGCCACGCGGGGCACGACCGCCGCATCGGCCTGAAGCTCGCCATCGACCGCCAGATCGGGCCGGCGTGAACGAACGATCTGAAGGGCCTGGCGGACCTTCTCGGCGCTGGGCCCGTCGGCGCTGCCGCGAGTCGAATACGAGAGCAAGGCCACGCGGGGGGGCTCGGCCAGAAGACCCGAGGCGCTCTGCGCCGAGGCCAGCGCGATATCCGCCAATTGGTCCGCCGATGGGTCGATGTTGACCGCGCAGTCGGCGAAGATGAACACCTTGTCCCGTTCCTCGCCGAACCGCGGCACGATCATGAGGAAATAGCTCGATACCGTCTCGATGCCTGCGGCGAATCCCACGGTCAGCGCTCCGGCCTGAATGACCGTCGCCGTGGCCGTCGCGGCACCGGCCACCATGGCGTGCGCATCGCCACAGGCGACCATCATCCCGCCGTGAAAGAGGGCCTTGGCAACCATCCGGCGGGCAATCCCCGCCGAGAGGTCGTCACGACCCTGCATGTATCTCGCGACATACGCGTCCAGACGTGGACTGTCCTTGGGATCGAGCGTCTCGATGCCGTCCAGAGACACTCCCGCCTCCTTTGAAGCCGCCTCGATCTGGTCGCGCGTCCCGAGGACAATCGGCTCGGCGATGCTTCGCCGGCGGATCTCCCGGGCGACAAGCAAGATCCGAGAGTCTCGTCCTTCCGGCAAAACCACGCGAAGCCCACGTCCGACCACCTTGGAGGTGAAGGCATCGAGAATGTCTACATTCGCGCCGCTGGGATTCGACTCAACCATGGGCATTCTCCCACAGATGGTTATCGCGCCATACACCGCGACTCGACCGCCCCACGATAGCGGCCCCCTGCTGCTGCGCCAAGCAAGAAACGCTTTGCGTCTCTGCCACGGAGCGAGTGGATCGTCATCCCTCCGGTCGCCAGGATCACTCGATCTGACGCAGGGCCGCCTGACAGAGTTCCCGCGAGGCGTTCTGCTCGCTGGACCCGGGCTCACCGGCCGCACCCAGTTTCCAGGCGGATCGAGCCTCTTCCAGGCGTCCAAGCGATTGAAGGGCCCTGCCCCGCCAGTACTGGGCCGTTGCCTCCTGCGGCTTGTTCGACCGCCCGACCCCGATGTTGTCCGGATAGGTCAGGGCCGCCTCGAAATCCTGCAACGCCCCTGCGAAGCTGCCCTCGTCGAAACGCATCCGGCCACGCTCCATGTGCGCCTTGCCGAACAGGTCCCACGTAACAGTCTGTCCCTCCCAGTTCACGAAGTATGGCGTCGATTCGAGCAGCTCAATCGCATCGTCGAATTGCCGCTCGTCGCAGTAAACCTGAGCGAGCAGGATGATGATCTCAGCCCGCTTGAGCGGATCGCCCGGGGTCGATTCCAGCAGTTCGATCGCCTCAGGGCGCCTGCCCTGCTCCAGAACAATCTCCGCGAGGTCACGATAAAGCGTCTGGTCCTTCGGCCGAGCGGCGATGGCCCGGCGATACGCCTGTTCGGCTCTGGTCAGGTCTTGCTCCTGCGCCCAGGCGTAAAGCCCGAGATTGCGATGCGCGACGCTGAGCGATCCGTCGAGGTCGACCGCCTTCTGCCAGTGCGCCGGCGCCTCCGCGACGCGGCCCAGGTGGGCGTAGAGATTGCCGAGATACAGATGGGCACAGGCATCGTCCGGGTTCTCGCGCACCGCGTACCGCAGAACCTCCAGAGCTTCAGGACGGGAAGGGAACACGTAGTCCCGGTACATGCCTGACGCCTGCTCCAGACACTCTCTCGCCGTATCGGCATCGCCGGCCAGCGATGCATAATAGGCCCGGTAGTAGAGAGGCAGAGGACTGCGCTGCGGCTCCGGCACGGCCTCCACGCAGACGGCGTTCAGCAATCGCGACGCTTCCTGCACCAGGCCCGCCTCGGCAAACGCCAGGCTCATCTCGATCATCTCGAAGTCATCTTCGCCGACGAATTCGCGAGCCTCCTTCATGAAACGCTTCATCTCTTTGTCGCCTTGCAGCGCCAAGACCGCGCGGGGCACAAGGTCCGTTGGGAACTGCGAGGAAACCTCCTGGGCCTCCTCGAATGCGCCGCGCTTTTCACCGTTCGCATACAGGGCCAGCAACCAATGATCCCTGGCTTTGGTGTCGTTCGGATTGAGCTTCACGGCTTTCTCGAAAGCCTCGACCGCCGCCGCTTTCTGGCCCAGCGCCGCGTGGGCGCGGCCGGCGAGGTCCAAGGCCGACGAAGCGGTCACCGCATACCGGGCCGCCTGGCGGGCGCAGCGAAGAGCCTCGGTCGCATCATCGAGCTTCAGGCGGGCCACACCCAGGAAGTACCATGCCGTCCCATCGTCGGGGTCTCGTTCGAGGGCCTTTTCCAGGCGAGGGATCGCCTCGCCGTAGAGGCCCGCTTCCACGTCCAGAACGGCCAATCCGACCAGGGCAGGCGAGCAGCCCGCGTCGTCCGCCAGCGCCGTCTCGTAGTACTCGCGAGCCTTCCTGCGATTGGTCGCCAGATCGAACTTGCGGCCCTTGAGCAGCTTTTCCTGCGATGTCAGCTCCGCATCGGCCTTGTCCATGACCTTCGTGCGGGGCGGAGGCGTCACCTGCGGGATCGGCAGAGGCGTCACAAAACGGGCCAGAACATCGCCCTGCCGCGCCCGGATGGTCACCTCGGCTGCCCCCTGCGGTGCGGGCGAAACGACAACGGAGCAGGCCTCCTGCGGCGACAGGTCCAGCCGCCTCGTCAGAAGGTCCCTGCCGTCCTGCGAGACCACACAAGTGGCGTTGGGGAACTTGCCCGTCGCGATCATATTCAGACGCAACCGGTCGTCCTCCCGGCGCGTCTGGATCGCGATGTCCTTCGTGGCAAACTCAAAACCGTCCCCGAGTCCGTGCACCGGATACCACCATTCGCGCCAGGCGACCTGTTGTCTGGGCAGCAGCATGCCGTAGTCGGATTGGGTCGGGAGCGGCCCGCTCTGGACCTCGATGTAGGGCCCGTCGTCGTCCGTCAGGTTCTTCTGGCTGACCAAGCCGAAATCCCACGTGCCCCACGTCCAGGCCTTCTTGCCGCTCAACTCGTAGTGATTGGCCACCTGTACAACACCGCGATCGTCATCGACGTCATAGGCTCCGAAGAAGTCGAAGATGCAATCCACCGAGAAGATCGAAGCCCAGGTCTCGTAGTTCTTCAGCCAGGAGAGGTCCCTGCCCTGATGGATCGGCCAGTTGAAGAACTCCGTGCCGTTGTGATCGGTCCCGAGCGTCATCGGATAGATGAACCGTGTCCCGCTCTTGGCGGGAAAGGCAGTGCAGTTCCAGAAGTAGTACGGATTGACCGCGTCAACCGGGTTGAAAATGCGAATCTGTTCGTCCAGGTACGCCCGGCCGGGATGCAGCGTCACGCGCACGGTCCAGCGGGTCCGCAGGGTCTTTTCCAGATTGTTGACTTCGAGATAGGCCGAGCCGTCCGGGTTCGTCCCCACCATCGCATCGACGGGCGAGAGGATCGTGACCGTGTGCACCTGAGGGCCAGCGTTCCACTCAACGCCGCCGCTGATGAAGGCGCCGCGCATGGCGATCATACTCGGCTTGATCACGTTGTTGAGGTGGAACGTCTCGGCGCCTGTGGTCTTGTCCAGCACCGAGTGCAGCCGGCCGCCCAGTTCCGGCAGACATGTCACCTTCAGGTACTCGTTTTCAAGGAACAGCGCCCGGTAGGTCCGATCCTCTTTCGTGCGATAGAGGTGGTCCTGCATGGTATAGGGGTACACGATCGCGCCTTTGACGGTGGTGGACAGCTTGATCCGGTCCTCCAGGGCCCAGAACTTCGGGTTGATGTCCTCGGACCACCCATACGTCGGGATCGTGATCGTGCCCTGCCATGCCCTCGTCTTCGCGTCCGTGCGAACGTGAAACGACAGCACGATGGCCACGCACCACACGATCGACAGGAGACTGCCTCTGAATACCTTTGCTCTCATGGCCTCGCCTTTCACTCCATATGCACCTGTGCCGTTCCATGTAACGCTGTTCGGTCCTCCTCCCAGGCATCTTCCGAAAGGCATGCTACCCGAATTCCCCCGCGATGCAACGGTTTTTGGCCGGCGAGATGCGCATATCGCGACAGCACAGACGGAGGGGAAACCGCTGTGGGCTTCGGCAAATACACGGACTGCGATGATGTATGGAGGGAAACACCTGACGCCAATGTCCCCCGCGCGGACAAGAAACCGCCCACTATCCCCGGGAGGGCTCGAACCTCTAACCTTTGGCTCCGGAGGTTGCCTTTACATCTATAAGAGCCTTTGCAGCCTGCATTTACGTAGGCTTCCGACTCGCTTTCAGGCGTTACCGAGACATCGCCTGCCCAGCTACCGAGCCGCCACCGACACGAAACCGACCAACAGGTACGTACGGTGGTACGTACGGTGGTACGACGTTCTGTACATGTTTCATCTGCGATTCGACGCCTTACCCAATGCCCCACCTCCCTGCCGCCCACGGTTTTGTACGCAGTATGAGTATTTCCTGTACAGTCCCCACGCGACGCCCGCGACACGGAGGCCAACCATGACCACGATGACCAGCAATGAATCTTCACGTTGCCCATTGCAGCGATTCCCCGACTTCGGCAAGGAACTCAGGCGGCCCTTCGAGGTGCACGAACTCTGTTACGACTGTGCGGAGTTCTACGGGCCGGGGCATGGGGAGCGTGGTTGCGACGGATGGCCGGCAGACAAACCGGTGAAGCCGAAAGACGGAGGGCACCTGCTCTGTTTGGACTTCAACCGTCTGCCCGACGTCATGCCCGGAGAACCCACCGGGCAGATGTTCCCGCCGAGCCGCATGAACGGACGACGAACTCCGAGAGAGCGGAACATAGCAACGTCGGCCACTGTGCCCTTGCGGGAGAAACGCAAACTGAAGGCCACGCCAGCGGCACAGGACATCGACCCGAAGCGACAATGCGTGTGCGGCCGGCATCTGCCCAAGAGGCGACGCTACTGCGATCACTGCCGGCAAGCACGGAGATACGAAACCATGCGGCGATTCGAGAAATCCCATCCAGGCCGTTCCCATCGGGTCTCACGCTTACCGCAGAATCGCCCAGAAGGTGTCCCAATGCTCCCAGAATCGAGGGCAACAGTTAACATGACCTACGATACTCCCCATCGAGCTAACTCCGATTCTTGAGGCTTCCAGCAATGGCAGGAGAACGAACACCGACAACCAAGAAGCACGCTGTTGGACAGCGAAAGCCCGACTACGAGGGCGGAGCGTGGAGGGAAAGGAGCAACAAGAAGGAGGCCGCGAACATGAGCATTGAGAGCAGACTGGGCAGGATCGAGCGAACCCTCGGCATGGACGCCAACGAAGATAAGCCGTTCGTCCTGGAAGTTGCCAGCGGCGAGCGGTTCATGACGACCCGAAGGCAGTTGCGGGAAATCTTCCAGGACATCCAGGGGTCGAACAGCAGGCTTCTACCGGGAGCACAGCATGAGCAGTCTATCGAGACGCGTTGACAAGATCCAAGAGCAGTTGGAGCCGGAAAACGGCCCGGTTTTCCGCTGGCCGAACCGCGACGGCACATTCATCGAGGTGCGCGGCGTTCGCAGCCTGAACGACCCGAAGCTTGTCTTGAGAGTCGCGAGCTTGGCAGACGTTGCAGCCCTTATGCGTGGGGCTGAGGGGGATGGCGCATACGTCGAGTGCTCCGGAGGCGTATGCCGGGATGAACCGAAGACTGCGCTGGCCGTTGCCAGAGAAGGGAGGCGGGTTGATGACGATCCATGCCAAGCTCAGGCGGATTGAAGGCGAACTGGGAATCAGCGGCACTACCCACCCGTTCGTCCTTCTGATCGGCTGCAAGGGCGGTCGTAAGTGTGATGAGGCGGAACTGCAACAGCGGATCGACGACGCCATCCGCCGGCGGCCGCACGCTAGGCTCATCATGCTCTTGTGTGGGGGCCGATGACGACGGAATCCGACACAATCCGACAGAATGCCGATGAAACCAAGCTGACGACCCGACAGGCCAAGTTCCTGCCTGTCCTGCTGGCGAGCCCGACGTACACGCACGCCTGCCGCAAAGGCCGGATCAGTCGGGACACCCTGTATGAATGGCTGAGACAGCCGGAGTTCAAGGCCGAACTGGATCGGCGCCGGGCCGAACTGGTGGCTCAGGGGTTCGCCCTGCTCTCTCAGAGCGTCACCAAGGCCGTAGAGACGCTGGTGAGCCTCCTGGACACCGGGGATGGCCGGTTGAAGCGGCTGGCAGCCAAAGACATCCTCGACCAGCACATCAAATTCAGAGAACTTGACGACCTTACGCGACGAATCGAGACCATAGAGCAAAGACTGCTAACGCGCGGATGAGCATTTCGTTTGTGCACTTCGGCAATGAGGTAACAAAAGGAATTCCAGGCCAAGAAGACAGGCGAATCGCGTCACCTCTCTTCATCGCGGAGGCCCTTGCGACCGTCAATCCTGTCCAAGTCGCGTTCAATCTCTTGAATCATCTGGGATGTTCGGAGCGGCGCTACGGTCTTCTGGAGATCCCGCACATCGCTCTCCAGATAACCGATCCTCTGGCCGTAAGACTCCACCGTTGCTTCCAACAACTTCAGGCTAAACTCCGCCTCGGTTTTCTTCTCTGTCAGCTTCTGCCGGTCTATCTCTGCAAATCTCTCTTCGATCTGACTAAGGCGAAATTTGATCCGATCAAATTCCCAATCATAAAGGTCGGACGGCCCCACTCCAAGAAAACTGGAGTCTCCTGGGTAGCCGGCCCTGCCACCGCTACTGCAATTAACCAGTAGGCATACGAGGCAGGAGGCCAGAAACGCATACATGGGGTTCACTTTGCTCCACTGCATGTCTCATCACTCCAATGGGTCTCTCATTCCTGATCGTGTTCCAACTAGTGTTTCCGGATCAGCAAGCCCGTCGATTGGACACCGGGGGCACACCGAGATCCTTGATGGTTACCTGGACAGCCCGTCTTCCCACCAGATGGCTCGCTGTCGGCAGATCACAGCTTGATCTTGTATTGAGCGGTCACGCGTTGAAGCACGCTGGCAACCTCGTGTACCTCCAGGTGGCCGGGACCCGGCTCAGTCTGGTAATACCGTACCCGAAGGACCGCCTCCGGCCAATCGTAGGAGTAAGGTACAAGCGTTGAACTGTTCATCTGGACAGGTTGGCCGGCGACATGCCCCGCTTCCGTATCCGGCATGAGCACAGCTCCGGATTTCGTTTGGGTCGCATCCCATTCGCCTTCCACAGTGAAATGGGTAAACCTGAGTTCGTGCCCGATCTGGGCGGCCCGCAAGAGGGCATAATTGCGGGCCCTGCGGTAGCCAAAATCGCCGTTGCCACGAAAGGATATCTCGTATTCGTGGTCGGTGATCTTGTTGTGTCTGTAACCTCCGCGTCCATCCAGGGGCTGGTAGGGCGTGGCACAACCAGAGCCGAGGGTAATCGCAGATAACAGGACAAACAACTGCGTCATCTTCATGGTCTTCTCCCTTCACGCGATGTTCACAGAACAGCATTCGCCCGCGTTTGACGCTCGCCCTCGCTCCGTGGTGTGTGGGCTTCGACGGCGTTCGTTGTAGACCTTCACCGCCACAAAATCAAGAATCTCGGAAGATTTTCTTTGAACTCCGCGCCGGAGGTGGCGATACTATGGGTATGCGAAACAGTAGATCACATCGTACCGTCTCAACTTTCATGACCGGGGTGAGTGTATCCGTAAGGACCACTGCGCCTTTACTGTGCGTGCATAGCCCCGGTCGCTTTCTACAGAGGGCAAAGCCATGCGAAACAGTAAACTCACACCCCAGCCACTGATAGCTGGTATCACTCCACAGGCCAACGATGTCGGTCCACCCTCCTTCCGTGCGATCAGTTTTGGACAGCTTATTCCCTTAATGCGTACAGAAGCGGCGACGACCGCTCGAAACGACGCATGTAGGGTATCGAGAAGCACACGAACTCTGTACAGAACGTGGAGGGCATCATGGCAGCGG